>Ga0213869_10000265_pt1 | contig 43870 bp, 32 predicted proteins | sample PICome_10_FD_160083 | JGI IMG/M metagenome (GOLD analysis project Ga0213869, IMG submission 160083) | Coastal seawater microbial communities near Pivers Island, North Carolina, United States - PICO132 | ecosystem: Environmental > Aquatic > Marine > Coastal | place: USA: North Carolina...
ATAGATTTTCTCTAGCGTATTTGTAATCTGTTTCCATGTTCTCATGTCGAGAAGGAAGTTTAACTATCTTTGTTTCTTCTTTGATATCCGATTCTATATTTAGAAGGTCATCTAATTTTTCATCTATTTCATTCATAATTAACTATTATTTTCTTCACTGTAATCTGCTTTGACACCATCATCATAGAAAGTGACATTCTCTGCAACAACAAAAGTATCGTCTGCATCGACTGAACCAACAAAGAGTAATTTATTACTAGCATCGGTCATATTCACAGCAGCCGAAACTGTTATTTGTTCTCTGCCGGCTGCAATTGTTGTTATTGTGGGATTAGTATCTAAGTTAGTACCAAATACTTCATCTCCTACACTTATCTTACTATTTATCGCACTAGGAAAAGTGATTATGTTTAAGTTGCTTACTGCATTTGATAACTCTTGGAATGCAGGTTCATAGTGTTTAACTTCTTTAACAAGTCCTGATGCACCTATTGTTGATGATGTGAATGTTTTATTACCATCGCCAATATAAGTTCTTTCAATAACATTCTTAATAATGTTGCCGGTGTAGATAGGACCAAAGAAGTATGTCTTCATTGTAAAGTCTAAAGTGTATTCTATAACTCTTCTATCTTCCATTGAACCCTCATAGTCATCCTGAAATGATACTGAGTTTAATATTATGGGTACATCTCTATGGTCTGCCATATCATCAACCATCTTCATGGTGACTGTATATTCTGGTTGAAAGTAAGGTAGTATTTGTTCTACGATTTGTAATGCATCATTCATATTCTTAGTTAGAATAGATAATGTAAAGTTTAGATTATAAGGTGCAGGTGCATATTGAAAACCCTTTTTGCCATTTGTTTCCATTATAGGTTTGACTGCCCTTATAAGTTTGTTCTGTTGTCTTTGAACATCATATTCAAAACCTGTCAATTCAAATGCCATCCTTGGCAACGATATTGCACTCCTATTTCTATCTGATAGATTCGCCTCTTCAGCAATTCTATCTAAGAACTTTTGTTTGGGACCATATGATATAGGCACCATAGGAGAAGATAAGACTGTTCCGTCTGCCTTAACTTTCTTAAACTGAATGTTATTAAACATCGTGCCAAATACTGATACGCATCGTTTAATAGTTTCATTGTAAAAATATGTACCGAACATTATGGTTCACCAAATGGGTTTGTTTCTGATAAGTCTAAGTATGATGAATCTTTATTCTCAAAGTCTAAGTTCTGAGCAGCTGCATCATTATTGAATGTCATTCTATCGTCTATAGATGCGATAGTAAAGTTTGCACCATTGGCACCATTTAATATATCGCCAACTTGTAGTGTTGTTGTGATATCTTTTGCGAGTAGTTTACTTGTTGGTTGATGCCAAGATACAACTTCTGCAACAACTGTACCATTTAGGGCGAGAGTTTCATTTGCAAGATAGTCTGTATTGTTTCCATTGTTCATTGTCATATTCAATGAGTATGCTTGTTCATCTTCTATCAAGTCTATGTCGCCAATTCCAGTGTCGAAATCTTCTTGACTGTATTCGAATAGTTCACATCTTAGTTTGAACACAAACAGTTTACCCACTTGATAGAATGGGTCTTCATGTTCTACAAATTTAATTTCAAACATAGAACCACTAAGAGGGAAGTAGATTAAATCTCCTTCGTTTGGTCTAAATGATGTTGCAAGGTTTGAGTCTAGTGAGATAAATCTTTCCCAACTTCTCAATGATATAACAAAGGTCGCTTGGTCTCTAATCTGTAAACCAAACTTAGACATAAGGTCGCCTTCACCTTCAAAACCATCTGTATTTTCAATATACATCTCAACTGAGTATGCATCACCGAATTTAGATTGTACATCTTCATTGAGTATACTATCTTCTTCGATAACTTGTCGAGGTAGATACATTGTCTCGTGACCATACATTCTTAAAGACTCAACAACCAAATCTTCATAGAGATGTTGTTCAGAATTTACTGCATGATTAAAAAATACATTTGTTGCCATAATCTATTAACCCATCATGTCCATAGGTAACATGTCATGATTTAGTCTTGCCTCTTCTTCGAGTCTTGTTATTTCTTCTTGTGCCTCTTGTTTCATCTGTTGTCCGTCTAGTGTCACACCACCTGGTAATGCGATACCTGAGAATTTAGATAGATTCTCTCCCCACTGATATTTACATAATGCAGTTCCATATTTTTTCAACCACATGTCATTGTATACATCTGTAAAGTTATTTGGGTCTATCTTTCTATAACATTCAATAACAATATACTCACCTTCATGTACAAAGTTTGAGTCCATGTGTAAGTATAATCTGTTTTGATGTTGATTGTAATTTATTGGTGTTCTACCAATAAGAATATGATTCATTGTTTGAATCTGTTGTTGAACCATCTCATAATGCAACATGTTAGTAGCGTTCATACTATATAAATCATTCAATCTTAACTGATATCTAATGTCCCACATGTTGAGTGCTGACTTATCATTGAATGGAAATATGTTCATAACTGCCATAACAAACTCTGGAAGAACAATGTAATTTTGTTGTTGTTTGAATTGTTCGTCTGTATATGCGTGAGTACCAGCTGCGCTTTCAGTGAATGATTCATCACTCTTCATCTGAGTTTTTTTAGTGCCTGTCATTTGATGTTTTAGATAACATTTAATCGTTCCATCGTAATGATAATTGTAGAAGTATTGAAGTGCTTCGTCTATTCTATCATCAAACTGGTCTTCATCGATGTTGATTTCCAGAACAGGTGCACCAAGTTTTCTTTTGATGTACTCTTTAAATGTTGCTTTACTGTTTGGAGTTGCCATAGTAGTATTTCCTGTTTATACTACTATTTATATGAATTCTAATCTTGGAAAAAAGTTTTTGTTTGTAGTCTATCTATCTTCTCATCTATACGCTCTATAGAGTCGATAATTCTCTGAAAAGACTTCTCCATCTGTTCTCTAGTGACATAATCCTTGGCGATTTCTTCTCTTGTTTTATTGATAAGAATATCCATTCTCTTTTGTTCAGCAAAGATTCCTCGAATCATCCATCCGACAGGAACTACTACAACAGTAAGAACAATATTCCAAAGTAAGTGTGGGTCTATGACTATATCCATAGTGTTATTTATGAAACTAACTACTGTATCAGCTTACCAAATCTATCTGTTTTGAACACTAAACCGATGTTTTCTTTATGCCATTCTTCGCCATTCTCTTCAATGAGAATTTCTCCATTGGGTTGTGAAATCTCTATATTAAACGATATACTATATCTATCTTTATCTGTAGTGTTGGGTTCGACCATATGCATCAAACCACTAGGAAATAAAAGTATGTCTCCAGTTTTTGGTTGCCACCCCCAAGATTCTTCCATTCTAGGTGTCGATAAAGCCATTCCTACATAGTGTTTAGTTGTTTCTATAAACTTAATATCTCCCTCGTCTCCGTCTGCTCTAATATAACATGCACCAGAATAAGTACAACCATTATGTAAATGTGGTGCATTATATCCACCTGGATAGTTTATGTTTCCCCATGAGTTATGCATAACACATTGAGCAGTTCCTCTTTCAAATCCACAATAACCCATAATCTCTTCTGTCACTGTTCTTTTAATTTGTCTCATCAACTTATTGAATATTGGATTGTTATCGATACCATCGTTTGATTGCCAACCAAGACCTTTATTAGACCTTCTTCTACCTTCACGGTCTCTAGTTCTCATAGCATCCATTTCATCCTTCAACATTTGAAAGTACTCTGGTGTTAATCCTTCTACTTTGTCTTCTGGATTAGATAACCATTCTCTAACACAAATTACTGCTGGACTAAATAGTTTAATCGCCATCTACTTCTCCTTTATGAAACGGACACTCTGGTGGAGGTTCCATTTCTTTAAAATTCTTACCTTTTTGTTTCCAATGTCCTTCACTTCTATATGCACCCATATTATTGGGTTTCTCTTTTAACAGTTTATCGTACTTCTCTCTGTTTACTTGTTCCATGCCAGGAAGTTCTTGTATTCTTTCTTCGGTTCTATCTTTGTGCCATCCAGCAGTGTCTTTTAACTGATAAGTCGATACCCATTCTTCTCTTTTGAAAGGTATAACTTGAACTAGGGGAGTTCCTTTTGGTATAACAAAAGAATGACTAACTTTAGGATAGAAAATAATTTGTGAATTGTCTTGATTGATATTAAAGTCATCTGTATCTATAACACCTTGCCATGTTGCAAAATGATTGTTTTGAAATAAAAAGGGGTCTAAATAGAAACAAGAATAACCTTTTGGCGTTATTATATTCCAAGCATTTCTCATTTTAAATGCATCTTTAATTGGACCTTCTTCTCCCAAATAACTGAATGAGTGTGCAAACTGAGCTGCAGGATGAGAAGGAGATGCTTGAGATTGTGCAACCTCTTCACCAAATTCTTGAGTATATGTTTTGCCGTTATCAAAAACAACTTCCATATCTCTATTCGCAAGAATGTACCAACCAGATTTTAACCAATCGTCCATTGCCGGACAAGCACGAATAGTCTGTATTCTTTGTCCTCTATCGTGTTGAAAGACTTTCATCTTTTTCCACCAATCAGGACTTAGTGATTTAGCAAGAACTGGTTTCCAGTCTCTAAGACTCTCTTCGTTAAATGTAGTAAAATCTATCGTTGGCATTATAAAATTCTTCCTTATTCACTAGTTCTATCTCGTCACCCCTAAGTACGATAGAACATCTATCTGCATATCGAGCTCGTTCTGTCGGCGCATCTGCACCGTGTGGTATTCTTCCATCAAACATTAATAATCTGTTTGGTTTAAACTCTATACTTCCTATAGAATGTTTTTCTATATGTTCTTCTCTTCCATCTAAACCAGCTTGATAAACACCCTTATCATAAAATCTTAAATCGCCACCCCATGCAGGATTCCAGAATTTATTGTAGTAATATAAAAATGACAAGTTCCATTCATCTTTTTCATCACAATCACAATGAGTTGTACCATGTTGACCATGAGTCTGAGAATTAGTTCCCATATACTGAAATCTTTTCCACTTAAAACCAAAGTCTGTACATATCTTTCTATTCAACCATCTAGCATGTTCTACAGTGACATCTGTTTCTCCATCTTCCATTTTTGGATTACCATAATCATCTGTTTTAAAGAATGATGCACCCCAAAGTTGATGATGAGGTAAACCTGTAGGATGTTGTGCATTTACTTGATTTTGTTTAGACCATCTAGGACCTTCAGAAGTTTTATGATGAATCCATCGATGTGTAGAAGTTTCTAAGTAATCATCTATCACATAGACTTTATTTCCTAACGGAAAGTCTTTAATAGTAAAAGCTTTATCTACCTTGACTATTTCTAAGGACATAAACTACTCGATTAATGATTTTTGTGGTGTTGGAAATCTATTAATATATTCTTCTACATCTGGAAGTAAATCTTCTCTAGTTGATTTTACATCATTCATAACATTTACATAAATGTTCCACAATACATCATAGTATTCAAGAACTCTTCGTGCATCTGACCTTAAAGGATGATTTGAACCATCTCTACCTGCAGCCATAACATCTACCAGACTTTCGAATCCATAAGATTCTATTTGTTGGTCTAAGTAATTTCTACCAACATCATTAATTTGTTGACTGTATTGATTGGATAATGTCACATCGGAAGGTGGAACAGAATTTTCAATGTAGTTTTCGATTGCATCTAACTCGACATCTGTTAATGCAATTTTTTCTTGTTCATCAAACTGAACATTGTCTTTCCACTCCATGATTTTGACTTCTATGTCATCATAGATAAGAACATCATACTCAAAACCTAAATTAGGTTTATCGACATTATCATGTCTCCATTCTAGGCCATTTGGTTTTCTAATAGTGAGATGACCATTCTCACAATAAATTAACATATTCATAACAACTCCATAATTTAGTTTTGATGTTTATTTTTAAATCTTTCATACATATTTAGGTGTTCTATTTCAGAAGTATCCATACCTTCAATCCAAGGACCGCCTCTAGTATAATGTATAGCACAAGCACGCCACTTTTCTTCCTGTGTATCATGCCCCTCAGTTATAACATACCATTCTGGTATTTCTGATATCTTATCTGTCCATTCGAATTGATGTAGATATTTACCACTTTCAGTATTGATAACTTCTGGTGTAAGTTTCTTACAGTCTTCATGACCATTATTAAATATCATTAATGATGACCAAAGTTTTTTAGGATAAGATACATTCTTTTCACCGTTAAATTTTGTTTCAGCATAAGTATCAAAATCATACTGAACACATGCAACTGCATCATCTAAATCTAAGTAGTAGAACATTGGTAAAATACTTTCATTGAATAGTATATCATCATCAATAAAAATACTAAATCCTTCATAATTTTCTAAGTAAGGAATTAAGAATCTACTATATGTGAACTCTGTTGATTGAGCTGCATACTCTCTATTATACTCTGGAATCTTTGATATGTCAAGAAACTTTATTTCAGGAGTCCAATCTCCTAATATGTCGTGTATATCACCGTGACCTGCTCCAAATAATATACTACTCTTAAGACATTTAGCACTTAGTTCTGCAATGTCTTTGTGTCTACTATCATATCCGACATAGATTGTCAAGGGTTTGCCAGCAGAAAGTTTATTTACTTTTTTATTGAAGTCTGTCACATCTCCTCTGAAGTTCATCTTCAATAAGTCACTATGTATTTCTAAATATCCACGAGTGAATGAAAACGACATTGAGTAGTGGTCTGCATTTCTTTCTACAAGTTGCGACTTCATTTCGTCAATCATTTCATCTATGGGTGTTTCTGGAAGAGGTATAGCATCGTGGTTATCCCATATCCATAAATCTAAGTCTGGGTCATTCATAGTTTCAAAAACACCTGAACGAACAGAACCTGGGTGTATAGATAACTGATACATTCGTTCATCTCTGGAGTTCATGCCTGCTGTAGATACAGTACCTTGAATTGCATTCCATAGACCTTCTTTTCTGATACTATCGACTAACCAATGTGCCTTTGCACCATGATAATACACAGCATTAAGACTAGAATCTTGTTGTTCGCTTAACTTAGTATCTGTAAATTCTTCTATCTTTTGATATTCATCGTTTGAATTTTTGAAATCCATACCTGCAATTCCTGGTTTTGGATTTTGAGGTGGTGCAGTATATCCTTTAGAAAGAAAGTAATGATATGCCCATGAATGAGACTGTAATTTGTTCCAACCAAGAAACTTTTGTTCCTTGATTAACTTGGTCATATCACCCCATTTGACCTGTTTTAGTTTTCCTGTTCTGTTCTCTGTCACCCATTTTAAAGATTTATATGCCTCTGTATCTTTATAATCTTCTTTCACATTAAAAGAACCCAACTGAACATGTGTGTTCTTATCTGCTGGATCCCAATCTTTGAGAAGTTCCTTTGTGTGCTCGAGTGAGTCTGATTTTACGCTCATAATATAGTTCCTTAATTTCTACACTAATATTTAGTGATTAGGAATTAACAGGTGTTCCTGGCCATGTTTGTGACAATGAACCATCCCAACGGATAACAGGTGTTTGACCTTGTCTAGCATATGTACTAGGCGACCTATGTTGATAAGTCGTTGGTGTTTGACCTTGTCTTGCATATGTAGAAGGACTTCTATGTTGATAAGTCGTTGGTGTCTGACCTTGTCTAGCATATGTAGAAGGACTCTGATGTTGATATGTAAGAGGTGTCTGACTATTTGCAGGATGTCTGTAAGTAAACGGACTTCTATGGTCATATGTTAAAGGAGACCTGTGGTCATATGTCAACGGACTTCTATGGTCATATGTAAATGGAGTCTGATTATTTCTTATAAACGGATTCTGAGCATTTACAGGATTCTGATAGTTTGCTGTTGTTTGTCTGTTTCTAATATTAGGTTCTTGTTGAGCTCTGATATTAGGTTCTTGTTGAGCTCTGATATTAGGTTCTTGTGCATTTCTAATAAACGGATTTTGTGCGTTTGCAATATAAGGTGTTTGTGCATCTCTAATATTAGGTTGTTGCGTTACCGTTTGACCTGAACGAATATTAGGTTCTTGTTGAGCTCTGATATTAGGTTGTTGTGCATTACTAGGTGACTGACCATCTCTAATATTAGGCTCTTGTTGATTCTTAATAGTAGGTTGTTGAGCAGTCTGTTGTTTGTTTCTAATATTAGGTTCTTGTTGTGACCTTATGTTTGGTTCTTGTGCTGACTGTTGTGCTGAACGAATATTAGGTTCTTGTTGACTTCTGATATTAGGTTCTTGAGCATTACTAGTTGTTTGTCTGTTTCTAATATTAGGTTCTTGTTGACTTCTGATATTAGGTTGTTGTGCATTAGAAGTGTTTTGTCTGTTTGCAATATAAGGTGTTTGTGCATTTCTGATATTAGGTTCTTGAGCTGCACTAGCCGCTTGTGCGTTAGCAATGTAAGGAGTCTGGAAGTTTCTTATATTTGGTTCTTGAGCAGACTGTTGAATGTTTCTTATATTAGGTTCTTGTTTGTTCTTAATTGTAGGTTGCTGAGCATTACTAGGTGTTTGTCTGTCTCTAATATTAGGTTCTTGGTTTGTCCTAATATTTGGTTCTTGTGCGTGTCTAATAACAGGATGCTGAGCACTTCTATTTGGTAGATGCTGTTGAGCACTTGCAATATACGGACTCTGGAAAGTATAAGGATTCTGATATGTATAAGGTTGTTGATGGTGAGCGCTGTAAGGCGACTGATAATTTCTAATATTAGGTTGTTGATTATTCGCAATGTACGGACTCTGGAAAGTATAAGGTTGTTGACCAGTATAGGGTTGTTGACCACTCGCAATATAAGGCGATTGATATGTAAACGGTTGTTGACCGGTATAAGGTTGCTGACCATTAGCAATAGACGGAGTTTGCACATTAGAAGTACTTGGCGATTGAGTATGCCCAATTAAAGGTTGCTGTGGCATTAGATTTTACTCCTTTCTTTTAATTTGATTATAGACATCTTCATTTCCTACTTTCCAAGTTGCGGTACGCCTTGATTGTTAAAGTTATGCGCCAACATACCATTAACAAAAAAGTTCGAGTTATCTTCAATATCAGTTAAGTTATAAACTTCCATTTCTGAATGTTCTTCTACTGATACTATCTCTAATCCTATCTCATCTTGTCTATCAAACATTATGCCATCTAACATACTGAATATACTATCTCCAACTGTAAGTTCATGTGTTTCTATATCTTCCATCCAACTATGTTCTTTGACTGATTTCTCAACATCAAATGCACCCCATTCGCCATTACTTAGCATCAATGGGTGAGTATCAGTCATCTGTAGAATTCTACCATCTGAGAATGTTATATCCCATATAGAACTGATTGGTTGAGGATTAATTTTTTGTATTCTCTTAGGTTCAAGTAATTTAGTACTTTCGTTCCAAGACATGACCCATTGACCAACAACACATGACTCGATAGGTGCATGTGAACCATCGCCTAACCATATCATTGAACCTGGAGCGAAGCAACCTCCGCCGCCTCCGCCACCACCAAAGGTAAACGGATTTCTGAATGAATAAGCTGCAGGTGACCGATTGTTTGCAATCGAAGGCGTTCTATGGTTATAAGTGAAAGGAGCTCTTGCACTAAATGGGTTTCTAGCAGCGTTAGGTTGTCTAGCATTATAAGTGAAAGGAGCTCTTGCACTAAATGGGTTTCTAGCAGAGTTTGGTTGTCTTGCGTTGTATGTACTAGGCGACCTATGATTATATGTGTTAGGTTGTCTTGCACCGTATATACTAGGATTTCTAGCATTTAATGGTTGTCTAGCATTATTCGGTTCTCTTGCCTGGTATATATAAGGTGACCTATGTTGATAGATATTAGGTTGTCTATGGTCATATGTAAACGGTGACCTATGATTATATGTAGAAGGCGACCTATGGTCATAAGTAGACGGATTACGATATGTAAAGGGTGACCTATGGTCATATGTAAACGGTGACCTATGTTGATAGGTAAATGGACTTCTATAAGGTGACCTGTGGTCATATGTACCAGGTTGTCTATTATTGTAAGTACTCGGATTCTGGTAAATACTTGGCGACTGATGCTGATAACTACTAGGTTGTCTGTTCTGATAAGTACTCGGATTCTGGTAAATACTTGGCGACTGATGCTGATATGTCAACGGACTTCTATGATTGTAAGTACTTGGATTCTGATAGATACTTGGCGACTGATGCTGATATGTCAACGGACTTCTATGTTGATAGATAAACGGACTTCTATAAGGTGACCTATGGTCATATGTCAACGGACTTCTATGGTCATATGTAAATGGACTTCTATAAGGTGACCTATGGTCATATGTTAAAGGAGACCTGTGATTGTAAGTAAACGGATTACGATATGTCAACGGACTTCTATGGTCATATGTCAACGGACTTCTATGTTGATAGATAAACGGACTTCTATAAGGTGACCTATGGTCATATGTACTAGGTTGCCTATTACTATATGTTGACGGACTTCTATGGTCATAAGTAAATGGTGACCTGTGTTGATATGTCAACGGACTTCTATGGTTGTATGTCAACGGACTTCTATGTTGATATGTAGAAGGATTCTGATATGTTCTAGGGTCTCTATATGTAGAAGGCGACCTATGTTGATATGTACCAGGTTGTCTACCATCTCTAATATTAGGTTCTTGTTGTGACCTAATATTTGGTTCTTGTTGATTTCTTATATTAGGTTCTTGTGCATTTACTGGATTTTGATAAATCGCAGGTTGTCTTCTATCTCTAATATTAGGTTCTTGTGCATTAGCAATATAAGGATAAGGATTCTGTTTGTTTCTTATATTGGGTTCTTGTGCATTAGCAATATAAGGATAAGGATTCTGTTTGTTTCTTATATTGGGTTCTTGTGCGTTTGCGATATAAGGATAAGGTTGTTGAACACTCTGTTGTCCAGAAGCATTATTCCAACCTGTAGGTGTTTTCACATAAATCTGGTCTGCAGCTTTCCATGTGCCTGAGTCTGTTTTTACCCATGCACCTCGGGTGCTATTCCAACCGGTTGGTGTTTTTACCTTTTGTGAGCCTGTCGCCATATTATATAGTCCTTAAAATACTATTCTATTTATTAAGAGTAAAGAACCCATAAATCGCCAACTGCGCCATCACTTCCGCCTGGAGCTGATGTTGACTGATATATGTTTCTCGCTGTGCCACCACTGTTTGTTGCATTTGTAATTGTCAATGCGCCAGTGTTTACTGCACTTGGTGTAATCGTTAAATCACCACTTGATGCACCTGTAAATGTTCCTGTTCCGAATGTGACTGCATCAGCACTTTCATCCCAACCAATAAATACATTGGCATCACTTCCTCTTTCAATAACAAAACCTGCATCGCCTGAAGCAGAACCACTATTACCTGTCCCTAACTCTATAAGTTGGTCTTCGATAGTTGTATTTGTTGAAGAGTTGGTTACTGTTGTACCATTAACTGTTAAGTTGCCTGAAAGAACTAAGTTTCCAAATTCAACATTGTCTGAAGTACCAACTGCCTGTCCAATAGATACTGTTGATGTTGCGCCCTCACCAGAACCACTTACTGAGATACCAGTTCCTGCACTTACAGCGGCAATATAATTACCTGTTGTGTCTGTTCCAAGTGCAACTGAGTTAGCAGCGACTGTAGCAGAGATACTAACATCACCTAAGTTGGTCATTGTAGCAGAACCTGTCACATCGCCTGTCAAGGATATTGTTGGATCATTAACATTCAAATCGATTGTACCATCTGCATCTTGATATGTTGCAGTAATACCACTTTCAGTATTACTTGAGAACATCGCCCCAGCGATATCTTGCACATTCTCTGTTGATAATTGAGTGTTAGTTGTTGTGACTGAACCACCCAATGCAACTGATTGACCATCGATTGTTATCGTACTATTAGCAAGTTTTGCGTTTGCAATTGAACCTGCAAGTTTAGATTGATTGATAGAACCTGCCAACATGTCATTTGTTATAGCGTCAGTTCCAATCACAAAGTCAAGATTACCATCTGTATCGTCATATGATACAGATATACCTGTTTCAGTACCATCTAACATACCACCAACAATGTCTTCGACTTGTTCTGTTGTTAATTGTGTATTTGTTGTAGTTATTGAACCACCAAGTGATACTGCTGTACCATCAATAGTGATTGCTGAGTTAGCAAGTTTCGCATTTGTAATGCCACCTGCAAGTTTACCTTCATTGATTGACCCTGCCAACATGGCATTCGTAATACCAAGTGCTTTTACTTGAACTGCATCTGAGTCTAATTCGATTGAACTATCGTCAACCCCTACTGCAAGAACACCACTTGAGAATGAAAGACCATTACCAGCGACTGAAGAAGATAATGCGATATCATTTGCGTTTGCAGTAATACCGTCTCCCCCAATAACATTAACTGTCACATCACCAGCAGTTCCCCCACCAGTCATACCAGTTCCAGCAACTACTGAAGAAATATCACCAGCATCGTTTGTGAAACTAATTACACCAGTTGAGTTATCGTATGATAAATCTCCCCCAGCAGATATTAAACCCCTAACATGTGATGTTGATACTGCAAGGTCGATTGCACCGTCACCAGCATCATCGTAAGTTGCTGTAAGACCAGTGTGTGAACCGTTGGTTGCAAACTGAGTACCAACTGTATCTTGTATATTCTCGTAAGGTACTCTAATCTCTAAACTATTATTTGCATCGTCATATGTCATAGCGACATTGACACCAGCATTTAGTAAACCACTTACTCTATCGTCTACTCTTTCATTTGTAAAGTATAGATTTGATGAACCTTCAGTGATTTCGTCTGTATTATCTTTACCTGCAACTGAAGCGTCTACATATGCCTTAATACTTTGTTGCGTTGCAAGATGAGTATTACTATTAGAAGACATGTTGTCTTGGTCTAAGACAGCAGTACCCGAAACTGTTCCATTTAGAATTGGAGTCGTTATTGTTTTGTTTGTTAAGTTTTGTGCGGTACTTAAATCTGCTGTTATCGAAGTATCGATTGTCACATCGTCTGCGTTTGCGATAAGACCATTACCTGCAACAACATTTACAGTGACATCGCCACTTGTTCCACCACCTGTTAAACCAGTTCCTGCAACAACACTTGTCACATCACCAACTTGTCCATTAAGTGTAAGTGTTCCAGCGGAATCATCATATGTAGATGTAATTCCTGTTCCAGCAACTATTAATGCATTAACTCTGTCATCTACTCTTTCGTTTGTGTAGTATAGGTTACTTGAACCTTCTGTTATTTCGTCTGTATTATCTTTAGCGGCAACAGATGCATCAACATATGCTTTGATTGATTGTTGAGTAGCGGCATGAACATCTGAGTTAGATGCCATGTTGTCTTCATCTTTGAAGTTGATTGCAATGTCGTCTGCATTTACAGTAATACCTGTACCAGCACCAATGTTTAGTGTTGCATCACCTGAACTTGCAGTACCAGTTAAACCAGCACCAGCGTTCACACCTGTGATGTCACCTTGTTGTCCGTTAATTGTTAGTGTGCCAGCAGCGTCATCATATGTTAATGAAATACCTGTTCCAGCAGTTAATAGAGAATCAACTCTATCGTCAACTGCCTCGTTGACAGCTGCGCCAGTAATTAAACCAGCAGATGTTATGACCTCAGTAGTTCCTACTGTTAGACCATTTTTGATTATGAAATTTTTACTTGTCATTAGATAGTGCCTCCATCAATGGTGGCGTTAGATAGTCTCGTATCAAATGAAGAGTTGAATCTTGAAGTAGTCATATACAGATTTGTTGAACCCTCTGATATATCATCTGAATCCACATTGGATAACGCACCTGGTACGATTTTTCCACTTGAATTAATGACTTCAGATGACCCTACTGATAACCCATACTCGATTACAAATGTTTGTGTTGTTGCCATTTCTTGTGTCCTTTTGTAAAAGTATTAGTAATTAATACTATTATTTATAGATTGGTGTCGTTCTAAAGACCTCATTTTCCCTAATAAAATTCAATTAGTTATAACTAATTTATACAGCGTGGTCTATTCGCTTAAAATTATAAACTGTGGAGTTTGTACTGGCAGAAGTGACTCTCAATCTGAGATTGCCTGAGTTGATATCTACTGAGAAACTTCCTAACTCACTAGATGTACCTTGTAGGACTGTACCAAACTGCGTTATACTTGCGTTAGTACCATCGTGTATTACATGAACCTCTGTTATCTCATAATCGCCACCAGTAGCGTCTGAGACTGTTATAGTATATTTTGCACCTCTATAACTTGCAATTGCCATCGTATCTAAATTTGTGATAGTAGTAGAAGTTGTAGTGACTGTACCAGATGTTAAACCTGAACCAGCATCTTGGAAAGACAAAGTACCAGAACCATTAGTCATTAAGACTTGGTTGTTAGAACCATCTGAAGTTGGATATAGTAATCCACCTGCTGTTAGTGTTGAAGAAGTTAAGTCTCCAAGTTTTAAATCAGCAAGTGCATAACCAGAACCACTAGTATTAACTGTTGTTCCTGGTTCTACTTCTAGTCCATCAAATAATGTCCATGTTGAATCAGTTGCATCTCTGAATAGTCCTGTGTATTCTGAAGCATTGCCGTCTGATAAACCATCGTTGTAGTTTCCGTAGAAACCAATATCGATTAGGTCTGAACTAGTATTTTGATTTGCAAACTCAAACATTGAGTCGCCAACAGATGTTGTTGTAGAATTAACTGTTAAAGTTGTCCCTGTAACCGTTAAGTCACCTGCAACTGTTAAATCGCCATCTACTTGGGTGTTTAGTTTTGACTGTACACCTAAATCTGCGAAAAATTTTACTTTCGATGCCATGGTGTTATTTATGTAATTTCTCTACCGACAAAAAAAGGGGACTCTGAAGTCCCCCTTTTCATAATATATTACTGAATTTAAGCTTCGACTGTAGTTCTGTTAAACTTAATAACCGTTGAGTTTGTACCCGCCGGTGTACATAGTAGTCTAACATTGTCTCCATTAATGTCTGCATCAAATGTCGCTAAGTTAGTATCTTTAAGCGTTCCGTATTGTGTTAATGTCACGGTAGAACCATCGTGTACTAACATTATCTCTGTTGAGTGGAAATTACTTCCCTCTGACATCGCCACGATATATCTCGCAGCTCTATAGGTAGCATGAGCAAAGTTATCAAGTGAGAATTCAGTAGTAGCAGTTTTAGTGATACCACCTGTTGTTGTATTCTCGTCTTGAATTTCTTTATCTGTTTCTAACCTATCTGTACTAGAGTTATAAGACATGTGACGGATGAATTCAGCGAGTTTAAAACTTCTTGTTATAGCCATTTTCTATCCCCCTATGATTGTCTTATTTGGAAAGTATTAACCGTTGTGTTGGTGTTAGCAGGTGTACATAAGAGTCTCATGTTTCCTGAATCAACATCAGCTGTCAACGAAAATAATGAAGCCGTACTGAATATATCGCCATATTGAACGAAATATGCATTGGATCCATCATTGATTAATAATACTTCGGCTGAATGTGTTCCTGCACTCGCATGAGTGGCAGTAAGAACATATTTAATACCTTTATTGGTAACTGCATTACTTGATAATACTTGATTAGCAGTAGTTGCACTAAAGACACTATTTGTATAGTATCCCTGCACTAAATTAGCAGCGGTAACTGCTACTACTTCTAATGTATCACCTGCAATTGCATTTTCTGCCAGTGTGATTGTCGTTGTGTTTGTTGCAGTATAATCTGCACCACCATCAATTAACTTAACACCATTAAGGAATACCTGTTCTGAACCTACAGTGTAAGACAATGCATTACTGTCATCATCATTACCTGTAAATACAGTTTGGTTACCCGAAACGGTGTATTTGAAAATTGAAACACCTGAACCACCTAAGGTTGCAAATGAAACTGTTCCTGAACCATTGGTTTGAAGAACTTGTCCATTTGAACCATCACTGGTTGGAAATGTTATAGCGTCATTAATTTGTAGAGTTTTTGGGTTAGACCCAATCTCTACAACAGCAGCAGAACCATCATTCTTCTCGGTATAAAATCTACCGTGATAAGTATTGACAGCCAATTCCCCTAGTGATAAATCACCAGTACTAGGAACTGCGTTCTGAGTCGAACTTCTTTTAAACTGTATAACTGTTGCCATTTCTATCTCCTATTGAAAGTATGTTAAAGAATATTAATTAAAATGTTCCACCGTCAATAGCAGTAATGGTAACTGCACCACTTGATACTGTAAAGTTAGCACTAGCAAAACTAGCGATACCTTTATTAGATGTTGTTGCATCTTCTCCAGTAATGGTTGCTGTACCACCTGAGTACGCTACATCCATACCTTCACCAGCAGCGACAATTACAGAACCTAAGTTAGATGCTGTAGATACTTCAGCTGCAATCGTAATTGCACCTGCACCGTTAGTGATATCAATACCATCACCAGCAGTAAGAGTTGCTTTGTCCATTAAACCTGAAGATGTGTCACCAATTAAGATTTGACCATCTGTAGGAGCTGAGCCTGCATAGTTGTCAATACTTCCACTCATCGTTGCGTTAGCAAGACTTAAGTTTCCGAATTTACCAGCCATTGCAGTACCAGAGAATACTGAAGAACTATCTGTTGCACTTGTTAGAGCGACAAAAGAACCATCTGTATCATCCATACCAAAGAAACCAATTTTAGCACCACCGGAGTTGTACTTAAATTTAATACCTCTGTCTAGGTTATCGTCTGAACTATCTGAACCAATTTCGAATACAGGGTCAGCGATATTTACTGTTGTTGAGTTTACTGTTGTTGTAGTACCATTAACTGCCAAGTTTCCTGTGACTGTTAAGTTACCAGATGTTGTTAAAGTTGCAGTTGTAATATCGTCTGATATTAAGTTTCCTGAAACTGTTAAGTTATTTGCGACTGTCACATTGTTTGGAAGACCAACTGTTAAAGTTTGTCCTGACATTGATGTTTCAATCTCGTTTGCTGTACCAGCGATTGTTAGTGACTGAGAGTCTAAGTCTACTGCACCTGTTCCACTGTCACCAGCCATATCTAAGTCTGAAGCGGTTACACTACTGTCTACATATGCTTTTACTGATTGTTGAGAAGGAACTTTAACTGCTGAGTTAGAAGCCATGTTGTCTTCGTCTACAAAGAAGTTAATCTTATCTAATGTCACATTACTATCTAAGATAGCTGCAGTATCTACTGCATCATCTGCTAATTTAGCAGCGTTGATAGCGTTGTTTGCGATTGTCATAACACCTGTGTCGGCCATAGTGGCGTCACCAGACATTACATTGTCAATCCATTTTGATGTTCCTGTATCATATAATAACATTGCACCATCACCTGCGGATGTGATATTTACATCACTACCACCAGCAAGGGTTGAAGTTGTTGATACGAAAGAAAGTACTCCGTTACCATCTGTTCCTATAACTTGGTTAGCAGAACCATCAGCACTAGGTAGCGTGAAGGTTACTGAAGAACCAAGAGTATCTGCAGCTTTAAGACCAACGAAGTTTGTTCCATTATCGGAATCTTCCATGATTTGTAAAGTTGCACCAGCAGTAGAACCATTACCAACTTTAAAGTTAGCAGGTGTTGCTGAAGAACCAGCAAGCATATCAGTATAATACTTACCACCAATCGCATGGATTAGGGCTGTAGAATTATCTGAATCTACTGATTCGATGAATAGTTTAGCAGATGCACCAGAATTACTTCTATCTTGTACATACGCCAATTCACCTTCCGATAAATCTGATATCGCCGGAGCAGATGCGCCTGTACTTCTTTTGATTTGAATTACTGTTGCCATTTTTATTTTCCTATAAAAATTAAATTAATTGTTGTGACTCAGCACTCCTGAGTCGTGATTACATAATATAGAACTGTCCTCTCACAATGAGGGTCGTTGTCTCACTGGTCGACAACCTTGATTTGTACTATTATTTAGTGTTTTAGAATGTTCCGCCGTCTATCGTAGTGGTAGTTGTCCACTTATCAGTTGACTGGTCATATGAGAGAAGACCGTCATCTGTTTCAGTTGCATTTACATCTGAAAGTTCATTGATAGATTTAGCAGATAAGTCTGTTGCGCCACCTTGGGCACCAACAGTCACTTGTTTTGCTCTTAGATTTGTTGTGTTTGATAATACGCCACCTATAGTAGCGACTCTTGATACTACGCCTTTTATTGCCATTATCTGGTTACTCCTGGTGTGACGATTGCTTGACCCTCTACAACTCTAGTTGTTATACCACCAGCACTTGTTATGTTCATATCATACACATATCTTCCAGGTTCTAATGATGATGTTTGAGTATCAGTCAAAGATAATGTCACTTTACCTGTAGCGTTCTCATTACTGGTAGCGAATGTGGCAGATATGGTTGAAGAACCGTATGTCTTTCTTATTTGTCCTGCTGATGAATAACCAGAGAGATTCAAAGCCTCTCCTGTTGCATCGGAAACATCTACAGCAACTGTAAAGTCTGTTCCCTGGTCGATAAATAAATTTGCGATTATAGCCATATTACTATTTAGTCATCCTATTCGTCAAACGGTGTTGCAGGTACCTGATGAATTTTCTCAACTGTTGAACTATCTTTCTTGACAAAGACTTTAGTTGAAGCTTTTACAACACCATCACTATCTTTTATAAAGACTCCTTTCACTTTTGCAACTGGTGTTATTGGTCTATTAGAGTTCTCTGTTGTTTGAAATATAAACGGAGACCTGAATCCATATGGTTGTTGTCTGTTTTGTTGGAAAGTATAAGACGCCTGACCTTGTGCAATATATGGTTGTTGACCAATAAGAGGATTTCTGTAAGTAGAAGGACTTCTATATGAGAAAGGATATGTAAATGGTTGTCTTCTAATATAAGGGTCTTGTCTATTATGAGTATTAAGATATTGTGCGTTATGTGATGACGGTGTTCTCTTATTTCTAATATTAGGTTCTTGTTGTGACCTTATATTGGGTTGTTGTTTATTCTTAAGCGCTTGTCTAATAGAAGGTGTTTGTGCGTTTCTGATATTAGGTTCTTGTTGACTCGCTGGTGTTCTTGTTATAGACGGAGTTTGTTTACTCGCTTGATAAGCAGACTGTTTGTTTCTTATAACAGATTCCTGTTTATTTTTAATAGTAGGTTGTTGCTGATTTCTAATAAAAGGATTCTGCGTATTGGCTTGTGCATCAGCAAGATAAGGAGACTGAGCACTTCTAGTATTAGGTTCTTGAGCAGGCGCTTGTTTGTCTCTTATACTAGGCGCTTGTTTGGCTCTAATAACAGGTTCTTGTTGATTTGCAATATACGGAGTTTGATGATTTCTTTCAAACGGATTTTGTCTGTTTCTAATATTAGGTTCTTGTTGGTCTCTAATATTGGGCTGTTGATTACTTTCCTGCTGATTTCTTTCAAACGGATGTTGTTTGTTTCTAATATTGGGTTGTTGATTACTTTCCTGCTGATTTCTTTCAAACGGATGCTGTCTATTTTTAATAGTAGGTTGTTGTGCTTGATGCTGTCGATTTCTCTCAAACGGATGTTGTTTATTTCTAATAACAGGTTCTTGTGCCGACTGTTGCACCTGTGTAGCAATCGGATGTTGGTATATGTATGGTTGTTGTCCTACTGGCATATTATTTTTCCTTACTCGGGTAAGTTAGGACCTCCCAGACCACTATTGTCTTGCACTGAATATCCTATATCACATTCATATGTATAATTTTGATGAGTAGAATGTTCAAAGTGAATTTTAAATGAACCTATCATTCCAGTCACAAAACTACCTATAGAAGTTATTGTATATACAGCTTGTTTTCCAGTAGAATTGGTGGTCACCCCTGTGGCAGGCGAAGCACTTGTACCGACAGGTAAAGTATTTCCTGATTGTAATCCGTTGTTGCTTCCTGGTGCGCTGATACTATCTTCCAGTCTAACTGTATAATTATCTGCTGCTAAGTCTTCGAGTTCATAACAATTACTTTGTACATTTGTTCCTGTGTAGGTTATGCCGCTAGAACCGTAAGTAATCTGATACACTGTACTGGCCGAAAGACCGGTGCCATCTTTCCATCTAAGGGTACCACCGGTACCCCCTCCAGAAACAAAAATACCAACATTCATGTTATGACGACCACTAGTAGTTCCTGTTGACCTTGTGACTTTTATTATCATAGTCACTGAAGAATTAAAAGAAGAATTCGTTGATGTCATGTTGCCTGATACCTCTGCGACAGTAGTATCTTCAGCTACAAATGCATAAGGTGTTCGTGCATTTCTTGAGTTTTGTGTATTAACAATTATTGGCGTCCTAAATGGTGACCTATGGTCATATATACTAGGCGATTGATGTTGATAGATTGAAGGACTTCTATAGGGTGACCTATGGTCATATGTACTAGGCGATTGATGCTGATAGATTGAAGGACTTCTAAATGGCGACCTATGGTCATATGTACTAGGCGATTGATGTTGATAGATTGAAGGACTTCTAAATGGCGACCTATGGTCATATGTCAACGGACTTTGATGCTGATAGGTGTCTGGACTTCTATGCTGATAGATACTAGGTTCTCTATTATCGTATGTAGAAGGTGACCTATGGTCATAAGTAAATGGTGACCTATGTTGATAAGTAAATGGACTTCTATAAGGTGACCTATGGTCATATATTAAAGGTTGTCTATTTTGATATGTAGAAGGTGTTTGAGAAGGACTTCTATGGTCATATGTTAAAGGACTTCTATGGTCATATGTAAAAGGACTTCTATGTTCATATGTTAAAGGTTGTCTATTCGTATAGATGCTAGGCGTTCTAGTCTGAGTCGGTGTACGATATATCAAAGGACTTCTATGTTGATATGTAGAAGGTTCTCTATGTTGATAATTTAACTGATAAGTAAACGGTGACCTATGGTCATATGTCAACGGACTTCTATGTTGATATGTAGAAGGCGTCTGAATATTGTATATTGACGGCGCCCTACTTGTATATATAGCAGGCGACCTATGCTGATAAGTTGTTTGTGCGACACCTTGAGCAATTATTGGATTTTGTGCATCGCTGGGTTGTCTAACATTTACAGATATTCTGTTATCATATGTAAATGGTTGTGTTCCTTGAGTAGCAACCTGATAAACTCTTTGTGCAATATTCGGTTGTTGACCAGCTGCAGGTACTCTGGCTAAAAAGGGTTGCTGAAAAGTTCCACCATTCTTATCATGTTTTATAAAAATATCGTCTGACATATTTTGTTCACTATATTAAAAAGAAAAGATGACCTATCTCTTTTCCACTACCACTCGGAAGACCACTAGATAAATCTGAGTCTGTTATCACACTATAATCTAACTCTATATCATTACCGTCTAAGGCAATACCATTACTCACTGAAGCTTCGAATGTTATCTCACCATCTGTAGTTGTGTTAGTACCACCTTCTGGATTATCATTGTAGGTGAGTTTTATACCTTTATTTAGTTCAACATTATCAGTACCATTTTGAGTTGATGTCATCTTAAAGACATCTGCAACTCTGTTGTCTGTAAAGAATACAGCAGAAGCGTCTTCAGTTAAATTACTAGTACTACCAGCTTGGTCAGCAGGGTTCCAAGCACTACCACTCCAAACTAATACTTGGCCAGTACTTGCACCACTATTAACATTTGCTAAATCTTCTAAGTCGATTGAAGGTAAGTCTGATAATGCAAGATTAACTGAGGTTGCAATAGATACATCACCCTTTGCAGTCTGAGTAGCAGTACCTGTGACTTTACCAGTTAATGTGAAATCAGAATTATCTACTACTAGGTCAACAGTTCCATCGGCATCTTGATATGTTGCAGTAATACCTGTCTCAGTATTACCTGTAAACATTCCACCAGAAAGGTCTTGTACTTTCTCGGTAAGTCCAACATTTGACCATGAAGAACCAGTTTGAACTAAAATTTGGTCATTAGTATTGTTTGCATCTGAAACATCGTATAAGTCATTTAGAGCAAGTTCGGTAGAAGTAATATCTCCTTTAGTCAAAGCTCTAAGAGTAGTTGCAATTGTCAAATTACCCTTTGCAGTCTGAGTAGCAGTACCTGTGACTCCGCCTGTTAATGTGAAATCTGAATCTGATACTACTAAATTTGTTTTGCCTGTACCATCGTTGTATGTGACTGATAGACCTGTTTCAGTATTACCAGTGAACATTGCACCAGCGATATCTTCAACTCTCTCTTGCATTGGCGTATTCACCCATGCACTACCATTATACAGTAAAACATCATCATTTGCAAGCGATGAATTGGTTACATTTGCAAGATAATCTATATTCTTTAATGCGATTCTATCGTCTGCTCTTGTATCTGTATAATATAGATTAGAACTATGTTCTGTTAAGTTTTGTGTCGTGTGGTTTGCAAGACTTGAAACTGTACCAGTCAAAGAACCTGCGTTTGGATTACTGTTGTGGTCAGATGTTGTATCTAATATTGTATGAGTGCCATCAAAATCTTTGATGTTATTAACTACAGCACTACCTGATTTGAATACTGAGTTTGTATCACCTGTTATATCATCAACACTTGTAATGTCGCCACCAGTGATACTCAATGTACCATCTGTTAGAGTTCCTACTGTTGCAGTTCCTGATACATTTGATAAGTTTGAAAATACATTTGACCATCTCTTTGATGTTAATCCCAATGAATATGTATTAGTTGTTTCTGGTCTTAGATGAGAGTTTGCATAACCTGTGAATGTAATCGTATCACTAGCGGCATTACCTAATGTTGTGTTTCCTTCTACTGTAAGATTTGCATTTAAGGTTGTATTGTCAACTACTTGAAGTGTTGATTGCATATGCACAGCACCATCAATGTCTACAGCATCTAAATGAGATGTACCGTTTACATCAATGTTGCCTTCGATATCTAAGAATCCTGAGAATGTTCCGTTGACTGCGCCTGTTATAGAACCACTGTTAATACTCATTGTAGAATCAGTGATAGTAGGTGCAGTTAGTGTCTTGCCTGTTGTGAGTAAGATATCATCTTCTGCAAATGTCTTACCTGCAAGTTGTATTGTGTATCCAGATTCTAGTAGAGTTGTTGGTGATGAACTATCTCCATTTATAATAACACCGTTTGCGTTGGTGTTATAGATTGTGTTCTCAACTGTTTTCTGGAAGAATGATGCAACTGAATTTGCAATATTTGTTCCTACAAATGCACCAGTGTATGAGTATACATGAAGTCTATCGTTAGTAGACATTGCATTGGCTTGACCAGATGCATAAGTACCTGTTAGTGTGATACCCTCATGCGAACCTGTACCAGTAGGATTAGAAATAATGAAATCTACATCTTCTATCAAATGTCTTTCGTTTTTAAATACTTGAATCTTGTCTTTTACAAAGACTAAGTTATTTACGAACTCATCGTTACCTGTAAATAGTGTTTGGTTTGTTGATGCAACGAATATGAACTCTTGGAAGAAAAACTGTTTGTCTTCTAAAACATTAACAGCATCAACTATTGTTCCGTTGTTTCCAGTCTTTAATCCAGCTCTTAGACCAGAAACATCACCCACATCATATGCGAGTTCGTTATAGGTAGTTCTAAAGTCTTCAATTGTTGCGAAGTTGTCTACTGTTTTAGCCATGTAATTTCTCTACTATATCTTTTAATAAGTCTTTAATTTCTGTTACCTCTTTCTTAAGAGTATTTATTTCATTCTTTTGAGTTTTTAAAAACTCTCTTCTTCTCATTGTCAATACATACTGTTCTTCATTCGTATTGATAATGGCGTGAGAGGATTCATCCCTAATTAGGTCTGAGAATCCTTCTACTTTTTGTACTATCTTAGGCAAGTGCAATACACCTCAATGCAGTCACTAGTGGTACAATCGAAGTATTACTTGATTGACCAACAATCTTAACTACAAAACCTGTGAACTCTGGTAAACCTTCAGCAGTATATTCATATTCTTTAAAGTTTCTTGCATCTCTTTCAGTCACCACATCTGGATCCCCATTCGTATTGAAGTATTCAAACCCTAAGTCATCAATAGGTGTTGTCTCGTCATTCTTCAATATCTTAAACATGAATTTCAAATCAGATTCAGGTGGTCTATAGTTGTCTGCAATAACTTTCAATGTAGTTGCAGGATTCTTTAGATTTACCTTTCTAGTGATATAGACCATGGCATTATTATCGCCATCTGGTTCAGTTGAAGGCACATGAATCATAGCACCAGTTGAACCACCAGGTAAGTCATCAGCAGAATCAATATTATTAATTCTATTCATGATACCCAAACAACCAATCGTGCCAATATCAATTACTGGAGATAAGTTCTGATTAGCAGAAGTAAACTGTAATCTACATTCAAATGATTTATTATTTGTGCCACCAGTCTGTTCTTCTGATTCATTGATACTCGATGCGATAATACTAGGTCTTTCGAAATAGTTATTGTCATTTAGTGTAATGAATTCATTCTTTGAGCGTAATGTAAATGTTGAATCTAAATTACTATCTTCAGGTGAATTAGTTCCTGTTCTTCTAACACTTGACAATAATGTTGTGTCTTTATATGTTAAAGACGGTATCATTGTATGTAATACATCATAGTACATGTTAGTGGTCGCATATGATTGGTCACCACCAGCGATAGTTGATTCAACTGCATTGGTATATGATAAGTGATATGATGATAAGTCTGGTGTACATGCAAATGAGTCGATACCATAATTATTGATACCATTGAACACTTTATTGATTGAATCTACAGGGAAACCACCCAAGGTATCTCCAACTGTTGATAATGTTATTGTTGCATTGTTTGAACCATCGTAATTATTAATAGTGATAGATTCGTTTGCAGTATAACCTACGCCTGGGTCTTTGATTGTCACTGAACTGATTTGATTTCCAGAATTAACTGTTATTGTATCAATCTTAAGTCCTGTACCAGTACCACTGTAGGTATATCCTGTGGAATCCCAATTGGCGCCACTATTATTATATGTGCCAGCACTAGGTGTTCCTGATGTTGAACCTGCTACAGTTAATACGCCATTCTTCTTATCTCCTTCTACGCCATATATAACAACATTCGATTGATTGTCGTACATACCATGTGAGTAAGAGTATACTCTAAAGAATGATTGATTAGAAAAAGTTTCTATTGAATTATTCTGCAATTTCTTAGGTGGTAAATGTGCGTTGTTAAACACGATGTTTGCAGCTGTAGTTGTATTAAACTTAGCGACTCTCATATTAAACTTCAAGTCATCTGTTTGTTCTGCTGTCCATGTAGATGCGTTCTGAGACATGAACAATGAACCAGCGTATGGTTGTCCTGATATTGTCTGTCCAGTAATTAAATCTGTTTCGCCCATTCTGGAAATGAAACACTCGTAATCTGTTGAGTTAGTATACACAACAAAACAATATTCATGTTTGTCTTCTAGGTATACAGGTGACTCAAATGTAAATGTAGTTGCGGATGAACCATCATCTGAAGTATTGACTTCATCTGGATTCTTTGTCACAATTGAGAATGGTATAGTTGTCTGTCCTGGATATCCATTTACCATATTTCTGATTTCTACTGATACCGGTAAACTAGTTGCCTTACTCTTAAAGAACACATCTATAGATGTTATGAACATACCACCATCAGATTCTACCATGAATGATTCTGCTAATGGGTCTTGCCAACCTCTTGGTTCTGCTGGAATATCAAAGTCAAATATTCTTCTGTCTTCTCTTGGAAGAACCATTAAATCAGCAGGTGGGAACCTTGGAGGTAATGGTACAGGAGGTGGTACAGGAACAGGCACCGGCGGCAAAGGCACAGGCACAGGTACCGGAACTGGTACAGGGACTGGCACAGGCACAGGTACCGGAACTGGTACTGGCACCAATACTGGTGTTGGTGGTAGAGGTGGTGGTGGCGGCGGTATTGGTGGAGCCGGCGGATTAGGTGGCGGTGGGGGTGGTAATGAACCATCTCCTGTCACATTTAATCTTTCACCTCTTCTTGTAATTGTTCTTTCACCCGATAATCTTTCTGTCACAACTCTACCATTTCTAGTAGATACAATTTCTGTTTGTGAACTGTTTAAGAGACCTTGTGCTTGATAAATCTCTGCACCCATTGAATCTGGATTACTTTGATTCGATGCCTGAGATGTTATTTTTAATTCTCTTTGTCCTGTTGGGAATCTTTGGAAGTTGTCATTAGGTATTAAGAACTTACATTCTACTTTACCATTACCATTTGTTTTTATTCCAACACCTTTGTTTGTTGTTCCATCTTGTGAGAAGTCAGCACTACTAGGTGTGACATAACCATCTACTCTGATACCATCAAAGTATACAAAGTGTTTTGTGTTTGGTTTTAAGTTAGTTCCTACTGCGGTTATCTCTCTACTTCTAATGAAAGGTATAACACTGACACTAACAACTCTATCGTTTCTTGTTTCTACAAAGTCTTCAACTACTGAAGTATTAACACCTCGTCTTGATTGAATTTCTGGTGTTTCGGTAATCTCTTTTGTTATGATTGTACCTTGAACCCATTCACCACCTTGAGCAGGGTCACCAGACCAATTGCCTGGAACAGATGCATCTACTGAAGAATTAACTACAGTTGGTTCACCAACCCATGTTGTCTGCCAGTTATTCCATATTGTTCCAAGTGAGTTTTGATTCTCTGCCAGAACAGCGTCAAAGTTTCCTTCTCTGTTGATTCTAACTTCTGGTAATTGTTCTGTATCATTCCATATATCAGAACCAGGAGTTAATTTGACATTACCTATAAATGCAAATACATGATATGGGTTAACATTGACATGTCTAGATGCCTTGTCTTGATTTACATATGATATTTGTGAGTAAGGTAATGTAATTAAATCACCAGTTTGTTGATAACCAGTTGAACCAGATGCATTTAATTCTATATCAAAGAAGTTTGATACTGATTCTGGTCTTAATTGTCCTAATTTAGTATCTATACCAACATGATAATCAGGATGAGATACATCACCAATTTTGTGACCTCTGAAGTTGTCTACTAAGAAACCAGATTTGAATCTATCGAAACCATCTGCATCTAGTATCTGTTTTGTTTGTGTGTCTTTTTCTAATAAAGACAATGCAGTAATTCTTTCTAAGTTTGTGACTCTCTGATTGATTTTACCAATGTCGCCCATTGTAAATCTTCTATAGTCTTTTGTTTTTACTTGTATTTGTTTTACATCTCTTGTAAATGCAGGTATAAACAATTCGAACATCTCTAAAGAATCATCAATTGAGTTTGGTCTTTGTGGTGTTAAGGTCGGATTACCTTGTGCAACTTCGAATTTTCCACTTCTATGTAAGAATACTTTATCGATTCTAGGTACATAGAACTCTATGTTAGACTTAATCATTGATGTTGGTAAAGGACATCTTGAATATGTTGAATGTGATGTCGTAATATCAGCGTTAGATACTCCTAATAGATTATCTCTAGAAGATTCAAAGTTTCTCGCTTCATATGAAAATGGAGATATTAAGTGACCTGTACCATTACCACTATTGTAGTCTGATACATCTAATATACTTGCAATATTGAATACATAACTTCCACTAACTAAAGTTGCATCACCAAATAGTTGACCAACTGATGGTCTAAAGTCTACTGCATCTGCAAGTTCGAATTGTCCATCTGGTTCAAAACCACCCAAGTCTACTTTGTTTGGTGAGAAGTTAGGAATGTCCTTATACGGAATACTTGTATATGAATTTACATCATAGAAATCACCAGAACCACCTGTAAACATATCAAACAATACTGTTATTTGATTATTTGGTGTTGTCTGTCCTTGTTTTAAAATAAGTTTTGCGTGGTCATAATAACCATCTCTTTGACCATTGTCTAAAGAGTATCTATTTGTGATTTCAGGAGAGTGAACTCCTAATGATGTTATGGTTGCAATTCCACCTGTTGTTTCATCTACTACTGTTTCGCCTGCGGTAAACTTTTCAGTTCCTAAATAGTAAAAATAACATGTTTGTGTATCAGCAAACTTCATAAGTTTAGCACGAACACCTGTTGTAGCACCTTTAAGTATATTTCCTGTTGCACTTGTACCAGATGTTAGAGTTATGACTGCATTTGGCGGTGTTGCAACACCACTTGTATCTGTTCCTGGAACTGCCTCAAATATACCTCTGATTTTGTATACATCTGAAACACCAAGAGATAGTTCTTTGTGGTCGTATGCAGTACCATAGAATGGATTATCTGCATGTGCATCATTCTTAGTGAATCTTAATGCACGAAACTCTCTTAAGTTCTTTGATTTCGATGTTGGGTTAGTGACACTAACTGTATATGTCGCCCTTACGATTGCGCCAGCATCGGCAGCTGCACCCAATACAACTTCACCTGATGACACATTAACTGAAGCGACATCATCGCCTCCTAATACTACACCATTAGCTCTTGTTGGACTTCCTGTTGATTGTTTTACAACTGCGAACTGATAATTGTCATTGTTTTTAGGTTCAAATGACTCGTTTGATTCTTTTGTAAGTGTTATCTCACCAGAAGAACCAACTGTAAATTCTTTTTGATACTTAACTGTAATCTCTGTGGGTGTTGATTTACTTACATGGTCTCTAGGGAATGCAAATACTGTAGCAGATTGGTCTTGATTGTAAAGTTTTGCTCTTCGTCTAAGTAATCCAACTTGAACAGCATCACCAACACTTCCAGTAGCAATAGTTTGTGCATTGGAATTGTCTGTAACCGAATCAATTACTTGAACATTACCTTGACCATCTAAGATTATATCACCTTTTCTTAGTTCAGTCAAGAAGGCAGTACCAACACCTGTTAGAGCACCACCAGTAGAGATTGTTGTTAGACCCGATATAATTTTGTCGTGGTCTAATGCAATATTGGCAGTAAAGTGTTGTGTTCCTGTTGTTTCAGAAGACTTAGTTTGACCAACACTTCTTGCATCTTCTACTTGAAAACTACGAACAGCAGTGATAGTAGAAGACGAACTGTATGTACCTTGTCCTTTTAGTGCAAGGGCATCTGTTGTTTTAAATGTACCAACAACATCATGTACCATAACATGATTGTTTGTAGTATCTGCATATGCAACAATACCTGTTGCACCAGATGCTGAACCTGTGACTTTATCACCTGCCTTAAAGTTGTTTGCGCCAACTGTACAACTTAACATTGTGAACATCTTGATATCAAATAGATATAGATTTTCATAACTAGTTGATTGTTCGTCAATGTTTCTTACTCTTGCAAAACCAATATGACCAACATAGTCTGCATCTGAATATGCATTTAATGTTCCTGCACTTGCAATTGCCTTATCAAAAAATTGAATAGCTTTGTATGACTCTGTATTTGTAGAATCACCAAACTCTGGTTGACCATGTGAATTTTGAATTCTTAATTTGTTTCCTAATCTAGCAGGTGTGTTTGCGTTTGTAAGCGACTCTGTTGTTCTTGCCTTGTTTAATGTTAAATTGGTTGTGCCTGTTTTATCAATAGAGTAACCTTTAACATATGCTTTACCAGGAGAGACTTGCATAACAAATTGACTCTCATCTCCACCTTGATACGCTTCATAGAATCCTCTATTGAATCCGTCTAGTAAATGTTCTCTAAATGAATGTGTGAATTGTCGTATTACAAAATCACCATTCGCATCAAATGTTCTTTGTGCAAGTGTGTTTTCTATATGATTGTATACTGGTCTTTTTACTTCTAATTCTATAACACCATTACTAACTCTTCCTAATTCTACAAAGTTGGTGTCGGTTGTAGCGGTTAATGTGTACTTATTAAGAGTTAGTGTAAACTTAAGTCTATCTGCACCAGCAGCGTTTTCATTTGTTGTTCCCTGTGAATTGTCTAGTAGAGTTGTATCAGTACCAGAACCAACAAGTTCTTCTACAATGTCTAGACCAATTCTAAAGGAAGGTTTACCATTATACTTTTCTAATACAATTGTTTGTGCATCTACTTTGACGAAGTATCCTCTTAAGAATACAACACCCTCATTTATACTTGCGATAGATGAACGGCCGACTGGTGAAAGACCAAGTGCAGCTACTTTGAATTCGTTGTTATTTGATGCAGTGGTTATTGCACCAGCGGCACTAACATTAACTTCACTTATCTCTTCAGAAGGACTAAATCTTTCTGAAGGATTTGTTGATGCAGTTTCGTCTGTACCATGTTGTAAATATCTTACAATAATAGTTGCTAAATCTGTTCCTGTAGATGCAACTGTTTTGACTACCTCTGCAACGACTCCAGTTGTCTCTCCTTGAATTAGTTTACCTGCGAAACCACTTAGATATGTAGCGATATCAGCTGTTCCAGTAGAGTTAGGATTAGTTGCCTCGACTTTAACATATTCGACATCCATGTCGATGTCTGATTCTGCACCATTTACAATCGAACCCTCTTTGAACATGTGATTACCAAATTTTTGTATTTGGTTTTGTAAGATTGATTGTGACTGAGTTAGTTCTCTTGCCTGTAGGGGTCTACCTGCTCTGAAGAGTACTTTGTGATAATTGTTATCCTCATTGTAGTCATCGTAGTATGGTGATATATTTAAGTCTGTTTTTTCTGACATAGTTTAATCTTCTTTAAATTTAAGAATGTAAAAGGGGGAGTTAAACTCCCTATATTACATTTCAATAATTAGTTTAATATCTTCAATTTGGTCAGCGGCTCTTGAAACTGCGCCTCTATTTTCAACATAGAGAATTTGACCTGTAAATCTTTGCATTTCTGGATGAGCAGAAGAGACACCAGATGCGGTGACATCAGCAACTTTTGTGCCAGCTTTATAGACTTCATCATCATTTGCAAATGCGACATATTCGCCACCTGCATTAGCAACAGGTAAAGTTTTTAGAGTATTACTTGTCTTAGATACAACTCTTACTTTAGCAGTGGTTGCTGATTCAGATGAAGCATCTGTAAGTAAGTCATCAACATTAATTGAAGAAGCATTATCAACTGTCAACATATTTGTTGCAGTCATTGTTGCATCTCCAGAAACAGCACCAGATGATGCTTTTACTGGATTCTTAATAAGACCAATTCTTCTGAAGTCATTGTCTGTTGGGAAATCACTAAACCCACCATCAAGACCTTCACCAAACTCTAATCTAGAGTTTACGATTGCATAGTTACCACCCATTTCTTCGATAGGGTTAGCACCATGACCATTAATTGGCGACATTATAATATGAACTGTAGCACCTGAACCACCTGCAATACCTGAAACATTGGAGTCTAATGTAGGTAGTGATGCTCTTTTATAACCTGTTCCCCAATAACTAGTACCAGAGCGATGATATACTTGAGTTAAATTACCTGAAGTGAAACTTAAAGTGACTTCTGCACCAGAACCGTCCCCTTGTACAGGAACATTAACTGTAAATGTATTTGATGAACCACTTGTGTAACCAGAACCGGCAGCGGTTACGACATAATGATAAATTGCACCGTCTACGGCAGCGTTTTCAACATCCCATTGAGCAGAACCATCATCATCAGCAGTTGAACCGAACCCACCATTTGTACCAGAACCCACTACAGCAGATTTAGCACCAAGTGATTTTACTGGTATAAAGTCGTTAGTGACAAACTTGATAACATCTGAAGCGGTAACTGAGTACATAAATTTCCACATATATCCTAAAGATGCACCTGTATCTGCGGTAACTTCAGGAACTGTTGTTGAAATAGTTGTTGGTTTAACTGTAGAATTTATAGTTGCACCATTACCATCAACACCTGTTCTTAAACATTTGTATACTTTAAATTCGTCTGTAATTACATAACCTCTTCCATCGAAGAAGTTAGATACATTTGTGACATTGGTTGTATTTGAAGCAGAATAGTTGTCTCTGTATTCATCATACTTAGTACCATCTGTCCAATTATATCTTACCAATCCATGTGAGATATCAGTTGAAGCAACTGCCTTTAGGGCAATCATGTCTTCATATACACCGATTTCTTCTGATTCTGAGTTTGCAGGAGGAGGTGGTTGTGTGTCATCTGCCCATGCGTGTGAACGACCAATAAAGACATAGTTCTTTTGACCACTCTCTGAGAAGTCTTCAATGAACTGCCTTGCATTGTGCGTTCTAAATTTTTCTGTGATTATTGCTGCCATTTTCTTTATAACTCCAAGTTATTTTTTATAATTCGTTCTATTATTTATAACAATGCCAAGGCACTATTTGTAATATTTGATGAATTAACATAGGAACTAAATGCTATATTAGTTCTTCTTCTCTGTTTCTTATCTATCTCTTCGACATATAAAAGACCTGTCATGTCACTCATCTGTTTAATTGTTAGTCCATCCTTTTCAGAATCTTCTGAAAGTAGACCACTTATGCCATCTTCTAATAAGATTCTATCTTCATCCATTGCACCATATTCTGTATTAACACCGTTTACATTGTTAGCGGCATTTCCAGATTCTAGATACATGGGTTTAGCTATCTTATAACAATTTTGGAATGCAATCTTATTTAGGGTTTTTAAAGTCGGACCAATTGGAATGAATGTATGTACCTCTTCGCCTGACTCTTCATCTACTACAGGAATACCATCTTCGAATACTATTCTAGAATTGTCTTCCATATACATGTAAGAATTGTCTAGTTCAATTGACCTTTCAGTCACAAAATACTCTCTAGTCTCAGGTACAGTTTCATCTTCTAGTAAGAAACTACCTGAACCATCTTCCATTAAAATCTTTTCACCATATAAGTCTCTATCGAATGGATCGAATCTTACATAGTTTAAAGGTTCTTCGTTTAAAATCTTTGTGCCGTCTTCATGTATCAATACTTCTTCTGACGGATGCCAGAACTGAAATACTTTACCAGAGTCAGCAGGTCTTATCGCAACATTACCGTATTCACTTGTCAATGGAACATTTGAATTATTCACATAGTAATCGTGGTCGGCAGTGTCGAGATTTAATACAGTCACAGCGCCATCTCTTCTTGGAGATTTTTGTATGAATGTATTGAATTCTGTTATTGTCGGTCTTCTAATTGATGATACAGTACTTGGGTCATTATCTATTTTAGTATCTAATGCACTTGTTATAAACTCTTTCCTGTTTAGAATGTTTAAATGACCTGCACCTTTGTGTTTGTCTGTTGATATGTTTGTACCTGATGCTTCTACATACTGAGTAATCATATCTTGGCCAGCAACTTCAGCCGAAGTAGTATGGAACAACATGAGAGTTTCTTTACTTAGATGTGCTACATTGTCTCTGGAGTCTTCATTTTCTAACAGATGACCATCTTCAGTTAGAACTCTAACTGATTTATCTCTAGTAGATTCTTCGAACAACATATTGTCTGTTGGGTATGCCTGAATGACAATTGTGGGAACAAACTCTGTAGAAATAATTCCCATTTTGTTCTGTTCATTAACATCGAATGGTATTTCTTTAACACCATCTAATGATGAACCTAAAAGTTGAGACTTGAGTGCAACCTCACCAAAGAATAAGTGACCTGATGGATGAACTAAGTCTTTAACTATAGAACGATACTTATTGATTGACTCACCAACTTTAATAACATAAGAGTGAGACTGATAGAATTTACTGTCTTGTATGTTTGCAACTTTAGAAGATAGATAACCTTTGTCACTTAAGAAACCATCGTTTATTAAACCTTCACCAGCAACTTTACCTCTTGCAGTATATGGGTCATTCTTAAGAATTAAGAAACTATCTGAACTTTCATAAGTTACCTTTTCATCATTGATGAACATACCCTTTAAGTTTTTATACTTGAGTATTTGTCTGATTGTATCGTAATTTTGAACTGTTGCAGTAGCACCAGAAATTACACCAGTAATTGTTATGCCTTTGTTTAGAGTACCCGATGGTGTAGTTATCAACATATTATGGAAAGATGTTGCTTCATCTAATACTGCATCTGAATCAAACTTACTACCTTGGTCTAGTAAAGTTACCTTCTCAATACCACCAATTCTAGATGACCATGCAAAGAACTTAGCACCTGTACCATCTGATACCTTAGCACTACTACAAACTTTAGTTGTAGAAGAATTTCCCCCTACTATGTTTTCGCCGGCTTGGAAAATACCAGTATCAGTACTAAATCTTTTAATTACGAGTCTGTTCTTTTTCGGTTCTAGTCTTAAAATTGTACCTGTAGCGTTTGAAGTAGAACCTGTAATAGTTTCACCCTTTTGGAATCCTGTTGTATCTTTAAAGTATAGATAACCACCTGGGAATGCTTGAGGCAGTGTTTCATATCCTGCACCACCACTTGTTATTTCGACTCGTCTTACTCTTTGGTCTGTTGATACAATTGAACCACCATCAGTATTTTGATATGCATTGATTAACATCTCTGTACCATCTTCGTACAGTAATCTACTCTTATCGGTAAATATCTCTACTCTTTCTCCGCCACTTAAATTTGGATTTGTTGTGAATGTTATCTTTTGTGGTTCTATACTATATGTTGATTGTGATTGAACTATGCCATCGATGTGAACTTCTAATGCACCGTGAAATCTGTTAATTGAAATTGGTTTGCCATGGTCATCTAATACATTATCGAATCTAGTTCCATTTTGTATTACACCACCAAATACAGTTTGGTTTGCAACTGCGGTTATTTCATACTGTTCATCTGCATGAGCATCTTCTAAGATTATCTCATCACCGACTGCACCAATGATACCTTCTGCACCACCTCCGCCTGTACCCTCGTCATCAAATACTACAATATCTCCACCACTGTAAGTTTGACCAGTAGTTTCTATGTAAATCTTTTCTACAGGACCTCTAGTTAGTCCTGTCACATTACCTAATGCCCTATTTGCATCTGTATCTGTTTTCGAACCAGTGAAGTTGATGAAGTCTTGAGGACTATACATAGAACCAATTGAAGTTTCTTCATGCAGTAAACCATTTCCAGATTCATCTAATATAGAACCAGTTGAGTCTTCTAATGAGAAATAGATTGAACCGTTTGTTGGGTCTACTGTAGATACAATACCTTTAACTGTTCCGATATACTCGGTGACACCATCTCTATCTAATACTTTTGCCTCTTTGTTGAACTCAAATGTTCCTCTATGGTCTTTCGATATAGAGAGTGAATACTCATTGTTTGCTAAATCTATTGGTGATACTTGTTCTACAACTGCCTCTGCTGTCACAATACTAGCATCGTTAATGTCATATTGTCTTATTCTATCAGTTGCTGATGGTACAGCTTGTGATAGATTCATTGAAATTGCAAGTCTTCTATCTTCACCATATCCCGATTCGGATGCGAATACAGTTTCGTCTATGGGGTAAGATATCTCGGCATCTTCACCATATAATAATCTCATCAAGAACTTAACAGAATCAGCAGTACCCTTTTGTTTGTACAGTGTTCCGATATTCTTAATAGTTAATCTTGCGTTTTGTGTCTCTTTTAAATCTAGGGATGGTACGAAATCTTTTTGGAAATACTGTAAAAATGTTTCCAATGTTTGGTCTATATCTGAATAATCTAATAGTCTGTTGTTTGCGACTACTTGGTTTTCTTTATATGTCTTAACTACACCGTTCTGATTACCATCTCTTCCTGTGATTGTTTCTGTCTCTGAGAAACCTGTACCCGATATAGTGTCTACTATTAATGTTAGACCATTAATAACTTTAATCTTTGCAACTGAACCACTTTTATTTCCGTAGATGTATTCACCTACTGAGAATGGTTCTATATCTCCCTCTTGTATTAACTTAGATGTTAATATATCAGGAGCAGAGGTTTCGGTACCTTCTTCAATCAGCACTGAAGAGGCTGTCTCAGAGGTACCGTCCTCGTATCGTATTCCTGTTAATTCACCTTTCGATGTCAGGACTATGATTTCGGATTCTAGGTACTCAAAATATGATTGTAGAAACAACTCAAATACTGGTGCCTCATCTCTGATATACTCAGGAAGAAGACTTGGTAGTCGAGTAGATAATCTATCTACAATGTGTTTTTCATGTGCCATTTATGAATCCTATTTGGTATTAGATACCAGCTACTGTTGAACCTGTTCCAACGATTGAGAGTGGATGCCAAACTAATGAACCCTCTGAACCCAATGCAATTAAGACACAAGCGCCACCAGTTTCTAAAAGAATCTGAGGAGCACCTGATGCATCTTTATAACCTGTGACGGTAATATCTGCATTATGTGAAACACCATCATCATTTCTTACGATGATTTTAATTTGTCCAACTGAAACACCTCTAGCAAGTGTAAACTGAACATCACCGCCTTCGCTGGTCATGTCTAGTGTTGTCACTGCTTTAGTGTTGCTGATTGCACCTGCATCTGTTAATGCTTCAACATCATCAAATGCAATGTAAGTTGGAAGATTGTTAAACATTCTTGCCAAACTCATTTTTTTATTAACCGGAGTTCCGCCTGGGTTATCAACCACATGTAGTAAATCTACACTGTTGACATCACCTGCCGCTATCTCTGTTAATGCTGTTATTTTCTTATCTGCCATTCTATTTTCCTCCTATAATCCAATTGAATGGGAAACTACTCATGGCATAAACCATGACCACTTTTTTCATATTATTAATAATTTGTACTAGATGTAGATACGAAACCTACCCCAGCACTACTCTCACCACTACTAATGGTGTCGACTTCGCCACTAACCCTAATGTCGTCAATGCTGATGTCAACTAGGGAACCCCTAATTGCAACAACATCGCCACTTGAAGGTATAACGGTGAAGTCTATCGATGTGTCACTATTTACTGTTGAAGTAAATTTGATGGCATCAATCGAAATCTTTCCACTGGCATAATCTATAGTACCAGCACTTTGGTCTGCGAATACTCTCGTACCACTATCTAATGAATATCGTCTGACATTACCAGAACCATCATCATCAAAGAAGTAGGTATTGACTGTATCGCCCTCGACCTTAAAACCTGTTGATGTTAAAATGCCCCCAGCAGTCTTGTTATGACCGTCATGAGGATGATAAAAACCATTTCCGAATATAACATTAAAACCTTCTGTAAGGCTTATCTTAAGATGTTTTCGTTTTTGCAATCTAACATTGGTTACATTGGATAGTATTGCAACATTCGTTTCATCAATCGCCTTGGCGAGATTTGAATGTCTGAATATACTATCGAAGTTGTTTAAATTTGTATTATCAAAAGAGACTATACCATTTCTTACTATGGTCTCTAACTCTCCTTTTGATAATGTAGTATCTGCTTCGTTGTATTTGAATACAGTAGTCAATAGAATTTTAACTATCTCTGCATCTACAATTACAGGTCTAACAGTCAACATGTTAAGTTGATTTAGTTTATTCTGTACTTGATTTTTTTCTACAGTTGATAAGTAATCTGAATTTTGTGGTTTAAGTGTTATGAATACTTTACCATACTCAGGTGGATCGTTGTCTTCACCACCCCACACTGCAACTGCATCGGCGTTGGGATAGTATTCTTGCACCTTTGCCTTATAGTCATTCAATGTGACTAATCTATTTTGTGATGTATAGAACTTTGTTGCTTTAAACTTAATTGATTCAATAGATTCTTTCTCTGCACCGCCACCAGCAATTGTCAATGTCGTGATAGTAGCGTTTGAAAATCCATTGATTGTATCTGTAGATGTAAATATTTTTGCTCCATCAGCATGAATATCATCTACTGCAATGTAAGTGGCATTTATAACATCGCCATCATTTAAACCATTACCCAATACACCATCACCAAAGTATATCTCTAAAAATCCTTCTTCGTTTTCTTGTGCATAGAATACACGAGTTGAACTTGTAATTGTTGACACTTCTGTTGAGAGTGAATACTTTGATACTGAACCGTTTGAGTTTACAGATATTTCTAATCTGGATTTATCAACTCTTGCATTTGACAATACAAACTTTGCATTTTTAATCTGATTATCAAATACGAATGAATCTGTCACATACTGACCTTGAATGATATCTACCAATGCATAGGTGAATACTTGATTGTCTCTAATAGGTACTACTGAAGATGCATTAACAAAGTTATATGATACACCATCGAATGTTGTAGAGAAGTTGTGACCTCTGTTTAGGGTCATGTCATTCGCTGTTGGTATAGTTCCGTTTGCGTTAGCGATATTAGTAAGCTTAAGTTCAATCTGAGCAGCTGAAGCTCTTTCAGATGCAGGTGTAAACCCTAAGTCTTTTGCACGAGATACGACATTCTTTCTTAATTGTGCTGAGTCTAAGAACATTTCTGAGGCTGCAAGGTTTGTATTTAGACCACCAATATGTCCTGCATATGCCAACATGTCAATAAGAACTGACATGTTAGAACCTTCGAAGTCATAATCTTTAAATTTTTCTTGACCTTTAAGATAGGTCTTGATATTATCGCCAATTTCTTCGAAATCTAGGTCTGTTGCGTTTATTTGTGAACTTTTTATTGTCATTATCGTACCCTACTTACTGTAAAATCTACACTTGATTGTTTTAATCCGTTTCTAATAACATAACTGACTCTTACATCTATGTTGTTTGCCTCAGAATCACTTATATCCACTCTTATATTACCAATTCTAGGTTCTAATATTGATAATGATTCTATTATGTCTTTTGTTATTCTCTTTTTTGCGCCAATACCATCTAATTCGAATAATTGAGACCTCAAATTTGCACCAAAGTTTGGTTTAAATGGTCTTTCATAGTGATTGGTTAGCAAAATGTTTCTTACTGACCTCTTAACTGCATCTGAATCCTTCTTAGTTGTGATATCGCCTGATATAGGATTCGCACTAAATAGTATATCTAAGTCTGTATACTCGTTCTTCTGAGCATTTACTTTAGAATTAGGTTTTGAGTAGTCATTGAGATTTGCCATATATCTATTTATACATCTCCGTTATTATATTTTCAGTATTGATACACTTTCGGTTAATAAAGGTGCCGTACTGAAAATGACTTTAGGATTTAACCCACCCGATACTGTATAATCTGTTCCTATCTCTAATTCTACACCGTCTTTAAATACTTTTGTATCTCCTGATGCGACAGGAATATCAAATGTTGTTGTCTCACTATCTCCGTTCTTAAAATTAATACCACTATCGTCTCCTCTATCAGGAACATATGTGTTTACTTTTGGTTCTGTCTGAACTATACTTGTCAAACCTGCAATCGCACCAATCTTTGGTATTGATGGAGGGAAACCAATAAGTTTAAGTAAGTCACATAAAGTAAAAAAGATTGGTTTGAATATTGAACCCAAACCTATCGCACTAAAAAACTTCTTAACTAACTTAACCCAATCAAACATCAACTTCTTCTGCCAGTTTTGTTTGAAATCCTCAAATGCGATTTTGATTTCTACAATCTTATCTTCAATAGAGGTTACAGTTTCGTCTACTTTACCACCTATAATCTTTGCGATATCAAAACCAAAGATACTAAATTCATTTAATGCATCTGTTATCTGTTTATTGACACCATCAATCTCTTCTAATATTTTATCTCTTGCCTTTTGTTCTAACTCTGGGTCTTTTAGGTCTTCTACTAATTTATCTCTCTTTTCTTTGAACGATTTGATTGCATTATCAATTAGAGTAGGAATGTCCACAGTGAATAAAGATATGAGACTAGGCAAACCTAATGCATCCCATATCTCATCAAACTTATCAATCAACTTACCAAACACGGCATGTAAACCATTAGTTAAGAATTCTTGTATCTTAGTTTTAATGTATTGCCAAGTCATCTTTGCTTTCCATTCATCACACTTGACACCAAACTCTGCGTTAAACCCTCTAATCTTTTCTGGAATAAATGCAAAGAACTTATCTACAATCTTACTCTTCTTCTCGTTTAACTCTTTTAGTTTCTTCTCAAACTCTTCTTGGGTTATAACATCCTTTTTCAAGTCTTCTTTAATCTTTTCAAGTTCTGCAAGATGTTCTTTTGTTATTCCTGATATCTGGTCTTGTAATTCCTTTTGATATGCTGGGTCGAACAATCTAAGACAATCGATAGTCAATCCGAAGAGACTTAGTTTTAAAGAGACAGGTATAATTTTTGATATTAGTTCTGCAACTTTAGTTGGTACATAGATGTGAAACTCTTGTATGAATTCTGTAATCGCATCTTTCGCTTCTTTCTGCCAATTACGAGTCTGACCTTTCTTCCAATAAGGACTCAATATATCAGCAATCTTGTCCATAAACTTTTCTATGTCTTCAACAATCTTGTCTATTTCTTCTTGTGCTTCTACAGAAAGTTCATCACCTAGTTTTACTGCCTCTGCTTTTAACTCACCAGGGATTTTTGCGATATCGTTTATTGCATTGACTAAATCTTCTCTAGTTGGTAAAGAGAATATGTCATCATTCGGACAAGCAAACGAACTTGGAACTTGTAGTGTTATAGCCATTATGAATTCAGTTTCACTTCTGCACCATTGATTGATACTATTGGTGCGACAACTTCAACTTCATTACCTGAACTTAAGGTCATCTTCTTTTTAGAATGTACTTTTGTTTCGCCATCAACATTTACTGTTGCATCACCTAAAACTTTTATGTTTACTTTACCACCAACATAGAGTTCGTTATCTTTACATATAACTGTATAGTTATCATTGACTACTCTATGAATCTCATTACCATCTTTATCTATTTCATAGAAAGTACCTGTTCTATGTTCTATTGAAATTCTTTCGTTGTCTCGTGTATCATCTAACTCTACAATATGGCCTGACTCAGTATATAATGCTTTGTTGAAAGGATATAAAGGGGTTGCATTTGACTTAGCATTTGTGATATACTTGGACATATCCCTTGAGTCATACTTTGCATCACCTGTTGTAAATACATTTATATCTGTTGCATCTTTTACTAAAGGATAATAGGGTAATGTCTTTTCTGCCTCTGTAGATTCTGTTCTAACTGAACCTGTACCATCGTATTTTATACCTGCATCTTTAAGTAGATGCGGTGATTTATCTAAGGCAATTGATAATGAGTTTGGTCTTTGTGGAGCACTAGGCGGATTTAAACCATCGTTAGTTCCATCGTAATCAGTTTGTGTATTTCTTCTAGGGTCATTGAAACCTTTATCTACACCACGAAGAATTAATTCATCGGTTATAGTTTCTTTATATCCTTGTTGTGAGATACCTTGTTGAACACCCATGACAACAAAGTCTTGCATGTCTTCATCTCTCCAGAAACCAAATACAGTAGTTCCCTCTACGAGAGAATGTTGAATACCAAACCCACCAAGACCAGCATTTGTCGTGGGCATGATAACATGTGACCAAGGTAAGTCTGGTGAGGATATTTTATTCTTATCATCCGTATGACAACCATGAACACGAACTCTAACACGACCAATCTTCAATGGGTCGTTTCTATCTTCTACTATGCCGTAATACCAATCCATTATGATGCCTCTGGTTTAGATACTTTGTCTAATGGTTTATATGTTGTTATATCTACACCATAACTTTCTTTGATTGTTTGTAATGTCAACTTTCCTGTATTCGCTAATGGGTTTATACTTACAGTCATCTTACCTATTAGATATCTGTTATCCATCATTTCATCTCCAGGTTGGTCATCGTCCTTTTTCTCATGTGTTGGTAGAGTCAATCTGACTACAGTGCCAACTGAGATATCACTTCTAAATGGTATAACAACTTTAACTACATTTTGTTCAAACATAGATAATAATGCTCTTCTTTCAAGGGGTCCAGAATCTCTGTATTCTTGTCCCTTTTGTTGTGTTATAGATTTATTGTCACTAGCGTCTACTAATTTTGCTTCATCTGAAAATGCATTTGTCATATTTACTTTATGCATGACATAAGAATCGTATGATACATCTGGTGCAAAGTCTATAGTCTCTTCATTAAACTCTGGACTATCAGCAGAAGAAATCATATCATCTGCTTTGTAAATTGTTTCTGGTGAAGAACTTCTTATCATAGGAAACTTAGATACATGTCCGTCATCGTTTCCTCTTTCAAAGACTTTTGAAATAGAATATACATTTTCTTCTTCTAGTTTTCTAACTGGATCATAAGTTTTTAACATTGATGCATATGAACCATGAGATACACCTTTCATTGTATTGAATCTTTGTGGCATTTCATAATTTATTATTTGAGTATTTAATCCAACGAATTCTTCATTTAAGTCGTGGTCTTCGGTAGAAATATTGTTTCTTGGATAATGGTCAAACCCTATAGGAAATTCTCTTGAGACCATACTCTGAAAACCATCAAATCTAAATTCACCACTAAGAGTTTGATAAAAGAACATACTATTCTTCCAAGATTGGTTTGACTTCAACTCTGCATTTTCACATATGAAACTTATGAACTTATTAATGTTCCAATTTGGTACAACTACTTGATGATGTCCTGGTTCTGTTTCGTCCCATTTATCGTATGCAGTCTTTGGTAGAGTTTTGAAACCTGCGTTCTCTTCTAAGACTTGTAGCAACATATTAGAATACGAACCACGAAGAGTTTGATTAATTTTAGTCTTGTGACATATAAAGAATTTGGGGTCTACAAAATGTAGTACATATGATTTAGTAAGTTGGTCAATTGTTTTAATGTTAGTGACACTGTAAATTCTGAATACTTTATCAATAGAAAATTCTGGTGATGACATCTCGTCATTTGAACCTTCTCTTTGTCTCACTTTAATTGTGAGTGATTCTTGACCAACTAGTTTATAGTTTTTGATAATATCTAAACCATCAACAACAGTTATACGACCAGACAAGAATGGTTTATCTATTGATTCGTATATGGTTATGTTAGATGTTAATCCAAGTATATCTACTGATTCCTTTTCTGGATTTACTATAGATACTGAATCAACAACAAGTTCACCTTGTTGAAAATTATTACTCATGATGTCATTACTTTTTCAAATCTTCTCACTATGTTGTTTATGATATTGGGTGAGATGACTTTTATATGTCTCTTAGATTCGTTTAAATCGTATTCGCAATCATAGATTGTTTTTGAAGTATAACCTACGGCATCTTGATTTTTTCTAAGACCGTCTGCGTTCTCATAATACTTCACGCCATCTCTATGATTGATTACTGAACTTGGTGTAAATGTTCTTGTTGAAACTTTACCTGTTATTGTTTCGCCTGAAACAAAACTTCCTGATACAGTCTCAATTGCAATTCTGTATTTTTCGGGTTCAACAGTTATAATTCTTCCTTCTGCTGATACACTTGTGACCTTTTCGCCTAGTAAAAACTTATTAGCATCATCACCTGTAAATGATTTGGCAGATACAATCTCAGCAGTTGTAGTTCCTATAGCATACTGACCTGGGTATTTTTTATCAATGTATCTCTCAAATGTACCAACATCTTTATGCCAATCATAATAGTTTTCTATGTCATTGACAAGAAAGAATGTCCAATGTAGATTACCATTACCATACATCTTCGTTGCAAGTGTGTCTGGTCTTTCGCCATCGGTCAATGAGTATAGTTCATACTCTACTAATGAGTTTACTGATTCTTGTTCTATCTTAGACTTTCTAAAAAAGTCTTTGAT
>Ga0213869_10000266_pt1 | contig 43857 bp, 39 predicted proteins | sample PICome_10_FD_160083 | JGI IMG/M metagenome (GOLD analysis project Ga0213869, IMG submission 160083) | Coastal seawater microbial communities near Pivers Island, North Carolina, United States - PICO132 | ecosystem: Environmental > Aquatic > Marine > Coastal | place: USA: North Carolina...
GTTTGGTGATCATAGCGCCAATGAAACACCCGATCCCATCCCGAACTCGGAAGTTAAGCATGGTCGCGCCGATGGTACTGCAGCTCAAGCTGTGGGAGAGTAGGTCATCGCCAATCCTAGATAGATAAATAAATCTCTCAATACGATGAAAACATAAATCAAAACAAAATAGCGATATACCGGTGTAAGCAATTGCTTGCTTCGAAGCTGAAAGTTATTAAAACAGCCGCTATGGAGGACATCATGTTTGCACTTATATACCGGCCCGCTAAAACAGCTATGTCATCTGGCACGGCCAAAACTAAACTTTGGGTGCTTGAATTTGCGCAGACGGGTGCGCGCAGTATTGACCCCCTCATGGGCTGGACCTCCAGCGATGATACGCAAACGCAGATACGCCTGCAGTTTGACACGAAAGATGAGGCTGTGGACTATGCTGAACGCCATGGTATTCAGGCTACGATTGTTGAGCCGCAGAAACGTGCCGCTAATATTCGTGCTGGTGGGTATGGAGAAAATTTCGCAACAAATCGTCGTGGTGTTTGGACCCATTAGGTTGCTATCTTACGACGTTTAGGAAGCTGCCTCCGTCGCTTTGGTGCCGGAATTTAAAACGTACAATTAAATCAAATATATATATTAAAATTTCATTTATTTCGTTCTTTACAGGTGAGATCTTATTAGTTCAAAGAGTTTGGGCTAACTGGGCTTCCGAGATTAGAAATTCACTATGAATTCGCCCCGTTGCGTATATTTTGGTTGTTCAGAGCCATCTCATTTTCGGTGTGACAGTCCGACTACTCACGCATCGTCACAGTCCGTTGCGGCCGAGTTAAGCTCAAGTATGCCCGGGGTTTGTGATTTGCCCCACCAGGTCGTTGCAAAAGATCTTCCTCTTTATGAAGTTGAGGCGATGTCCCTGATCCACGGGTAGATTGCGCGATTGGTTTGGCCAGCATTATGGCTGCTGGTCGAGGGAAGGTGTTGACGCTCGACACGTAGCGCCCGGGGTCATTTCGCCTGGGGCTCATTTTTGGTCTCCGCTGGAACACTGGAAGGTATCGGTTTTGTTTTACGGCGTATCTTACGAATGCAATCAGCGCGGAGTGTCTTCCCCAATCTATCGATCGAGGGTGGCCAGGTTGTTCTCATCTCTGAATGGGGCTCTGCGAATTTGAAGGAATGCCTGAGGTATCCCAGCTACCCCGATGCGGAGCAGGATTGCATACTGATGCGCGAATACCTCAACCCCACCCCCAAAAAATCCATAACAAAACCACATCAGAACGTTACTGATTTCATCGCCTGCGCCGAGGCAGATCCAGAAGTGTTGCGCCAGACAGTGGACGTTTCTTTGCAATATTTTTCATATTTCCTGAAGCTTGCCAGCTGTTCGGTGCCGCACCAAAATGTTGCTATAACGTCGTGTTTGTTTTTCGCTGATGATTTGTTACGGCGCGTGTTATCTGCCAGCGCACTCACTCGTTTGGCAGCGTCTAAACCCCATGCTGGGCTCGGCGAATTGGCCAAGCATTTGGTACAGGCCAGCAAGTCTGAGGTCGATTGCGCCTTGTTTCAATCGCGTCTTGAGGGATTGTCGGAAGATAGCGTCATTTATGACGCTATGGCTGAGGGATTTTAATCGCCCACGGCTCTGGTTGACATCATATCCGCCAATTTTTTTCGCTGAATTTTGCCCGAAGGGCCTTTGGGTAAATTCTCGAGCATATATACCGCGTCAGGAGCTTTGAACGCGCCAAGACGGTAGGTACAGATATCAATCAAATCAGTCGGGGTGACCTTGCTACCGGCACAGAGTGTCACGGCCGCAACCACCCGTTCGCCATAGGTGGCGCAGGGCTGCGCAAAGGCGGCGGCTTCGATCACATCCGCATGGGCGTATAGCGCCTCGTCCACTTCACGCGGCGCGATATTCTCACCGCCCTTAATAATCAACTCCTTCAAACGTCCTGTGACAAACACATATCCGTCTTCATCCCTATGTCCGAGATCACCAGAAAGTAGCCAACCATCGGACGTAAAGGCCGCGCGTGTCGCATCAGGGTTTTTGAGATATTCTTTCATGACATTTGGCCCCCGGATGGCAATTTCCCCCTGTTCATGGTCGTCAGCCACCGAGAGGTCTGAGCGCAGGATGGTGACCTCATTGCCCACAGCAACGCCTGGTGATCCGATTTTGCGGGCTGCGGGTGGCAACGGGTTTGACAGCATCTGCGCCGCCGTCTCCGTCATGCCCATTGTTTCAATGATTCGTACACCAAAGCGGCTTTCAAAAGCAGTTTGCACTTCTGGCGCCAAAGCTGAGCTGGCCGATCTGCCAAAGCGCAGTTGCGATTTGGCCGCAGCGCTGGGATCCTGAGTGCCATGCAGCAGATGGGAAATGATGGTGGGCACCACTGAAAACCAGGTGACGGCTTGCGCCTCGATATCGCTCCAGAACCGGCTATTGGAAAACTTTGGTGCCAGAAGCAATTGCCCACCTGAAATGAGACAACCCATGACACTGACGCAGAGCCCATTGATGTGACAGATCGGCAGTACGCAATAGCCGCAGTCATGTTCCGTCAGCGCATGGGCACGAGCCGTGGTCCAACCTCCAGCTAGAAGGCTGCTGTGGCTGTGCACCACTCCCTTGGGCTGCCCTGTGGTGCCAGATGTGTACATCAGCAAAGCGTCATCCCCAGAGCTGAGCGGATGCAGGGGCACTTGCGCCATTAGGTCGAGATCTTCGGGCAAGGGCCGTAAGCCATCCGGGCAAGTGGCCGCAAACTGCACCTGCTGATCTGCGCCGACACAGGCAAATCGCGCTTCACAATGCTTAAACGCATAGGTGATGGCATCATTGCCCGCGGCGAGATTGATCATCGTGACACGAAAGCCACCATAGAGCCCAGCAAAGAGCGTTTCCAACGCCGCACGCCCATTGGGCATCATCACAGCGAGGCTTTCCCCTTTGGTCATACCAAGCGTGGTGAGGTCTTGCGCCCGGGCGCGGGCCACATCGCGCAAACTTGCCCAAGAGAGATCAGCAGCGCCATCGGTGAAGCGATAGGCGATCTGTTCTCCTCTTGTGCCCGCTTGCTGGTCCAGCCAATCGCGCACGGTGCCTTGTGGCGGGGCTGCGTTGAATGCAATCATTTTCCGGCTCGTGCCCAATAATTTGTGAAAATTTCTTCGAGTTCAGGTTCGCGGGGTGGAATTTCGCGGGCCACTTTGGTGGTTTGCAAAAAGTGGTGCCAATTGAGATTGCCATCAATCGAGTTGCCGCCCCAACTGCCGCATCCCATTGAGAGCGAAAAAGGCAGTCCGTTGTTAAAGGCGCCACCCGTGGCGAAGCAATGGGCTTGGTTAACGATGACACGGCAGGTCGGCACTTCGCGCCCTAATTCCAATGCCCGTCCGTCAAGGCTGGAATGCAGTCCAATGGAATGGCCTGCGCCTTGATGGGTTAGGATACGGCTGGCAATGGCTTTTGCATCTGCAAAATCGCGCGCTCGGTAGAGGGCTACGACCCGCGAAAGTTTTTCACCCGAAAGGGGGTGATCCGCACCAATACCAGAGGTTTCAACGGCAAGGAATTTCGTTGTGGTCGGCACCTTCCCCACCATATCCAGCGCTTCAAGCATTTTATCCGCATCTTGAGCGATGACCGCTCGGTTCAAATGCCCATCTGGCCAGAGTTTGGCAATGATCGGCGCTTCATCTGCCACAAAGGCGCCGCCTTCTTGGGCCATGGCTTGCACAAAGGCGTCATAAATTTCATCCACCACCACAAGCGCATTTTCCGATGAGCAAGATGTGGCGTTGTCAAAGGTCTTTGAGGCGGTGATTTTCGCAGCGGCCTCGGCAAGATTAGCCGTTTCATCGACGATCACAGTCACATTCCCCGCCCCCACTCCGATTGCTGGGGTGCCGCAAGTATAGGCGCGCCGCACGTTGTTTTGACTGCCGGTGACCACAACCAAATCTGTCGTTTCAAGCATGCGTTGGGTCTTGGCCTTTGAGCCTGGCGCAGGCAGCATTTGCACCAAATCACGATCAATTCCGAGCTTGTCAAATTCCCTGTATATATAGTCCAGCAAAAGTGCACAGCAGGCGACCCCTTTAGGAGAGGGCGAAAGAACGATGGCGTTGCCAGATTTGAGTGCATTGATGATATTATTGGCTGGGGTTGCCGCAGGGTTGGTCGAGGGAACAACCGCGCCCACAACACCAATTGGGCGGGCGATTTCTGTCACACCGGTAGTCGGATCGTCAGAAATTATTCCGTATGTTTTTGCTTCCGCGATGTCGCGCAATAGGCCGAGGGTTTTGCGATGATTTTTGGTGATTTTATCGTCGACATTGCCCAGGCCGGTGGTCTGTACCGCCAATTGTGCTAATGCGCGATTGCGCGTGGGTTCCATGATGGCCCATCCAACCGCTTGGGCAGCTTGATCGTAGCTTTCTTGTGAGCCGGCCGCTTCGAATGCCACCTGGGCCTTACGAGCGTGGGCAATTACGCTGTCAACGAGCGCAATGTCATTGGGAGCTGTCATGGGAAATCCGTTCATTAGATAGGATGGCGGGGACCCGCAGAGGCCCCCACCAGTTGCGTTTTTATTAGAGGCCTGCGAGCAGATCCTTCAAGGTCACCTCGCGCGCGGCCCACATTGCCAAAACCTCGTCGCGAGTCATGATATGCATTGGTGAACCACCTGCCTTCATTTTGCCAGCCACGCGGCCATTGGCAAACATGGCTGGTACGGTTTCGGCCAGTTTGTCGATGATGGCTTGTGGTGTGCCCTTTGGCACCATCACGCCGCGGAAATTGACCGAGGCATTGTCCACATTGAGACCCTGTTCCATCATTGTTGGCACATCTTCCATAAAGGCATTGCGCTCAAGATCTGCCACACCAAGGATTTTTATGGTGCCGGCTTCGCGGGCGCGGAAGGCGTCAGATAGGTTGTTGACACCGGCCATAACTTCACCGGCGATAACGGCTTTCATTGCGCCTGAACCCCCGGATTTGTTTGGGATATAGGCCATTTTGACACCGGCGGCCTTTTCGATTTGCAGTGCTGCAATGTGGTGGCCCACAAACAGGCCTGCGCCGGAGAAGGTCAGCTTGCCGGGATTGGCCTTTGCCCAATCGATGACATCAGCCATGGAGTTAAATTCGCTGTCTGCGGCAACAACAAATACCGCCGGATCTGCGCCCCAGTTGGCAATAGGCTCAAAGCTAGCGGCCGAATAGTCCACACCGCCCTGAATGGATTGCGCAATGAAATGCGGGATGTTGTAAGCCCCGAGCGTATAGCCATCAGCTTCGGCAGCTGTGGCCAGCCAGTTCCAGCCCACGCGGCCGCCGGCGCCAGGTTTGTTGATAATGGCAACGGGCATCCCCAAGGCATCGTCATTGCCAGCGGTCATCGTGACGATACGCGCTTGGAAATCTGTGGCGCCGCCGGCACCATAGCTGACCATCAGCATGATGGGCCGTTCAGGGTAGTTTGCATGGCCATCGGCCTGCGCGGAGCTGGCCAAGCTGGCAAGGGCAATGGCTGCACCTGTGAGTAGTTTTTTCATTTCTAGTCCTCCCTAGTGGTGATGATGTCCTGCCGCGTCTACGGTTCAGGACCAAATCTCTCGCGGTGTATAAACGTTCAAGATAAGTGCGAAGAGACAGTACATTACGGCCATGAATCCAGCCGTGATGATGGCGCGCATAACCCAAGACCGGAGCTGTCCGTGATCTGCGGGGTCATACCAAGTGAGCAAAATAAAGAAGGCAAAGGTGGTTCCGGTATAAAACCCAAAGAACTTTGCTCCCCAAAATACGTAGATTAAGGCCAGGGTGAGACCGGGCGTGATACGGACAATCTCTTGCCGGCTAAAACCACCTTCTTGAGCGGCGCTGCCTCTCAGGGCTTTGAAAAATGTCCAAAGGGCGAGTACGACAAAGACTGTTGAGATGAGGCGCGGAAAGGCGAAAGCGGCCGCCGGGGTTTGGGTGTAGCTTACAAAACAGACCCATAGGCCAACAAGGGCGATGAGCCCGGCGGGAATGGCATGTTGAAACCGATTCATCAAAAAGACCTCCCCTGGGTGCGGTTCTTCAGCTCGAGCCAGGCCGAGTAGACTATTGAGCCCGAAACGATTGCGATCAGGACCATATTCAACGTGCCGGTAAAGAAATACGGCAAGACCCCGTTTTGTGCCGCGGCGATCATCGCGCCTTCAACAAAATTGCCTTCCGCGATTGGGCCGAGGATCAACCCTAAGACCAATGGGGCTGCGGAGTAACCGTAGCGTTCCAGGAAATACATGCCTGTGCCAAGAACCAACATAACGAAAACATCATCCATGGACAGCTGCACCGAGTAACTTCCGAACACAGCAAGGGCCAGAACAACTGCGGCCATGACCGCGCGTGGCACGCGCGCCACATTCGCGGCCAGACCTGCGATCATGAGACCAAAGACACACATCAAGATTTGTCCGATCAGCATGGAATTGATGAACGGCCAAACGACCTCCGGATAGTCCCGGAAAATATTTGGACCGGGGAAAATACCGTGGATGATTAACCCGCCGAGCAAAACCGCTGCCGTTGGGCTGCCGGGGATTGAGAGGGTGAGCAAGGGGACCAAGGAGGGTCCAACCATGGCGTTATTGGCCGATTCCGCTGCGATAATGCCCTCTGAATGGCCGGTGCCAAATTTCTCGCGCTCTGGGCTGAAGTTGCGGGTTTGATCATAGGCCACCAGCCCTGCGATTTGTCCGCCCACTCCGGGAATCAAGCCTATGATTGCGCCGACGGACGTTCCGATGCCCAGTGCGCGCGTGCGGTGGCACACCTGTGTGATGGCCTTGCGCAGCGGGTGGGGCTTGATGCTCAGGACTTCAAGATCTTCGGGTGCGCGACCCTTGGCAAACATTGAGATCACTTGTGGAATGGCAAAAAGACCAATCAGCGCCGGAATGATGTTGATGCCACCCGCCAGCGAGGAATGAAAAATAAAGCGCTGCGTGCCCAGAATATCGTCGAAACCAATCGTCGAAATCCAAAGGCCAATGCACCCGGCCAATAGTCCCTTGATGACAGAGTTGCTGCCTAAAGTTCCAATAACAGTAACACCCAGGATCGCGATCCAGAAACTTTCGCTTGGGCCAAAGACCAATGCCCATTTGGCCAGAACCGGCGTGGCGAAAATGAGGAGGAGCACCCCGGCGACACCGCCAAAGAGCGAGGCGAGAAATGACAATTGTAAGGCGCGCTTGCCGTCGCCATTGCGCGCCATGGTGTGACCGTCCAATGTCGTCGCAATATTGGCTGGCGCACCTGGGATTTTCAGCAAAATGGCACTGACCGCGCCGCCAGCGACTGTGGAGGTGTAAAGCGCGCCTAACAAAATCAGCCCATGAGTGGGCTCCATCTTAAAGGTGAAAGGAATAGCCAAGGCCACTGCCATGGTAGGCGAAAGGCCTGGCGTGGCGCCAAGGATCAGCCCAAAGACTGTGCCGAGCAACAGCATGCCAAAGGCCCAAAGGGTGAAGACATCGTCAAAGTAGTAAAGGAACTCCATCGGTGATCCAAATTCCTGTATTGTGCTTGACTTATCAGACTAGGCGATGAAAATAGTAATGCAAATGTTTTCATAAAATTTACAAAAATGAGGTTTTTATGTCTTTAAAGCAGGGGGGTAAAGCCGATATTGTGGACGTTGCTCGCCGGGCGGGCGTCTCAATTTCTACGGTTTCCCGCAGCTTCAATCACCCGAATTTGGTGAATCTTGCGACTCGTAAAAAGATTGAAAAATCCGTGAAGGCGCTGGGATACATCCGCAATCGCGCGGCGCAGGCGATGTATGGGCGGCGCAGTGGCACGATTGGCTTGATCGTTCCAACCGTTGACCACGCAATTTTCGCCGAGGTCATCCAAAGCTTTTCGGACGCGGTGGATCAGGCTGGCTTTACTCTATTGATTGCCAGCCATGGATTCGATTTGGAGCGCGAGTATGCCGTGTTGCGAAAATTTCTTGAGCATCGGGTGGATGGGGTGGCATTGATTGGTCTGGATCACTCTGAACCAACCTTTCAACTTTTGGAACAACAGGCTGTTCCGGTGATTTCGATCTGGAATTACGAAGAGGATAGCCGCATTTCTTGTGTTGGGGCTGCCAATAGCGAGGCGGGGGAGATGGCCGCAAGATATGTGCTCGATTTGGGGCACAGGCGGATTGCCTTGGTGTTTCCCAAGACTGTGGGAAATGATCGCGCACGCGGGCGATTGGAAGGCGCTTTGGTGCAATTGCGGCGTCAGCAGGCTGAGCCACCAGAAGCATGGACCATTCAGGCCCCTTACAATATCGCAGAAGCGAAGGAAGCCTGTGGCGCATTGTTTGATTTGCCGGAGCGCCCCACGGCCCTTCTTTGTGGCAACGATGTGATCGCGCAGGGAGCAATTTATGCCGCATTCCAGCGCGGTTTGCGGGTGCCAGAAGACCTATCCATTATGGGGATAGGGGATTTCAAGGGCAGTAAGGAAATGGAGCCAGCTTTGACCACGATCCATTTCCCCGCCGAAGAGATCGGCGGTTTAGCTGGGTGGGAAATGTGCGATTTAATCGTTCAGTCGGAAGGGCTGAAAACCATGGGGCATATGGTGCGTAGGAAATGTCAGATCAGCTTGGCAGAACGCGCAACCTGTTTGCCAGTTCCGCGCCCGCGCAGCTCTGGTCTGTGAAAAAATCCCTGCAAAACAAAATGGGATTTTGCTAAAAAACCCTGGGCGCCTATTCCAATGAGGGCCTATTGCGCTAAGCTCCCATAGGAGCCAAAATAAGTGTGGCTCACTATCTGGGAGGATACTATGAAGAATCTAGGAATGAAGACGGCTATTGTTGCATTGACAGTGGCCTTTGCCGGCGAAGCGATCGCGACAGAGTGGAATGTCTCCGTATGGGGCAAGCGTAGGGCGTTTACCGAGCATGTTGAGAAGTTGGCCGAATTGGTTTCGGCAAAAACCAATGGCGAATTCACGATGAATGTTAGCTACGGCGGACTGTCAAAGAACCGTGAAAACCTTGATGGGATTTCTATTGGGGCCTTTGAAATGGCGCAATTTTGTGCTGGCTACCATCCGGATAAAAACCGCGTGGTGACTGTTTTGGAACTGCCGTTCTTAGGCGTTGCAAATCTGGAGGAAGAAGTGGCGGTCAGCCATGCCGTATATGCCCATCCGGCTGCGACCGAAGAGATGGCGCAATGGAATGCGCGTCTGCTTATGACCTCACCGATGCCTCAATATAACATCGTAGGCACTGGCGATCCGCGTTCGACCTTGGCTGATTTTGAAGGCATGCGTGTGCGGGCTACAGGCGGTCTGGGTAAAGCGTTTGCGGCAGTTGGAAGTGTGCCCACCTCCGTGACTGCAACCGAAGCCTATCAAGCGATGGAATCGGGTGTTGTGGATACAGTGGCCTTTGCGCAGCATGCGCATTTGTCCTACGGTACAATCAACCGTGCCGATTGGTGGACTGAGAACCTAAACCCAGGCACCGTGAACTGCCCGGTTGTGGTTAACATCGATGCCTATGAAAGCCTGTCTGATGCGCACCGTGCTGTTTTGGATGAATCCGTTGACGAGTCCATTACTTATTACCTCGAAAATTACGGCAAATTGTTGCAGCGCTGGGATGAAATTCTAGCCGAAAAAGGCGTTGAAAAAGTCACAATCAGCGATTCCGAACTGTCATCATTCCGTGCGAAAGCTGCGGATCCAATCCGTGCGGCTTGGATTGCCGACATGGAAGCTCAGGGCATCCCTGGTCAAGAATTGTTTGACCTCGTCATGACAACTTTACAAAATAGCCGTAAAAGCAACTAATCCATGTGCACCTGTCCCTTTTGCAAGGGGCAGGTGTTTTTGATGTTTTGCACCCTTTCAATTTAACCTGAAGGCAACGCTATGGCTTCATCCTCATCTGTTCTGCAAGACAATTCTTGGCTCAGCCGCGCGGATCGCGCGCTCCTGCCCGTCGAGCGCGTCTTTGCATTGATCAGCGGACTGGCCGTGTTTTCGTTAATGTTTCTTGCGGCGTATTCTGTCTCAGGGCGTAAATTTTTAAACCAGCCTTTGAATGGCTATGTCGACTATATCGAGGCCGCCATGCCGGTGATTGCCTTTATGGGAGTCTCCTATGTGCAACGTTTCGGCGGTCATATTCGTATGGATATGATCATTGGAAAGATGCGCGGCCGGGTCCTTTGGGCGTTGGAGCTGCTTACTGTGACATTGATTTTGGTAGTTATTTCAGCGCTGATCTGGGGATCCTGGGCGCATTTTGACCGCAGTTTTGATTTCGCCAAACCTCTTTGGAGCCGAGACAGTTCGATCGATATCGGCATCCCAATGTGGCCGGCCAAACTTTTGATCCCCGTCGCTTTCTCACTTTTGGCGGTACGGCTCGTTTTGCAGATGATTGGCTACGGCCGGGCATTGGTCCTTGGACTTGAGCGACCGGTGGCCGTGCCCTTGATTTTAACAATTGAAGAACAGGCCATGGCAGAAGCTACCCATTTGGCGGAGCAAGAGTGATGGATCCTATTGCAATAGGTCTATGGACCACCGGCGGTATGCTGGCCTTGGTTTTCATCGGCATGCGCGTGGCTTTTGCGGCGGGCCTTGCCGGTTTTGTTGGCTTGTTTTGGCTGCGCTGGAATGGCTTTGACTATGATCCAACAAAATTTATGAAAGCCCTGACCATCAGCGTAAAAATTTCTGGTCAAGTGCCGCATTCGAAAATTGCCGCGCAGGCCTTGAGCCTCATTCCGACCTTCATCTTGATTGGCTATTTGGCCTATTATGCCAAGCTGACAACGGCGCTTTTTGAGGCCGCCAAACGTTGGATCGCTTGGGTGCCTGGCGGTCTTGCGGTCTCTACGGTTTTTGCCACTGCAGGCTTTGCGGCAGTTTCTGGCGCATCAGTGGCCACCGCAGCGGTCTTTGCGCGGATCGCAATTCCTGAAATGCTGAAAATTGGTTATAATAAGCAATTTGCCGCTGGCGTTGTGGCGGCCGGCGGCACCTTGGCTTCGCTCATTCCACCCTCTGCTATTTTGGTCATCTACGCGATTATAGTTGAGCAGGATGTGGGCAAGCTGCTGTTAGCGGGTTTCATTCCTGGTGCCTTTTCGGCGATGATCTATGCGGGGCTCATCATCGGAATTGCCGTGATCTTTAAAAACGTTGGTCCACCGGTGACGGGGTTCACTTGGCGCGAGCGTTTTTCAGCCCTGCCACCTGCTTTGCCGATTGTCGCTGTGGTGGTGATTATCATCTTCTTCGTTTACAATCCTTTTGGCGATGCCTGGGGTACGCCCACCGAAGGTGGTGCAGTTGGTGCTTTCATCGTGTTTCTGATGGCTCTGTATCGCGGCATGCGCTGGGCGCAGTTGAAAGATGCTTTGCTTGAAACGGCGAAGCTGACCGTGATGATCTTTTCAATTATTTGGGGCGTGCTGATTTATGTGCGGTTCTTGGGATTTGCAGATCTTCCGGGAGTCTTTTCTGACTGGATTACAAGTCTCCAGATGGCGCCTTTGCTTATTTTGATCTGCATCCTTTTAGCCTATGCGGTCTTAGGTATGTTCATGGATGCGATCGGCATGTTGCTTTTGACCTTGCCCGTGGTCTACCCGGCTGTGATGGCGCTCAATGGCGGAGAATATGTGACTGCGGCCGATAGCGCCTTTGGCATGAATGGCACGATGTGCGCGATTTGGTTTGGGATATTGGTGGTGAAAATGGCGGAGTTTTGTCTCATCACCCCGCCCATTGGGCTCAATTGTTTTGTGGTCGCGGGCGTGCGCGACGATTTGACGGTGCAGGATGTCTTCAAAGGGGTCACCCCTTTCTTCCTTGCCGATGGTGTTACGATTGCACTGTTGGTGGCCTTTCCGGGGATTGTTCTCTGGCTGCCCTCTTTGGTGGGTTAGGGCGTCTAAATTCTTCTTGCCTCTTTTGACAGGGCGTGAAAGCCATTGCTTATGAGCGAGAATGCTGCGGATAGGCCAATTGTTGGCGCATTGTGGATGGGGCTGTCGGGCCTGTGTTTCATCGGTGTCTATGTCGGCGTAAAACTGGTGGGCACGCGCCTGCCCGCCGCCGAAAGTGCCTTTCTTCGCTATGTTCTAGGCTTGGTGTTCTTGTTGCCGGTGCTGCGTGCCTTATGGCGTGAGGGGCTCACTTGGCAGGTGACCAAACTTGGCGCAGGACGCGCGTTTTTGCATACTTTTGCCGTGACACTTTGGTTCTATGCCATGGCCCGCATTCCCGTAGCAGAGGTCTCTGCTATGGGATATTTGACGCCAATCTTCGTAACACTGGGAGCGGTTGTTATCCTGGGGGAGCGTTTGGCGCTGCGTCGGGGGTTGGCGATTGTCGTGGCGATTTTGGGCGTGTTGATCATCTTGCGGCCCGGCTTCCGTGAGATCACATCGGGCCATATCGCCATGTTGGGCACCACCCTATGCTTTGGGGTCAGCTACCTCATCGCCAAGCGCCTGACCGATCTGGCCAGTGCTGATATGGTGGTGGCACTTTTGTCTATCGGAGTAACCATCGGACTTATTCCGTTGACTATTCCAGTTTGGATTACGCCGACAAGTTTTGAAGTCGCCATGCTTTTTGCTGTCGCCATCTGTGCTGTTGCTGGGCATTATTCCATGACCTTTGCCTTCCGATCTGCGCCGCTGACGGTTACGCAACCGGTGGGTTTTTTGCAGTTGATTTGGTCTGTTGCCACCGGGTACTTTCTTTTTGGTGAACATATAGATGCTTTGGTTATATTGGGCGGGACGATTATCATCGGCTCCGTGTTGTATCTCACCCTGCGGGAGGCGCAGCTGAAACGAAAACGAGAAAGAAAGACTCCCCTATGATCGATCCAAAACCCACCGCCAGCCACTTTATCAATGGCGCTTATATAGAGGATAAAACGGGCGCACCGATCGATGTGATCTACCCCGCAACGGGCGAGGTGATTGGCCGGGTGCATAGTGCGACACCGCAGATTGTGCAGGCAGCTCTTGCTGCGGCCAAAGCAGCTCAGCCAATATGGGCGGCGATGACCGGTACAGAGCGCGGACGGATATTGCGGCGGGCGGCGGATATGATGCGCGCCCAGAACCGTTCTTTATCCGAATTAGAAACCTATGATACCGGCAAACCCTTGCAGGAAACTTTGGTGGCAGATGCCACTTCTGCGGCGGATGCTTTGGAGTATTTTGGTGGCCTGGCCGGGAGCCTCACTGGGGAGCATGTGCAGTTTGGTGAGGATTTTATCTATACGATACGAGAACCGCTCGGGATCTGCGTTGGCATTGGGGCTTGGAATTACCCCACGCAAATTGCCGCCTGGAAGGCTGCGCCAGCTTTAGCTTGCGGTAATGCTATGGTCTTTAAGCCCTCTGAAACAACCCCGCTTTGCGCGTTGAAAGTCGCGGAAATTTTGCATGAGGCGGGTTTGCCCGCTGGCCTGTATAATGTGGTGCAGGGATTGGGTGATGTGGGTGCAGCTTTGGTCAGTGACCCTTTGGTGGACAAGGTTTCGCTGACTGGCTCACTGCCAACAGGCCGCAAGGTTTATGCCGCCGCAGCAGAGGGTATGCGCCATGTAACCATGGAGCTGGGTGGGAAATCGCCGCTGATCATATTTGATGATGCCGAGCTGGAGGCTGCGGTGAGCGGTGCTATCTTGGCCAATTTCTATTCCTCTGGGCAGATTTGCTCGAATGGCACACGCGTCTTTGTACAAAAGGGCATCAAGCCAGCTTTTCTCAAGCGTCTCGCAGAGCGCCTGGGTACAGCGGTTGTGGGCGATCCCATGGATGAGGAGACGAACTTTGGCCCCATGATTTCGGAGCGACAGCGCGATATCGTGGAGGGGTTCATTGCCAAGGGTAAGGCGGAAGGGGCGCGGCTTGTCTGTGGCGGTACGCGCTTGGAGCGTCCAGGGTTTTGGCTGACACCTGCGATATTTACGGATGTGACGGATGACATGACCATCGCAAGGGAAGAGATTTTTGGGCCGGTTTTATCCGTGCTGGAATTTGACACTGACGCCGAGGTTCTGGCGCGCGCCAATGATACGGATTATGGGCTGGCGGCTGGGGTCTTTACCCAAAACCTGCCGCGGGCGCATCGGATGGTGAAGGCTTTGGAGGCTGGCACATGCTATATCAACACCTATAACGACGCTCCGGTTGAAGCGCCTTTTGGAGGTGTCAAGCTCTCTGGCGTGGGCCGGGAGAATTCGAAGGCTGCAATCAATCATTACTCACAGCTTAAATCTGTCTATGTGCGCCTGAGTCCCTTGGAGGCGCCCTATTAGGATTAGACGCATGAAGGGCGTCGCCTCACCTTACTTGATAGGGCAGGATGCCTCGTAGATCTGGATCCACCTGTAAATTGCGCTCCAGCGGTGGCACGGAGCGTTGGTGGCACTTGCGGCGCTCACAAATTCGGCAGGAAATGCCAATGGGTTCGACCTGGGCATTGACGCTTGTGTCGAGCCCGTCGGCATAAACCAAGGAACCTGCGTGCCGCATTTCGCATCCCAATCCGATCGCGTAGCGCCGCACGGGCGCGCCCCATGCCCCGCCGGATTTGCTCACATCCCGCGCCAAGCAGAAATAGCGTTTCCCGTCGGGCGTCTCGGCCATTTGCCGTAAAAACTGTCCCGGGGTCTCAAACGCGCGATGCACATTCCAAAGCGGACATGCACCTCCAAAGCGTGCGAATTGCAAAGAGGTGGCTGAATGGCGCTTGGTAATCGTGCCGGCCTGATCGACCCGGACAAAAAAGAAGGGCAATCCCTTTTGCCCGCTGCGTTGCAAGGTGGAGAGGCGATGGGCGACCTGTTCGATGCTGGCGCCAAACTTCCCAGCCAATTGCTCCAGATCATGTCGCAAATCCTGTGCGGCAGACAAAAAGGTGCCATAGGGCATGAGGCTGGCCCCTGCGTAGTAATTGGCCAAGCCCAGTTTCGCGATGTCGCGGGCGGCGGGTGAATGAAATTTGGCAAAGTCCAAAGTGGCATCCATCAGATCGTTTTGTGTCAGCAGGGCCAGTTGGATCAGCAGTTGAAATGTAGCAGTCGCCTCGGGCAAATTGGCTGAAAGAGTTAAGATTTTGCTGTCTGGCTCATAGCTGCGCAGCGCGGGTCCCGCACCGCGCCGCAGTGTCACCCCATGGGCTTCGAGCCTGGAAATCGCATGGGCTTGGATGCTGCCCTTAGCGTCGGCCGCGAAGCGTTCGGCAGCGCGGTCTACTGCATCAATGTAGTTGTCACAATAGTGGAAAAAATCGCGCACCTCTTCCCACGGGCTGGATTGTAGGCGGCTGTCGGCGCGGCCGAGGGCTTCATCCAGAGAGGCGAGCCGCTCATGGGTTTCACGATAGGCCCGATGGAGCTGCAAAAAAGCGCGTGCCAATCCCGGGGCGTTGTTGGCGGCCATACGGATATCGGCCAGATGCGGCGCATCGGCGCCAAAGATCGGATCAGTGGCCGCTTCGCGCATATCGCTGACCAGCCGAGCGTTGTCACCGGAGACCAGTTCCGTAACGTCGAACCCAAAGACATCGGCCAAAGCCAAAATCACCGCCGCAGATACTGGGCGGTTGTTGTTTTCCATTTGATTGAGATAGGGCAGCGAGACCTCGAGCCGCTCGGAAAATTCCCGCTGGGTGAGATCAACTTTGCGCCGCAATTCGCGCAGCTTTGTGCCGGCATAGAGTTTTTGTTTGGCCATAGGGGCCTGTTAGCACAGCAACTTTGCAAACTCAACTTTGCGGGTTTGCGATTTCAAGAGCGCTGGTGCGTTTGATCACGTAGATGATTGTTAAAATCGACAGGCTGGTGCTGGCCAGCATGATCATCAGCAAAGACAAAGCGCTGGTCCCGGGCACCAATATGGCTCCAGTGCCTATTGCGATCAATGCGCCGCCGCCGGTGTTGATCGTGCCGCCGATGCCCGAGGCGGAGCCAGCCAAATGTGGCCGCACTGACATCATGCCGGCTGTGGCATTGGGTAAAACCATGCCATTGCCGAGGCCCATGAAGCAGACACAGCCAAAAAAGGAGATCGGCTGCGCGTCGGTAAACAGAAATAAGCCGATGCTCAAGATCAATCCGAGGCAGGTCAAAACAGTGCCGATCAGCACCATGCGATTGACTCCCAGCGCACTTGAGAAACGTCCTGAGATGCCGTTGCCGACAATATAGCCCAATGAAGGCGCCCCGAGGTAAACTCCCAAAGCGGCTGGTGATAGGCCAAATATTTCTCGGCCAACATAGGCACCGCCGCCCAGATATGCGAAATACGCGCCCGCACTGAAGCTGGCGGTTAGGCAATAGCCCCAAAAGCGCCGAGATTTGAGCAGTTCAGGATAGGCGCGAAACTGTTCGGCCATGGAGCTGGTTTGGTGCAAATTGGTTTCACCCATATCTAAATAGGTCAGGGCAAAAACAAAAACTCCAACGCCGAACAGAAGCCAGAAACTTGCAACCCAGCCAAATTGCGCCTCCAAGCTACCGCCTATTGCGGGTCCAATGAGCGGTAAGATGGCCATGCCCATTGTGACGTATCCCAGTACGGAAGCGGCTTGATCTTGGCTGCAGGTGTCTCGAATCGCTGCGCGAGACAGAACGAGGCCGGTGACAACAACCGCTTGTAGCAAGCGGCAGACCAGAAAAACCTCGAAGGAAGAGGAGATAATGCAGCCCAATGAGGCGCCACAAAAAATGGCCAAAGCGACCATGACCACAGGCCGGCGTCCGTAGCGATCTGACAGCGGTCCGACAAAAAGCTGGAATACCGCATTCATCGCCAAATACAGACTCACGGCGAGTGCGGCGCTGGCATAGCTGACATCAAAAGTCTGTGCCATTGAGGGCAGCGACGGCAGAAAAATGCTGAGGCCCAAAGCGCCGACCGCTGAGAGACAAATTAGTGTGAAGATGCTGGGTGGTGTGGAATTGTCCAAGAACTTGGAGCGGGAATGACTACTCATTTTAAACCGCTATCGTCGCTTGGAGGGCTTGTCTAGACTATTTGCAATTATTCAGTTATGCAGTACAATGCTGCAAAATATTTGCAAATATTCCAAATTCGACTTCGCTTTGTCGACTCAGGAGGCTATGGTCTCACAAAGAGGATCTGCCATGACGAATATTTTGAACGAATTACAAAGCCGGCGTGATGTTGCACGGATGGGCGGCGGTCAGCGCCGGATTGATGCGCAGCATGCGAAGGGAAAACTCACCGCGCGCGAACGGATTGATTTGCTGCTAGATGAGGGGAGTTTTGAAGAATTTGATATGTTCAAAGCCCACCGCTGTGTGGATTTCGGCATGCAAGAGCAAACCTACCCCGGTGATGGTGTGGTCACGGGGTGGGGCACGGTCAATGGGCGGATGGTCTATGTCTATAGCCAAGATTTCACCGTTTTTGGAGGCTCATTGTCAGAAACCCATGCGGAAAAAATTTGCAAGATCATGGATATGGCGATGCAAAATGGTGCGCCGGTGATCGGATTGAACGACTCTGGTGGTGCACGGATTCAGGAGGGCGTCGCCTCTTTGGCCGGATACGCAGAGGTGTTTCAACGCAATGTCATGGCCTCTGGCGTGGTGCCGCAAATCAGCGTAATCATGGGCCCGTGTGCCGGTGGCGCGGTCTATTCGCCGGCGATGACTGATTTCATTTTCATGGTCAAAGACAGCAGCTATATGTTTGTGACCGGTCCTGATGTGGTCAAAACGGTGACTAATGAGGTGGTGACGGCCGAGGAGCTTGGTGGAGCTGTCACCCATACGAAGAAATCCTCCGTGGCGGATGGGGCCTTTGAAAATGATGTTGAGGCGCTGACTGAAGTCCGGCGCCTGGTGGATTTTTTGCCGCTCAACAATCGGGAGAAACCACCTGTCCGGCCATTCTTTGACGATCCGCTTCGCGTGGATAACAGTTTGGACACTTTAATTCCGGCCAATCCGAACCAACCTTACGATATGAAAGAGCTGATCCTTAAAGTTGCTGATGAAGGTGATTTTTATGAGATCCAAGAGGAATTTGCCAAAAATATCCTCACCGGCTTTATTCGCATGGAAGGCTCTACCGTTGGGGTCGTGGCTAATCAGCCGACGGTTTTGGCTGGTTGTTTGGACATTGACGCCAGCCGCAAGGCTGCGCGGTTTGTGCGGTTTTGTGATGCTTTTGAAATTCCAATTCTCACCCTAGTGGACGTGCCGGGCTTTCTGCCCGGAACGGGGCAGGAATATGGTGGCGTGATTAAGCATGGGGCCAAACTGTTGTTTGCCTATGGCGAGGCCACCGTGCCAAAAGTGACAGTCATCACGCGCAAAGCCTATGGCGGCGCCTACGATGTGATGGCCTCCAAACATCTGCGCGGTGATTTCAACTATGCTTGGCCTACAGCAGAGATCGCGGTGATGGGCGCCAAAGGGGCGACAGAGATCATCCATCGCGCAGATCTTGATGATGCGGAGAAAATTACGCAGCACACGAAAGACTATGAGGAACGCTTCGCCAATCCTTTCGTTGCTGCTGAAAAAGGTTTCATCGACGAGGTGATCATGCCGGCGTCTACACGTCGTCGGGTGTGCCGAGCATTTGCAAGTTTGCGGGGAAAATTCCTGAAAAACCCATGGAAAAAACATGATAATATTCCACTTTAAGGTCGAAGAGAGCCAATAATGGAAAAACACCGAGGGTTTCCCGGCCGTCTTCCCGGTACGGATGCGCAATTCACCATTCGGCGCGCAAGCAAGAATGGGGCAACAAAAATAATCAGGCGTGAGCGCTATGCCGATCGTCGCCCCCCCGATCGGCGCGCAGATGAGGCATTTCTGTGGGCTTTGATTGAGTATTTTGGTGAGGAGCAATTTGAGCGGGGCAACCTTGATGGGGGCCGTCTGTCCTGGCTGTTTGAGCGCGAAGTTGTTCCCGCGCAGGATGACTTTGATTCTGAGTCTTATGAGGCTTTGCTGCGGGTGGATCTGAAGAAAGCGCAAGCGAGCTTTCCGCAAATTTTTGCCGAAGGGTGGTCGGCGTGAACTTGACGGGTCTCATAGGGTGTTTTGCGCGGCTTTGTGCCCAGTGCCTCGGGAGAGCAGGGTCTGCCCTTGGCCTACAAAGCTGTGCGCGTCATGGTCTGCTTCTTGGAGACTCAAAAACCTTTGCATTGGTTTTAAAAACGTATCGACCCTTTCTTTCCTTAACTGGTTCTGGCCTTGGTCAGCGCCAGTTCTTTTTTACGCGCAGCTCTGTTGCATTGAGGTGCGCGCGTCGAGAAGGATTCCTCAATGTTTGAAAAGATATTAATTGCCAACCGGGGCGAAATCGCCTGCCGTGTGATCAAAACAGCCAAGGCGATGGGGATCAAAACTGTGGCGATTTATTCCGATGCGGATGCCCAAGCGTTGCATGTGCGAATGGCGGATGAGGCGGTGCATATCGGTCCTTCGCCAGCGAATCAATCTTACATTGTGATTGAAAAAGTCATGGAAGCGATCCGGCAAACTGGGGCGCAAGCAGTGCATCCCGGCTATGGATTTTTATCAGAAAATCGACTGTTTGCTGAGGCCTTGGATGCTGAAGACGTGGCTTTTATTGGCCCGCCTGCCTCTGCGATTGAAAGCATGGGTGATAAAATTACCTCAAAAAAATTGGCGAAAGAAGCTGGGGTTAGCACAGTTCCGGGCTACATGAGTTTGATCGCCGACGCCGATGAAGCGGTGAAAATCGCACAAGAGGTTGGATATCCAGTGATGCTCAAAGCCAGCGCTGGTGGCGGTGGCAAGGGCATGCGCATCGCATGGAATGATGCGGAGGCGCGTGAGGGTTTCCAATCGTCCAAGAATGAAGCGGCCAGCAGCTTTGGAGATGACCGGATTTTCATCGAAAAATTCGTCACCCAACCCCGGCATATTGAAATCCAAGTTCTGGCAGATGGCCATGGCAATTGCATCTATCTCAATGAGCGCGAATGTTCCATCCAGCGGCGCAACCAAAAAGTGATTGAAGAGGCTCCGAGTCCCTTTCTCACGCCTGAAGTACGCAAAGCAATGGGCGCGCAATCTTGTGCATTGGCTCAAGCAGTCGGCTATACCAGCGCCGGCACTGTGGAGTTCATAGTCGACAGCGCACAAAATTTTTATTTTCTTGAGATGAACACCCGCTTGCAGGTTGAGCATCCTGTGACCGAGTTGATCACCGGCGTAGATTTGGTGGAACAGATGATCCGCGTTGCCAATGGCGAGGCGCTTTCCATTACCCAAGATGATGTGAAAATTAACGGTTGGGCCTTGGAGAGCCGCCTCTATGCGGAAGACCCGTATCGGGGATTTTTGCCCTCAATTGGGCGTTTGACGCGGTATCGTCCGCCGGCTGAAACCCGCAGTGCGATGGCGGCGGTACGCAATGATACGGGTGTATATGAAGGTGGCGAAATTTCCATGTTCTACGATCCAATGATCGCCAAGCTCTGCACCTGGGCGCCAGATCGTCCGGCGGCCATCGCGCAGATGCGCAATGCGCTGGACGCCTTTGAGGTTGAGGGCATTGGTCACAATATTCCCTTCCTGTCTGCTGTGATGGATCACCCGAAGTTTTGTGCTGGAAACATCACCACTGCCTTTATCGAAGAAGAGTATCCAGACGGGTTTCATGGGGTTGATTTGCCAAAAGAGACACTCGAAATTGTAGGCGCCTGCGCGGCAGCAATGTATCGCTTGGGCGAAATTCGCCGCACGAAAGTCTCCGGGCGCATGGATAACCACGAGCGCCGAGTGCGGGATGATTGGGTTGTGGGCATTCAGGGTCACGAATTTCCCGTGACCATTGCAGCCGATCCCAATGGATCCACTGTGCATTTTGAAAGCGGCAGCCGCAGGGTGGCCAGTGATTGGAGGCCAGGCAAGCCGCTGGCTTTGATGAATGTGGATGGTGTTGATATAGCATTAAAGGTCGAGAAATGCACAAGTGGGTTCCGCATCCGGTTTCGCGGCGCCAATATGCGCGTGACCGTGCGCAGACCGCGTCAGGCAGAGCTGGCCAAATTGATGATCGAGAAAGTTACGCCGGATACCTCTAAACTTTTACTTTGCCCGATGCCCGGCTTGATTGTTAAGGTCGATGTGGCTGTGGGCGATGAGGTGCAAGAGGGGCAAACGCTTTGCACGGTTGAAGCGATGAAAATGGAAAATATTTTGCGGTCCGAGAAAAAAGCTGTTGTCAGTAAGATTCATGCGGCACCGGGGGACAGCCTGGCGGTGGATACTATCATTATGGAGTTTGAGTGATCTTGAACCTCTCAGGCTCGCAGGTGGTGCGGCCTTTGGGTCTGCGCATCCTGTGCGGCGGCCCTCAGGGCTTGCGCATCTCGCGTTGCCGGATGGGCATTTTGTCGATCACCCGGCTCAACTCACGCATGTCCCAGGCAAAGGGTTTGCGCAGTTTGATGTTACCATCCTTACCGATTAAAACCCAATTAAAGCCTTTTGGGTGTAAGGTCCTGCGTAGGGTGGATTTGGCTTTTGGGTCGGTGTCGACCACGATCATGACGTCGCGTTCCTGCAACACAGCTATTTTGGCCTGCAAAAGTGCCATTTGCTGGGTGAAGGTGGGGTCCAGTGGGCTATCGGCGAACACAACCCAGGGCCGCGCTACCCAGATGACATCTGAAAGCTCAACCTCGGAGGCGTCGAAAATATGGGCTGGATCGGAGCGCCAAATGTTTAAGGCTTCCCCGGCCAAGACTGGGGGGGCGATGGCCAGAAGCCCGAGCCACAAGTGGAACACTTTTTTCAACATAATATCTCCTTCATGGATCTATATAGGGCCTTTGGAATTGCAAGCGAAGGGGTTGACCAAAAAATACTGGGGACTATCGACCTATAGGACAAGGAGCGTGGATAATGACAGATAAGACATCTTGGAGCGAAATTGCTGGCAAGGAGCTGCGCGGTAAGCCATTGGAGTCTTTGACTTGGGATACGCTTGAGGGCATCAAGGTTCAGCCGCTCTATACGGCTGAGGACGTGAAAGCCTTGCCGCATATGTGCAGCATGCCGGGACAAGAACCCTACACGCGGGGTGTCAAAGCCACCATGTATGCGGGCCGGCCGTGGACTATTCGGCAGTATGCTGGATTTTCCACTGCTGAGGAGTCCAATGCCTTTTACCGCCAAGGGCTCGTGGCTGGGCAGCAGGGGGTTTCGGTGGCTTTCGATTTGGCCACGCACCGGGGCTATGACAGCGATCATCCACGCGTCATGGGTGACGTGGGCAAAGCTGGGGTAGCGATCGACAGTGTAGAGGATATGAAAATCCTCTTTGATGGCATCCCATTGGATAAAATTTCCGTCTCCATGACCATGAATGGCGCAGTGATCCCGGTTTTGGCGTCCTTCATTGTGGCTGGTGAAGAGCAAGGTGTCAGCCGCGCGGCTCTCACGGGCACCATCCAAAATGACATTCTTAAAGAGTTCATGGTGCGCAACACCTATATTTACCCACCTGAGGCCTCCATGCGTATTGTGGCCGATATTATCGAATTTACCGCCCTTGATATGCCGAAGTTCAACTCGATTTCGATCAGTGGTTACCACATGCAAGAAGCTGGAGCGAATTTGGTGCAAGAATTGGCCTATACCATCGCAGACGGGCGCGAATATGTGCGCGCGGCAATCGCGCGGGGGATGGATGTGGATGCCTTTGCCGGGCGGCTGTCGTTTTTCTTTGCCATCGGTATGAATTTCTTCATGGAAGCGGCGAAATTGCGCGCCGCAAGGGTGCTATGGCATCGGGTTATGGCGGAATTTGATCCAAAAAACCCCAAATCCAGTATGCTGCGGACCCATTGCCAAACCTCTGGTGTGAGTCTGCAAGAGCAGGATCCCTATAACAACATCGTGCGCACGGCTTTTGAAGCCATGTCCGCGGTTTTGGGCGGTACGCAATCTCTGCATACCAACAGTTTTGATGAGGCCATTGCTCTGCCCACTGAAACCTCGGCGCGCATTGCCCGCAACACTCAGCTCATTTTACAAGAGGAAACTGGGGTGACCAATGTGGTTGATCCGCTGGCTGGGTCTTACTATGTGGAAAAACTTACTGCGGATTTTATTGATGAGGCCTGGGCGCTGATCGAAGAGGTTGAGGAGATGGGCGGCATGACCAAAGCCGTCGCAAGCGGCCTGCCCAAGCTCAAAATTGAAGAAAGTGCGGCGCGGCGCCAGGCAATGATTGACCGCGGGGAAGAGGTAATTGTTGGGGTCAACAAATATACTTCTGACAAACAACCGGACATCGAAGTGCGCGACATCGATAACAATCAGGTGCGCGAAGCACAGGTTGCGAAACTGCAATCCATTCGCGCCAACCGAGATCAAGCGGCCTGCGATGCGGCCCTTCTCGAGCTTGGACGGCGCTGCGTTGAAGGGGGCAATCTGTTAGAAGCGGCCGTTGAAGCGGCGCGCTATCGGGCGACGGTGGGGGAAATTTCATTGGCGATGGAGGGCACCTTTGGCCGACATCGCGCGGAGGTGAAGACATTGGCTGGCGTATATGGATCTGCCTATGAGGGCGACGAAAATTTTGAGAAAATTCAAAAATCTGTCGAAGAGTTCGCCGCAGAAGAGGGACGCAGGCCCCGGATGCTTGTAGTGAAAATGGGGCAAGATGGTCACGACCGTGGCGCCAAAGTGATTGCCACGGCCTTTGCCGACATTGGCTTTGATGTGGACGTTGGGCCTTTGTTTCAAACCCCTGAGGAGGCGGCGCAGGACGCGGTGGACAATGACGTGCATGTGGTCGGTATTTCCAGCCAAGCTGCGGGCCACAAGACCTTAGCGCCGAAACTGGTGGAGGCATTGAAGGCCGCAGATGCGCAGGAGATTATCGTGGTCTGCGGTGGGGTCATTCCTCAGCAAGACTACGACTACCTCAAAGCCTCCGGCGTTGCAGCGATCTTTGGTCCGGGCACAAATATCCCAGATGCGGCACAGAATGTTTTGGATTTGATTCGAAGGGCGCGTCTCTAAAGTGCCAGAGGGGGATGGCATGTTAAGTTTGGATCACATCGCCGTGGCGGGCGAAACCCGGCAAGTGGCAACAGAACATATTCAAAATTGCTTGCAGGTTGCACCGCTTGCGGCTGGCATGCATCCTCATTTTTCAACGCATAACCATCTTTGGGGCATGGGCGAGGCCTGTTATCTGGAATCCATTTCTATTGATCCGGAGGCACCCTCTTTGCCTTATCCGCGTTGGTTTGGTTTGGACCGATTTTCTGGCCCGCCGCGCATTGCCAGTTGGATTTTGGCAACCGACAATATTCAAGAAAGTCTCGCGCGGCTTAGCCCAGAGTTTGGAACGCCCGTGCGGCTCGAGCGTGGCGCCTACACATGGGATATTTCCGTCTCAAAGACGGGAGACTTGCCATTTGGTGGCTATGGGCCGGCGTTGATTGAGTGGCAACCGCCAGCCCATCCTTGCCAGAATTTGCCCGATAGCGGCTGCCGCCTGACCTCTTTGCACGTTCAACACCCGCAAGCTCCTCAAATGCAGGCGCTGTTGTCGGACCTTATCCGGGATGAACGGATCTGCTTCTCAATCGGACCTGCGCAAATTTCCGCTGAGATTCAAACGGGTCATGGTTTCGTGACGCTCAAATAAGGGTTTTCCCCTTTTGTCTTGCGCGCGCAGAGCCTAAGATAGCACCCATGTCTATTTGGACCCGTATCACCGCTGCGCTTGCCGCCCTTGCGAAGGGCGAAGGGCTTTCAGCAGTTTTTCAGAAGCTGCGCAGCCCGCCGGAGAAATCCGTTGGGTTTACAATTGCTGTCATCGCGCTGAGCGCAAAGATGGCCAAAGCCGATGGCAGTGTAACCCGTGCGGAGGTGCTGGCGTTTCGGGAGGTTTTTTACATTCCCGCCGCAGAAGAGAGCAGTGCGGCCAGAGTGTTTAACCTCGCGCGCCAGGATGTGGCCGGGTTTGAAACCTATGCTCGGCAAATCAAGTCTATGTTCGGCGCAAGAATGGATATCCTGCAAGACTTGCTCGAGGGCCTGTTTCACATTGCGACAGCAGATGGGTCGTATCATGCGCAAGAGGATGCGTTCTTGAGCCGCGTTGCCGATGTTTTTGGTCTGTCCGCTCGGTGCTTTCGCGTCATCAAGGCCCGTTACGTCAAGGGGGCGACCGCAGACCCTTTCGATGTTTTGGGCGTCTCGTCTGAAGCAAGCTTTGAAGAAATACGTTTGGCATGGCGGGCGTTGGTGAAAAAGAACCACCCTGACCAGCTGGTGGCTCGCGGGGTTCCGTGCGAAGCCGTAAAATTGGCTGAAGCACGTTTGGTGGCGGTCAATAATGCTTGGGAAGAGCTGGCAAAGGTTCAGGCCTAGGCAAGGCAAAACTTTGGGCCAGAGATATGCGCCCAAAGCTTTCCGCAAGGGGCATTTTAAGTCAATTGCATATAGGTGCGATGATTTGCATTCAGCGAGGAGGCCAAAGATCGAAGCCGGGCTTCGGCAACTTCGCCAAACAGAGGCGAGGCCTCTGCTGTCAGCGTGAGCGACAATGTTTTTGTCTTTGCAGACCAGTGGAGCTGGGCGGTTTCATCGTCTGGATTGGCCCATAGCATCGCGCCGAGGCGCATGGCCTTGCCTAAGATTTCCGCCTGTTTTTGGCCAGCCTCGTCCAAAAGTGTCAAAAGCTCTTCAAACCGGGTGCCTTGGCGGCTGTTTCGATAGCGATGCAGCAATGCCAAGCCCAGAAAGATCCGCTCTTCATGGCTCAACCCGCCCAAATTGGCACGGGTGGCATATTCGAAGCAAACTTCTGCACGGAAATCAGGATGCGCGCGCCAGCTTACATCATGCAGCAAACAAGCAGCACGCACCAGCCGAGCGCGACTATCGGTGATCTTGGAAAAGACTGGCGAGATGAATTTGTGCAACCGCATACCGAAGCCTGGCAGCCGCGCATCCTTACGCTCGGCGAAATGGCAGCTCTCAATCAAAGGGTCGCGGTCGCGCATGGCTTGCGGCATTTGTTCATAAAGAAGGCCCTCCCTAATCCCATAACTTGAAATAGCGATGTCATGCGGCTTAAACCGCTTGAGCAGGCCTTTCAGAATTTCTGCTGCAATTGGCACAAGTGCCAATCGACTCTGTGATATGCCGATGGTCTGGCGCAGTGTTTCGAGATCACAGGTGTCGATATAGCGCACAGTGGCTTTTACATCTTGGGGGGTCATTTGATATTCGTGCATCACATGCAGCGGGTACCCGCGCCGATACATATCAATGCGTGCGAGGGCCCGCCAAGACCCCCCGACCAAAAAGAGCCTATCAGATTGTGGTCCCATTTGGTCGCGCAAATGATCTAATGTTTTGGTGATCAGGGCTTTACGTCCCTTTTTGCCGCCCCGGAGATTGACTAGCTTCAATGGTCCCAGAGGAGAGGTTACGCTTTGGCCCACTTGCCCATTGGCAATCTCTGCCAATTCCATTGAACCGCCGCCAATATCGCAGACGAGGCCGTAAGAGCCGGGCCAACCAAGCAAGACGCCTTGCGCCGCTAGTCGGGCTTCTTCCGGGCCATTAATAACGTGGATTTTTAGCCCAGTTTCGCTTTGGACCTGCGCGATGAAATCAGCACCATCGCTGGCCTCACGCACGGCAGCGGTGGCGACAGCGGTGAGCGTGGGCAGGCCTATGCCTTTGGAAATGGTGCAAAACCGTCTTAGAGCGGAGAGGGCGCGCAAGCTTCCATCAGGATTGAGTTTGCCACTTTCGGCCAAGCCTGCGCCAAGTGCACACATCACTTTTTCGTTGAAAAAATAGGCTGGAGAGCGTGCGGCGCCGTCAAACACAACCAAGCGTACTGAGTTCGAGCCGATATCAACCACCCCGACGCGTGACAGATCGCGGGTCTTGGGATTATCAAACAAAGGCCGCTCAAACGGTTCCCATTTTTCAGAGGATTTTACCAAGTCGTCCATCTGGGCTCCCGCGGGTTTGCGCAATTGTCTGCAAATTCAGCCTAGGCGATTCGACCGAGACTTCAAAGAGCAGTTAGGAATCATCGGTATGGGTGAGCTGGGGCACATCCCGCGCTCCTGCACTGCCGCGTCCCGAGAGCGAGGGATTCTCCATGAAAAACCGGTGACAATTAAAGGCGAAGCTGCCCTCTGGCCAAGTGGCTCTTTCATAGCGGCCATCAGGCTGCATCACCCAAGATTGGGCCACATCGGCCAGATTGGCCGCCATGATCTGGCTAACAATCTGCGCCTTGACGGTTTCATTGTGAATTTCAACCAATGTTTCAACCCGGCGGTGTAAATTGCGGTCCATCCAATCGGCAGATGAGATGTAAACGCGCGCCTTGGGGCTGTTCAGGTCATGACCATTGGCAAAACAAACGATGCGGGAATGCTCCAAAAACCGCCCAATCACTGATTTCACGCGAATATTTTCAGAAAGCCCAGTCACCCCAGGTCGCAAGCCACAAATCCCACGAATGACGAGGCTGATTTTCACGCCCGCCTGTCCAGCAGCATAGAGTGCATCGACCACGTCTGCATCAATCAGGGAGTTTAACTTGACCCAAATGGCTGCAGACTTGCCAGCCTTGGCATGTTCGGCCTCAGCGGCGATGCCTTTCAGAAGGGTGGTTTTCAAAGTCAGCGGTGAAATGGAGATATTTTCAAGTGTTTCGGGCTGTGCATATCCTGACAGATAGTTGAACACTTTTGTGGCATCTCGTCCTAAAGCCGCATCGCAGGTGAACAGGCTTACATCTGTATAAATCCGTGCGGTAATTGGATGATAATTTCCGGTGCCGTAATGGGTATAGGTGACCAAGCGGTTGCCCTCTCGCCGCACGATGGTGCTGATTTTCGCATGGGTCTTAAGGTTCATAAAGCCATAGACCACATGGGCTCCGGCGCGCTCTAAACGGCGGGATTGACGGATATTTGCCGCCTCATCAAAGCGGGCTTTCAGCTCGACCAATGCAGTCACAGATTTGCCATCTTCGGCCGCTTCGCACAAAGCCTCAACAATGGGTGAGCGTTTGGAGGTGCGGTAAAGTGTTTGCTTAATAGCCAAGACGTTTGGGTCTCGTGCGGCTTGTTGCAACAAGCGCACGACCATATCAAATGTCTCATAGGGGTGTTGCAACAGCATATCTTTGTTGCGAATTGCGGCAAACATATCGCCGTCATGATCGGTGACCCGCTCAGGCACGCGTGGTGTGAAATTCGGCCAAAGGAGGTTGGGTCGATCCTCTATGACCAATTCTTTCAGATCCGGCAGGCCCAACATGCCATCAACTTCTATCACCTCGGTATTGGTGACGAAAAACTCGATCATTATGTCATCTCGCAAGGCTTTGGGGGCATTTTTGCTGATTTTCAGGCGAATGACTTCGCCACGCCGCCTGCGTTTGAGCGCAACTTCAAATTCGCGCACCAAATCTTCGGCCTCATCTTCGACTTCCAAATCGCTATCTCGCAGGACGGAGAAATTGCAATGGCCTTTGAGCTCATAGCCTGGAAACAGCTGTTCCAAATGCATCAAGATCAGCTCTTCGAGCGGAAGATATCGATAACCTTGCCCGGGAAGCACGACAAAGCGGTTAATTTGTTGCGGTATGGGCACCAAGGCACGCAGGCTGCGCTTGTCTGTCTTGCGCTCGAGCTGCAGCGCAAGGGCAAAGCCAGCATTGGGGATGAACGGAAAGGGATGGGCCGGATCAATCGCCAGCGGCGAGACCACGGGAAAGACATTGGACAGGAAGTGTTGCAGAAGATAGGTGCGATCTTCTTTCGCCTCTGCGGCGGTCAAAATATGAATATCCTGCGCCGCCATTTCTGTTCGCAGGTTCGCAAGAACCGATTGCTGTTTACGCATCAGGTCACGCGCTTCGCTGTCGATGAGCTCCAATTGTTCGGGGATACTGCGCCCATCAATGCCGGGCGTGATGCTGCCCGCGCGGGCCAATTCGCGTAGACCGGCGACACGCACAGAGTAAAATTCGTCCAAATTGGTGGCGGAAATTGACAAGAATCGCAGGCGTTCGAGCAAAGGCACATTGAGGTTATCCACTTCTTCAATAACCCGCCAATTAAACGCCAGCCATGAGAGCTCGCGGTTCAAAAACCGTTCTGGCCCGGTGATATCCAGCCCGCAACTTTGCGCTGTGGGGAAATCACTGTGTAAAAAGTCGGCGGGGTGCGTCATGGGTTATCCTATATCCAACGCGTTAATTTATACCTCTTGAGTGCAAATTGTAAGGGGGGCGCCCTTGGCCATCACCGTGGCAGCCATAGCGCGGGTGATAGGGCGCTTGGTGGACATACTCTGACGGTCCAATTCAGCGACAATATCGTTGGCTGCATCGAAACTGCGGTCCATGTGTTTCAAGATATAGGCCAAGACAGCTGGCGTCGGGGAGAGCTGACGATCCATAAAGGATTTAAGCAAGACCGCGTGCAGTAAGGCGTCATCCGGGCGATCTATTTTGGCGCAACTCGTGCCTTCCAGCCGACTGAGCAGGTCCGCCAGCTGGAACCCGGCTTGTCGCATGGCGATACTGGAGGCCATAAGCAGCAGCCCGCCGCTGGATTGGAGCTGGTTATGCAGATGAAACAGACGGGTTTCAGCAGGCAAAATGCCTGCCACCTGCTCTAAGTTGTCTACTACAACCCGCGCCCCGGCCTCTGGCGGCACAAATTCCCGCAAGGGATCAATTTTTTGGGCATTCTGCTCGGTGGCCCAAATCTCTAAAAGATGCGTTTTGCCGCAGGCTTTTGGGCCCAAAAGGATCAACTTGCCTTGCGGCCAAATGGCGGTGTTCTCCAGCTGCGCCACCGCCTGTTGATTGGCTTCAGAGACGAAAAACGCATCGCGTTCTCGAGCCACTTTAATCGGAAGTCTGAAGCTTAGTTGCTCACTCATCTTTGGGTTCCGAGTGGCTCAATCCACGGTACAATAGCCCTGCTTTATACTGTTGCATCAAAAACCGCGCGACCACGCCGATCATAGCGGCCACTGGCACGGCGACCAACATGCCGACGAAGCCAAATAGGCTACCGAAAACGGAAAGGGCGAAAATCAGCCAGACCGGGTGCAATCCTACGGAATTGCCGACAAGTTTCGGCGTCAACACGTTGCCTTCTAAAACTTGCCCAAGCATAAAAATAATGCCAATCACCCCAATGGACATCCAATCACCCCAGAATTGGAACAGCGCCAAACCCAGCGCCAATCCACCGCCCACCAAGGCGCCAACATAGGGAATAAAAGAGATCAACCCAGCCACAAATCCGACGATAATGCCATAGTTTAGCCCGGCGAGCATTAACGCAAGTCCGTAGTAAAGCCCTTGAATAAAGCAGACCGTTCCTTGTCCGCGGATGAAAGAGGCGAGGGTGGCGTCTATCTCGCGGCCCAATTTGTGCACATTTTCGAGGTGGTCACGAGGGATCAATTCATCAATTTGTGCCACCAAATTATCCCAATCGAGCAATAAATAGAAGGCAACAACGGGCACAACCACGATCAACACCATAATATTGACGATGGAATTGAGTGAGGCGGCCAAACCATTGACCAAAGCGCCACCGCGCGCCTGAATGGTCTCGCCGACCCCTGTTAGAGATTGCCTTATCGTGCTGTTGTCATCGAGAAGATCCGGGAAGCGGGTGGTCAGAAATGTCCAGAGATCAGCAGCGATCTGAGGCGCTGTGTTAAACAAAGAAATTGCTTGCTGCACGAGTAAAGGCACGATCAGCAGCACAGCTAAGACAAATACGAAAATCGCCCCTAGGGTAATAACGCTTGTGGCCAGCAGGCGCGACATCCCCCAGCGCTCCATCCGATCGGCAATCGGGTCGAGCAGGAAAGCTATGGCGCCGCCCAAAATGAAGGGCAGCAACGTGTCGCCCAAAAGCCAAAGCACGAGGCCCAAAACGACGGCAGCAACTCCCCAATAGCGTAGCTGTAAAGACACCGGTAAGGCCATGGTCAAACTCCTTTTGCTGTTCAATTTGCGTATTGTACCCCAGCTTGCAAGAGGGGGAAGGGAAATATCGTGACCTATGACGCAGTTTCGACCGCTTTCGCTTGTGACGCTCGCGGGGGGGCATTAAACTGATGTGTAAAATCAATTGGAGTGTTCGATGCGCCTAAGTCGCTACTTTTTGCCCGTCCTAAAAGAAAACCCCGCTGAGGCGCAGATTGTGTCGCATCGTTTGATGCTGCGTGCTGGGATGATCAAGCAATCTGCCGCGGGCATATATTCTTGGTTGCCGCTTGGTTTGAAGGTGCTCAAAAATATTGAAACCATTGTGCATGAAGAGCAGGCGAAAGCCGGTCATTGGGCAATGTTAATGCCAACCATTCAATCGGCAGATCTTTGGCGAGAATCAGGACGCTACGACGATTATGGCGAGGAGATGCTGCGCATCAAGGACCGTCACGGGCGCGATATGCTTTTTACGCCCACGGCAGAAGAGCTGATCACAGATATTTTTCGCAGTCATGTCACGTCTTATAAAGATATGCCCCTAACCATGTATCAAATCCAATGGAAGTTCCGCGATGAGCGGCGTCCACGGTTTGGTGTAATGCGGGGCCGCGAGTTCTATATGAAAGATGGTTACAATTTTGACCTGACCAAAGAAGACGCGATGCACGCCTATAATCGCCATTTGGTCAGCTATCTGCGGACTTATGAGCGCATGGGCCTGCAAGCCATTCCCATGCGTGCGGACAGCGGGCCGATCGGTGGCGATGATACTCATGAGTTTTTGGTTTTGGCCGAGACCGGTGAGAGCGAAGTGTTCTACGACAGCGCAGTGACGGATCTGACCTTTGGGGATCGTGACATCAATTATGATGATAAAGCGCAATGTCAGTCGATCATGGAAGAATTTACGACCAAATATGCCCGTACCGATGAGACCCACGATGAGGCGCTTTTCGCCGAAGTGCCACAAGAGCGCCGCAAAGTGGCACGCGGGATTGAAGTGGGGCAGATCTTTTATTTTGGCACAAAATATTCAGACGCTATGGGCGCAACGGTTCAAGAGGCCGACGGCAAACAGGTGCCTGTGCATATGGGCAGCCATGGTATTGGCGTCAGCCGGCTTGTTGGAGCCATTATCGAGGCCAGCCACGACGACAAAGGCATCATTTGGCCTGAGGGTGTCACCCCGTTCCATTGCGGGATTGTGAATCTCAAGCAAGGCGATGCGGAGGCAGACGCAGCTTGTGAGGAACTTTACAATCAACTGACCAAGGCGGGGCTTGAGCCGCTTTACGATGACCGCAACGAGCGTGCCGGTGGTAAATTTGCCACGATGGATCTGATCGGTTTGCCTTGGCGCTTAACCGTTGGACCAAGGGGTTTGAAAAATGGTGTGGTTGAACTGACCTGCCGTAAAACTGGGGAGAGTGAAGAATTGACCCCAGAGGCCGCAATCGCCAAAGTTACCGCGCAATATACTTGAACCCAAGCGCGCAAAGGGCGCAGAAAGCGGCAAAGCCGATGAGGCAAGAGGTATGAATGAAGGCTCAGAGGTCAGACACCGCGAGGCGCCGATGACGCGCACTGCGCCCTTTGCCGCTTTCGAATTCCTGATTGCTTGGCGCTATCTTCGCGCCAAACGCTCTGAAGGTGGCGTCAGCGCGATGACCTGGATCAGCTTGATCGGCATCGCCCTGGCTGTGGCCGCTTTGATTATCGTGCTGGCCGTGCGCAGCGGCTTTCGCACGGAATTTGTCGATGCAATTTTGGGCGCCAATGCCCATGTGACGGTTTATGAACAGCGTTTCGATGGCCCAAGTGGCAATTTTGATTATCGCATTGAGAAGTTCGAGGCATTAGCAGACCAGGTGCAGGCGGTTCCAGGTGTCACGCGTGCGGCGCCGCTGATACGCGGGCAGGTCATGGGCACGGCAAACGATCAAAACCATGGGGTCATAATTTTTGGCATCACGCTTGAGAATTTAAAAACCATCCCCAACGTGGCGCTCTCTGAGCGCAGCCAAGGACGCATTGATGATTTTGCTCAAGGGGTGGCGATTGGCTCTGGTGTGGCCAAGTCACTGCGCGTGTCGATTGGGGATCGGATCAAATTGATTTCGCCTAATGGTGTGCGGACGGCATTTGGCACAAGCCCGCGAGTCAAATCTTACCCGGTCACCTATATCTTCACCGCTGGGCATTATAATATCGATCAAACCCGTCTCTATATGCCGTTTGAGGAGGCGCAAAGTTTTTTCAACAAAGAAGGCTTTGCAGATCAAATTGAAGTTTTTGTCGATACGCCAGAGCAAGCAGAAATTATGGCGCGCCAGCTGCGCGATGCGGTGGGTGAGTCGGCTGTGGTGGAAACCTGGCGTGATTACGCTGGTGGATTTCTGCGGGCGCTGGCGATTGAAGACAATGTGATGTTGGTCATCATGATTGTGCTGATCTTGCTGTCCACCATGAATATCATCTCGGGCCTCATCATGCTGGTGAAAAACAAGGGTCGCGATATCGGTATTCTGCGAACCATTGGACTGAGCGAAGGCACGGTGTTGCGGGTGTTTTTCCTGTGTGGTGCTGGGATTGGTTTGGTGGGCACGCTTCTAGGTGTGATTTTTGGCGTGATGTTTGTGTTAAACATTGATGCGATTTTCAGTCTGGTGAATTACCTATCAGGCGGACAAGTCTGGGATCCATCAATCCGCGGCATCTACCATTTGCCTGCAGAGCTGCGCGGCATAGATGTGCTCAAAGCCGTGGGGATTTCGCTGTTTTTGTCCTTCTTCATTACAATTTTCCCAGCACGGCGGGCCGCAAGGATGAATCCAGTGGAGGCCTTGCGCCATGAGTGAGCCGATGTTGACGCTGACAGGGATCTGTAAATCCTACAATCCGGGCCTGGCTAATGAGGTGAGGGTATTGGAGTCTTGTGATTTGACACTTATGCCGTGGCAAGTGACCTCGCTGGTGGCGCCATCTGGTTCGGGAAAGTCCACGCTGCTGCATATTGCTGGATTGCTGGACAGTGCCGACAGTGGTCAGTTGCAGATTGCTGGACGAGACATGACACGCGCCGATGATCGATTGCGTACGGATTTTCGGCGGATGGAAATTGGTTTTATCTACCAATTTCATCATTTGCTGCCAGAGTTCACAGCGGCTGAAAACATCATGCTGCCGCAGCAGGCCGCAGGTAAAGCGGCCGGTCCTGCCCGCAAGCGTGCGCTAGAGCTCTTGGATCAAACAGGTTTGGCAGAGCGTGCGGATCACAGACCAAGCGAATTGTCCGGGGGGGAGCAGCAAAGGGTCGCCTTTTGCCGTGCGCTTGCGAATGCACCCAAACTTTTGTTGGCGGATGAGCCGACTGGGAATCTCGACCCTGAAACCTCTAATCATGTGTTCGAAGTCTTGATGGATCTTGTGCGCAGCACCGGTATGGCGGCGTTGATTGCCACGCATAATATGGAGTTGGCGGCCCGGATGGATCGCCAGGTCCGGTTGAGCAAGGGTCAAATTGTCTGAATTCAGGGTTAGACTGTCTGAATATTGTGTTGCTTAACGCTGCAAACCCTGATTTTTTCTCCCAAACCATGACCCCTAGACCTGTTTGAATTGGAATTGCTATGCCGCGCTGCTCTGTGTTGGAAATTGAAGCTGCCAGTAAATTGGCGCTCGAAGCCTTTGGTGCGAAAGAATGGATTGCGGCCTCGGTGGCGCGGGCCGTCGCTGATGCGGAGGCCCATGGCAATGTGATTTGTGGGCTCTATTACCTCGAGAGTTATTGCCGCCAATTGGCCACGGGCCGGGTGAGCGGGTCGGTGGATCCAAAAGTGACGGCCGCCCGACCTGGCTCTATTCTGTCGGACGCGGGCTATGGCTTTGCGCAGCCGGCTTTTGAGGCAGCTTTACCCATGGCTGTGGCGGCAGCGCGTGAGAATGGCACGGCTTCGCTCGCGGTGGCTCATGCGCATACATGCACCTCTTTGGGATATTTCACCGCGCAATTGGCTGCCGAAGGTTTGATGGTGATTGGCTTTACCAACGCCAGCCCGGTTGTGGCCCCGCCGGGTGGCAATCAGAAGGTGATCGGCACCAATCCTATTGCCATGTCGGTGCCAGATGGCGCCGGTGGCCTTGCGGTGCATTTTGACTTTTCCACCTCTGCTGTGGCTCTGGGCAAAATCACGATGGCCAAGGCTGCTGGGGAGGACATTCCTTTGGGTTGGGCTGTGGATGCGCAGGGCGTGGCCACAACGAATCCAGACGCAGCGCTGGGCGGAGCTTTGGTCTCAGCAGGCGGCTATAAAGGCTGGGGGTTTGGCATATTAGCTGAGCTCCTCGCCGCTGGGATGACAGGGTCGGTCAACTCCTTGGATGTGGGTGGTTTGAAGCTGCCCGACGGTCCGCCGCATGGATTGGGGCAGTTCTATCTCATTTTGGATCCAAGTACGCATCATGACGGATTTGCCGATCGTCTGGTGCGGCTTGCAGATGCGGTGGCTTTGCAGGAGGGTGCAAGGCTTCCTGGTAGTGCCCGCAGCCCGATGGCGGAAATTGATGTGCCCGATGCGCTCTGGGAATCGGTGGTTCAGTTGGCGCATGGTCCGCTCTAGCATGTTTGGTTAGGCTTTTTGGGTCAGCAAGACGCCTGCGGCCATTAGAAATAATCCGCTGAGACGGGTCCAGGTGAGTGGGATTTGCTGCGCGCCAAAAAGTCCGAAATGATCGATCGCTGCCGCGGAAATCAATTGGCCTATGAGCACAAAGAAAATGGCATTTCCTACGCCAAACTTGGGCGCAATCGCGGTTATAGACAGCACATAAAACGCCAGTAAGACCCCGGCAAAGAAAAGATGTTTTGGTGCCGTTGTGAGTTTGACCAGAGCATCGGGCCCTTGGGTGATGGCCACCAGGCTTGCGGTTAACAGGCCCACAGCGATCAATACCACCCCGGCGAGCATGGGCGCGCCAAGAGTTCGGCCGAGGGCTGCATTCATCGCCGCCAAGACCGGTATCCCAATCCCCGCCGCAAGCATTGTAATCGCATAAAGTGGCACAATCGGCGGTCCTTTTTCTAGGGTCTATAGATCAAGCTCTTCAACGAATTTTGCATTGGCTTGTATGTATTCAAACCGTTTTTCTGGCTTTTTGCCCATTAACCGCTCGATGAGATCTCCGGTCTCTCCGGGCGTGTCTTCATCCACGGTGACGCGGATCAATTTGCGTGTCGTCGGATCCATTGTGGTTTCTTTGAGATCCTTGGCATCCATTTCGCCCAGACCTTTAAAGCGGCTGACGTCAATCTTGCCCTTGCCACCCAATCCCTTGGCCAGCCAGAGGTCTTTTTCTGCCTCATCCAGGCAATACACCCGTTTTGCCCCCTGGGTCAGGCGAAACAGCGGGGGGCAGGCGAGATAAAGATGGCCGGCATCGATCAGTGGCCGCATTTGTGAGAAAAAGAACGTCATCAAAAGGCTGGCGATATGGGCGCCATCGACATCCGCATCGGTCATAATGATGACCTTTTCATATCGCAGATCATCAATATTGAATTTTGTGCCAATTCCGACTCCCAGCGCTTCGCAGAGGTCACTGATCTCAGCATTAGAGCCGAGTTTGTTTGAGGCGGCGCCCAAGACGTTGAGGATTTTTCCCTTCAGGGGCAAAAGCGCTTGGTTGACGCGATTGCGAGCACCTTTGCCCGAACCGCCAGCGCTGTCGCCTTCAACGATGAACAATTCTGTGCCCTCGCGGGTTTTAGAAGTGCAATCAGTGAGTTTTCCCGGCAGGCGCAATTTCTTAGTGGCAGATTTGCGCTGTGTCTCTTTTTCCTGCCGGCGGCGCAAACGCTCTTCTGCGCGCAGGACCAAAAAGTTAAGGATTGCGCCGGCGGATTTCGTATCGGCTGCAAGCCAATTGTCAAACCGGTCACGTACGGAGTTTTCCACCAAGCGCTGGGCTTCAACCGTAGCCAAACGGTCCTTAGTTTGGCCAACGAATTCAGGCTCGCTGATGAAACAAGAGACCAGCGCGCAACCGCCTGTTGTGAGGTCATCACGGGTGATATTGCTGGCTTTGCGGTTATTGACCAATTCACCATAGGCTTTGATGCCTTTTAAGATTGCGGCCCAGAACCCGCTTTCATGGGTGCCGCCTTCGGGAGTGGGAACGGTGTTACAATAGGATTGGATAAAACCATCACGTGATGGTGTCCAATTGACTGCCCATTCAACCTTGCCGGGCACATTGAAGCGCTCTTGAAATTCCACGACACCAGCGAAAGGGGCGTCTGCATAGGTGCTGGCTTTTCCCAAGGTCTCGACGAGATAATCCGACAACCCGCCGGGGAAATGGAATGTCGCTTCACGGGGTGTTTCGCCATCATAAATCTCGGTTTTCCAGCGAATTTCGACGCCGGAAAATAGATAGGCCTTGGAACGAATAGTTGCAAAGAGCCGCGCAGGTTTGAAACGATGTTTGCCAAAAATCTGTTCATCCGCATGAAAAGTGACCGCAGTGCCGCGGCGATTGGGAGCGGCGCCAATCTTGGCAATTGGACCCAGCGGGATGCCGCGGGCGAAGCGTTGCTCGTAGAGCTCGCGATTACGGGCGACTTCGACAACCATAGAATCGGAGAGCGCATTGACCACAGAGGCACCCACCCCATGCAGGCCCCCGGAGGTTTGATAGGCCTTACCAGAAAATTTACCACCCGCATGTAAGGTGCATAGGATCACCTCGAGAGCAGATTTATCAGGAAACTTCGGATGGGGGTCAACAGGAATACCGCGGCCATTATCGCGGATGGTGACGGAGTAATTTGCATGCAGCTCAACTTCGATGCGATTGGCGTGGCCCGCCACCGCCTCATCCATCGAGTTGTCCAAAACCTCAGCTACCAGATGGTGCAAGGCCCGTTCATCGGTGCCGCCGATATACATGCCCGGCCGTTTGCGCACCGGCTCTAGACCCTCCAACACCTCAATGGAGGCGGCGTCATAATCCGTATTTGCGGCCGAAGATAATAGGTCACTTGCCATGGGGCTGCTCTTTCTTTGATTGACGTTATTCATGGCAGAAGTTCCGAGGCAAGAAAAGACCTGGCGCACCGGGCGGTCCATATTCCTTGCTGATTTCACCACTGGCCAGGCCGCTGGCTTCTGAGTAAGAGAAAGAGATGAAAAAAGCCTTTGCCATTATATTGGAAGCGCGATCTTTATTGATCCTGGGACTGCCGTTGGTGGGCAGCCAAGTGGCGCAATTTGCCGTGCATACAACTGATACGCTAATGCTGGGCTGGTATTCTGTTCTGGCGCTGGCGCAGGTGACTTTGGGTGCTCAGGTTTTGTTTATCGCCTTTATTGCAACTTCCGGTTTTGCTTTTGCAATTTTGCCGATGGTGGCCAAATCTGTGGCGGAAGACGATTGGCAATCGGCCAGGCGGGCCACGCGCATGGGGCTTTGGGCGTCCACCTTGGCGGCGGCTTTGTTATTTTTACCGATGTGGTATGCCCGGCCTCTGCTCGAGGCGATGGGGCAGGATCCAGTAGTGGCGCAGGGCGCGCAGCATTATCTCCGCATCGCCGGGTTTGGCCTATGGCCAGCATTGTGGGGATTGGTGCTGCGCAGCTATCTCTCGGCGCTGGAACATGCAGGGATCGTGCTTTGGGTGTCGCTCTTTGTTTTAGTGGCCAATGCGCTGATCAACTACGCGTTAATATTTGGGAATTGGGGCTTGCCGGAATTGGGGCTGCAAGGTGCGGCGATTGCTTCTGTCATATCCCAAATGCTCGCGCTGCTTGGATTCGTGATCTACATTCAACGCAATTTCCCCGAACAACAGATGTTCGCTCGTTTCTGGCGATTTGATGGCAGCGCGGCCCTCGCAGTCACCCGGCTTGCGGTGCCCATCTCAGCTACGGCCTTAGCTGAAAGTGGATTGTTTGCGGCGTCCGCCTTTATGATGGGCTGGCTTGGACATTTGGAGCTGGCGGCCCATGGCATTGTGTTGCAGCTGGCGGCGCTCAGTTTCATGGTGCATATGGGGTTGTCGCAAGCTGGTACAGTTCGCGTGGGCAAGGCCTTTGCTCGGCAAGATTGGCCGTCGGTCAGGCGCACAGCTTGGGTGACAATGGGATTGTCGAGCGTTGCCGCTGTTGTGGCTATATTTTTTTTCCTGACGACCCCACAGTTTTTGATCCGTGCTTTTTTGGACCCGCAGGACCCTTTGACCCCAGAGATTCTACGCATCGGCACTCTCTTGTTGATGCTCGCGGCGCTGTTTCAATTTGTTGATGCTGCGCAGGTGGTGGCGCTGAGCCTTCTGCGCGGGTTGCAAGACACCAAAGTGCCCATGTGGATCGCCGCGATCTCTTATTGGTTGATCGGTTTGCCTGTCAGCTATATTTTGGGCTTCTGGTTCGCGTTCCAAGAAGCGGGCATATGGATGGGCCTTGTCTTTGGGCTTGGATGTGCCGCGCTCTTACTTTGGCGGCGGCTTTTTCGATTGGCCCGGAGTGCTGCCTAGGGGCGGCCTTTAACGGCTGATCTGTGCCTCGCTCGCTTTTGATCGCGCCATTTTTGCGTGTTCAAAAATACCTTGTTGGGAAGATAGTCGCGGTCACAGCTCAGACTAGATCAGATTTTCACAAAATTCTTTGATCCTAGTACAGGCTTCGAACAGCTCAACATCGGATGTGGCATAGCTCACGCGGAAATTTGGGGACAGGCCAAAGGCGGCGCCGAAGACCACCGCGACGCCGGTTTGTTCGAGCAGTCCGGTTGCGAAGGCCTCATCATCCGTAATTACGGCGCCGCTCGGTGTCTGTTTTCCAATGAGCCCGTCTATCGAGGGGTAGACATAAAACGCACCTTCAGGCGTGGGGCAGGTAATCCCCTTGGTTTCATTGAGCATTTTCACAACCAAATCGCGGCGCCGGCTGAAAGAGGCATTGTTCTCGGCCAAAAATTCCTGTGGGCCATTCAAGGCTTCGACAGCGGCCCATTGGCTGATGGTGCAGGGGTTGGATGTCGATTGCGATTGGATTTTGCGCATGGCGGCGATAAGGAGCTCAGGACCGGCGGCATAGCCAATGCGCCATCCGGTCATCGCATAGGCTTTTGAGACACCGTTGCAGGTCAGCGTGCGCGGATAGAGCGCCGGCTCCACTTCGGCAGGCGTGCAAAATTTGAAGTCATCATAGGCCAGATGCTCATACATATCATCGGTCATCACCCAGACATCGGGATGGCGCAAAAGAACATCGGTTAGCGCCTTCAACTCGTCCCAACTATATCCCGCTCCGGTCGGGTTTGATGGGGAATTGAAAATGAACCATTTGGTCTTAGGGGTCAGTGCTGCTTCGAGCTGCGCGGGCGTGAGTTTGTAATTGTTCTCTTGTGAAGTTGGGGCAATCACCGGGGTGCCGCCGGCCAAAAGTACCATGTCGGGATAAGAGACCCAATAGGGTGCGGGTATCACCACCTCATCGCCTGCATTCAATGTTGCGATAAACGCATTATAGAGCGTTTGTTTGCCGCCATTTCCAACAGTCACCTGCGTTGGGGTATAGGTCAGAGAATTCTCACGCAGGAACTTGGCACAAATCGCCCGCTTTAGCTCGGGCATCCCATCCGGTGCAGTATATTTGGTTTTGCCCTCGGCAATGGCTTTGACTGCTGCAGCTTTGATATGGTCTGGGGTGTCAAAATCTGGCTCGCCGGCTGCAAGTGCGATCACGTCGCGCCCTGCCGCCTTTAATTCTGCCGCCTTGGTTGATATGGCAATGGTGGGAGAGGGTTTCACCCGTTCAAGCGCGGAAGATAAAATAGACATGAAGGCCTCGTGATACATGTGATCCTAAAATCTTAGATTGAGGTGCACAGCGCTGCAAGGTGAAGTGATTGGAAAGAGATAAATTATGGAAAATGAATCTGATACGAAACTTGATTGGTATGGCCCTGACGCAGCCACGTTTGGTGATCGCGTTCTTGGAGCGCGGGAAAAGGCCGGTATGACCCAAGTGCAACTGGCGCGCCGTCTTGGCATCAAACTGGCCACTTTACAGGCCTGGGAAGAGGATCGTTCCGAGCCGCGGGCCAACAAATTGCAAATGTTGACTGGAATGCTCAATGTGTCCTTGCCCTGGCTGTTGAGCGGTGAGGGGATCGGACCGGAAGCGCCGACCACGGCACCGCTGTCCGACGATATCCAAACAATTTTAATTGAAATGCGTGCAATAAAAACGGATATGAATCGCACGGCCGATCGGCTGAGCAAATTGGAGAAACAATTAAGATTGGCCATGAAATGATTGAGCTGCATGATCATAAGATCAAACGCCTGAAAATGCGTTCAATGCGTCGTGGAATAAAAGAAATGGACCTTATTTTAAGCCATTTTGCTCAAGGCGCCTTGGACCAGATGACTGAAGAAGAGCTGGTGAACTATGATCTATTGCTGGCTGAAAACGATCACGATCTTTACTCTTGGGTGACCGGAACTGCCGCAGCCCCCGCAGAATTTGCGCCGCTGATCGCCCAAATTGTCGCGGGTTTGCAGAGTCCACGCGATTAAATTCATCTCGTTTAGATAATATTCGCGAATTTCCTCGATACTGCTGAACGAAGCAGTGTGAGAGGTGATCAATGAGTGGCGATTCCAAAACCGGCAAGAGTTTTATGACCCATTACTTGGAGAGTTTGGCTCCGGTCGAGCGGCTCCATCGTTTGTTGTTGGATGTTATCAAAGATGAATTTGAGCGGGTTGGGGTGATCGAGATTAACCTTGTGCAAGCTTTGCTTATATTCAACATCGCAGACAATGAGGTCACCGCGGGCGAGTTGAAGAGCCGCGGATGTTACCAGGGTTCAAATGTTAGTTATAATTTGAAAAAATTGGTGGGCATGGGCTACATGCACCATGAACGGTGTCGGGCGGACCGGAGGTCGGTCCGCGTGAGTTTAACTGATAAAGGGCAACATGTGCGAGAGCTTGTGCATGAATTGTTCGAGGGTCACGCTGATGCGTTGCAATCGGAGGGCGTTTTGCACGGCACCGGGGTCGAGGTTATAAATGAGGCGCTGCGGAGGATAGAGCAATATTGGGGCAAACAGATTCGGTTTATTTACTGATCCAGTTGGCTGATGCTCAAAAACTCCAATTCGCGAATGAGTTTTCGGCGCATGGCGCGCTCATAATCTTCAAAACCGATGGCAACCTCGGAAAACGCATCCGGTCCGGCCAGCACGCGATGCGCAAAATAGGCGGTCAATTCGGCAATGGACAGTTCCGCATGGGACATTCGGGAGGCGTCATCAACTCCGATGATCAACGCGTTGATGACGATATCTCCGATCTTATCGGGGCTGTTGACGTGATGCGGCTCTGGACCAGTGTTGTTCTTCCCGTCGCCTGAAATGTCCAAAGTGCGTTTCCAGCAGTCAGGCTGTTGGTTTAGAAATCCAACTCCGACCGCTATGGCTTTACCCAAAGCAGTGGTTGGTGGGGCTTGGCGCCGGGTGGTGGAGCGCAGTATTTCAGAAACAGCCTTCAGTGGAGATGGGCCTGTGATATCTGTCCACGGGACGAGTACGCTCTGATAGTTCAGGCCGCTCCATTCAAAAACCAAAATCCGGACCGGTGCATCGGGCAGGCGCATCAGACTGGCGCGGACATCATCACTGACCAAGGCTGCGGCCAGGCCCTGCAGTTGCAGTTGATATTCGGTCTCATCAACAGAGCCCGACACATCTAGGCCCAAAGCCAAGGCCTGACGGCAGGCGGCGCCTGCGCCGTTGGAGCCCGTGACCCAAAGCGAAAAAGCAAGGGCCGCGACGGCTATGCAGAGACGACGGCTCACCAATGGCCGATGTTTTCCATACTCGCCCAGGGTTCGGCCAAAGGCAGGTTGTCCCCTTCTTGCAAGAGCTCAATCGAGATATTGTCTGGGCTGCGAACAAAAGCCATGCGACCCTCGCGCGGTGGACGATTTATGGTGATGCCATTGTCCATGAGATTTTGGCAGGTAGCATAAATATCTTTCACCTCATAGGCCAAATGTCCGAAATGCCGGCTGTCTGACGGCAGGCCCGCGTCACCATCCCAGTTGTAGGTTAATTCAACAGGACAGTCGGGTTGACTGGGAGGTGCCATGAAAACCAGGGTGAAACGTCCAGCGTCATTGTCCCAGCGGCGCGTTTCCTCTAACCCCAAGAGGCTAAAAAAAGCAACAGAGGCGTCTAAATCGGCCACGCGGATCATCGTATGTAAATATTTCATTTGCACTTGCCTTTATATAGTAGGTTCATCCTTCAGATTACTCCATATATAGTGTTAAGGGAATCGCTCCAGATGGGGTTAACTAAGGGGATAGTGATGCTGCTGACACCAGAACAACAAGAAGAAATTGATCAGCTGCGATCAAATCCCCAGCTTACCCTGCGGGCTGTTGCGCCGGGTATGGAGGATCATCTTTACCGAGCGAAGCCCATTTTGGATCATGGGTTTGTGCGGGTTATCGACTACATGGGTGACGATGCCGCCATCTGCCAAGCCGCGCGGGTGAGCTACGGCAAGGGGACAAAATCCGTACAAAACGATGCGGGCCTTATTCGTTACTTGATGCGCCACTGGCACTCGACGCCTTTTGAGATGTGTGAAATTAAACTGCATGTGAAACTGCCAGTTTTTGTGGCGCGCCAATGGATTCGCCACCGCACTGC
>Ga0213869_10000267_pt1 | contig 43803 bp, 39 predicted proteins | sample PICome_10_FD_160083 | JGI IMG/M metagenome (GOLD analysis project Ga0213869, IMG submission 160083) | Coastal seawater microbial communities near Pivers Island, North Carolina, United States - PICO132 | ecosystem: Environmental > Aquatic > Marine > Coastal | place: USA: North Carolina...
CCGCCACGCCTCCGAGTAGTCCTCCCGTCGCGTAACCTAAGCGCTCGGTTCGTGATCGACCTTGCCCTGTAGAGTCCGACTTGTTCGCCGCGTCTTTAAGGTCACCTACGGCAAAGATCCCAGACAGAGATTTCCCTCCCCCGCCGACATAGCGGCCCATACGCGTGCCCATCATATAGCCACCGCCGCCCTCCGCCTGCGCTTCCCATCCGCGCTTGAGGACAGCCTTCGGGTTGTACTTTTGGTTCTTAAGTCGGTCTTTAAGCACCTTGTAGTTCTGTCCGGAGGTGAGCTTGCTCGCGTCAATACGCGCGAGCTCTGCCCCGCTTAGCTCTTTATTAGTGAGCAGCTTCTGCACCTCGTCTTTGGTCATCCCCATGTACTTCTTGTCGAAGTTGGGATTATTAGCGAGCGCTAACGCTTGGTCGTAGCGCTTACCTGCTTGAATTCCGGGTTTTCCTTTCTTGCGCGTCTGCTCTGTGAGACGTACAGCGCGATCAGGATCGACGGGCGCCGCTACCTTGCGTAGGGTTCTTCGGTGATGGGGCACATAGTTATAATCGACGCTCATGGACTACCTCTCTCATCTGGGAATTCATTCGAGACTTCATGTCTTCTCTGTATTGACTATAGGATAATAACATCGCGAGTTGTAGACCTTCGTGGGTCTCCTTTATCTGGATATGGTCTATAGGCGTACGGGACGCTTTACGGTAATCCGATGCGATCTTCGCGTAGTCATAATAATCAAATCTTCTAATGTTGCGTCCTCTATCTTCAAGTCCTTCATCAGGCCTGCCGTTCACGGTGCCATCCTCGTACCTACCTACGCACACGTCACACTGCCCGTCATCGAGATCATCATCATCGACGTTACCGCACTCAAGGCACTCATACATAGGGGGGCAGAGGTAAGGCATAATGAACGTTAAAGGGTCAGGTAGATAATCGAGTTCGTCATTCTTCGCGCAGGCCGCTATATACCGCTTGACGTTGTCCGAGAACGGGACTTGCTGTATTGCGCGTAGCATGTCTATGCCTACCATGCACTTCGCTATATTCAAAGGCTCCCGAAGCTCAAAATGCACAACAGTGCCGCAGAGTCCGTGAACGACCTTCTCAAAGCTCTCGTGATCCATCCAAGGGATGATCGTCTTCTTCGCGACGCGGAAAGCGTGTAGCTTAACAGCGTTCTGCTCAGGAACTAGACCATACCCGAGCCTGTTTAGCTCTTCATACACAGTACGGTGCTCGTAGTCTAGCCACGCGTCACCTAGTAGTTTAAAGCAAGCGACGCCTAACGCGACGGCGTGCGCGTCTTCCCTCTGGAAGAAGTCTTTGCGGATCATAAGCCTATAGTCTACTGACAGAGCGGACGACACGCGCCTTCTGATTATGGAGTTCTTCTAATTCTCTCTTCATCTGATTAGCCGGTCTGTGTAGCTCAGATTTATCAAGCGCCCCACCTACGTCATACATCGAGCGTCCGCTGGGGTGCTGAGCCATGCTCCGATCATTACACAAGCGCGCGATGATCTGCTTGTGGGGATCAGGGAGCGAGGAATATATAGGCCACGGGTTCTCTCGCATAGACTGCACGAGGTCAATAGGGAAGTGCTTCTTCATCAACTCATAATATTCAGAGGATGAGACCCAGGACTCTAGAGAAGACCTGCGGAGCTGATCTGTAGATCCTCTCCACACGTCGTCCGGCATGTCAACAGACGCCGTCTTCTCGTTGTAGAAGAACGTCTCGTGCGCGTCAGGCCAACGCCCCCTCACCGCAGCGAGACCCGAGACATGATCAAAGTCGTCGAGGAGACTCGCAGCCTTATCCGGGTCGACGTGCGCCGCGAGCTTCTGTATCCCGTTTAGACGCTCATGATGTTCGGGGTGCGTATATTGATAGCGTATCTCAAAGCCCGCGTTAAAGCTCTCTCTCGGCGGCCCGCTATACTGCGCCACTTTCTCAGGGAGCTCCATCCCGGCCTGTTTAACGACATGAGATAACTCACGCGCGAAATCAACGCGGTCGTGGTGATTAAATCTGTAAGCGTGCTCATCAAAATAACGACAAGCCTCCTTGATCTGACCCTCCGTGTTGACAGGGTACTTCCCTAAGATATAGCCCATAATCGACTCCATTCATGGTGTTTTCGGGGTTAAGCATAGCACAGATTGTAGGAGATAATAACATACGGTGCCCACAATCAAACAATGCACCTAAAGGAGACTTATGTCTAGAAAACCACAATGCTTCGGCGACTCGGACGAGTACTCGCCGATCAGCGGCATATGTAAAAAGTGCCCATATAGGCACGATTGCCGAGAAGAATGTGACCGTCAAGCAAACAGAGGGGCCGCTACGTACGGAACGTCCCAGCGAAAGAAAGGGAGTAAGACAAATGGAGAGATTGAACCGCTCTCGGCGGGTAAAGCTATTATGTCGGTAGGCCTCTCGCCTTATAACCACAGCCGCGCTCTCGCGCCTCAGTTCTTCCGCTACTTAGGGTTCAGCGTGGCGAAAACCACTCTAGTGGAGGGTATACAGCTCATTGACTCCGCCCGTGAACATTACGCTCAGGAGAATATGAGAGATGTCGAAGCGCTAGGTTCTGTGTTAGGAGTGAACTCAGATGACGACGATTAGTGAGTACCTCATCTCTGTCAGATCCGCCAGAGGACACAAAACACCCACAGAGCTGAGTAAGTACGCACGTACACGCGGCCATTCGATGACCGCGCAGGCCATACGCAACTTTGAGCAAGGTAAGATCCCTAACCTTGAAAGTCGCGAGATACTCGCAGATGTGCTACACTTGAACGCAGAGTCACGTCAGCTTATGGAGGTACTCTGCGCGAGAGCTGACATCGAGAGGCGATGGTCTCACGTCGAGCTCTTCGTCGTTGACCCAATCTACCGGAAGTCGTTAGCCCGCGACCTCGCGAGAGTAGCGCTGCCTGATAACGCGAGTCGCGCTGAAATCGTACAGGCAGCGGAGCGGATCGAGACATGTTTGAAGAAGCCCGACAGTCAGGGGTGACCTACGTAGATAATTACGTGTGGTTACCTAAGACAGGAGTCAACGCGGGTATCATACGCGCATCACTGATGTACGGAGATTCGCCGAGTGAGGCTGTCGTAGACAAGACACACGTACGTGTACCTAGGCACTTCATGAAGGATCTACCGCAACCTGTCGTACGACAGGATAGAACCTGGCCCACGTTTAACATACGCGCTAAGACAGAGATGCGGGACTACCAGATCCCGGCTTTCTTGTCTATGTGCTCGTCGGGAGGAGGCATACTCAACCTCGGGTGTGGTTATGGTAAGACGTTTATCGCGCTTAATTACATAGCCGCGAGAATGGTACAGGCGATCGTCATTGTAGATAAGACCAACCTCCTCGAGCAGTGGAAGTCTGAGGCGCTTATTCACTTAGACATCCGCGAGGATCAGATCGGGTGGGTCCAGGGGAAACGCTGGGATTGGGAGGGCAAGCCGATTGTACTCGCGAGTCTGTCTACAATCTCCCGCCGCGCGAGAGATGGGAAGCTGCCTGAAGGGTTCTGTGAAGCGTTTGGCGTAGCGGTCTATGACGAATGCCATCACCTCTCCGCTAACGTATTCGCTAAGACGTGTCCGCTCTTCTTCGGAGAACGGCACGGACTCACGGCCACGCCTCGACGCGAAGACGGGCTTGAACAAGTGTTTATCAACCACCTAGGACCTGTGCACTATAGCAAGGTTGACCAAGAGCTCATACCCGACTGCATCTTCTTGAAGACGGACGTCAACGCGGATGAGGAGCTTATGCTCGACGAGAGCAGACGTGGCGATGAGCGGGCCATACTAGACAGATCCGGCGAGGTTAATCACCGAAAGCTCTGCGCGTGGCTCGGGAGGCAGAAATCGCGTAACTACATGATCTGCCACTTAGCTGACAGGCTCTCTAACACAGGACACCACGTCCTGTGCGTCACACACAGTGTCGAGCACGCGGAGCATCTCCACAAGTTTTATGTAGGCTCTGGTTTGGCCTGTGGCAGCGTAGACGCGGATAAGAGGAGAGACGCGATCGCGAACGCGAGCGTATCTTTCGCGACGGTAGACGTGGCCGCTGAGGCGCTCAATGTGCCATCGCTGAGCGCTATCATCGTCATGACTCCTTTTGGTGCGAGGTCTCAAGGTAACTTACTTCAACAAGCGTTGGGGAGGATCCAACGAAGACAGGAAAATAAAAACAAACCTGTTGCTTACTTTATAACGGATCAGTCTATACCTATGTGCGGAGGGCTCATCAGGCAGGTACGTCGAAAACTAAAAGAGTGGGACTACCCACAGGAGGACATTTATGTCGGAGATGGTAGAAGCGGTGTGGCACCTACACAAGAACTGCACCGCATGCGACTTATCCCAAACGAGGCGGAGGGTGGTGTTTGGGACGGGTAACCCTCAAGCAAAAGTACTACTAGTCGTCGATCCACCATCAATGGGCCAAGACAAGATAGGTTCCCACACGACGAGTGATATTAAATGGCTGGTCAAGATGTACAAAAAAGTCAGAAAGCTACGAACGAAGCTAGAGACTTGCGCGGAGAAGATGCTCTCAGAAGTGTTTATCGTCTCCGCCACGATGTGCGTGCCTATACACCAAGACGGTGACTTAGAGGGTCATCGGAGGAAAGCGACCGACCGTGAGATAAAGGCTTGTCGACCGAGAATGGTAGACACAGTTTATGCTGTCGATCCTTATGTTGTGGTCGCAGCGGGTCCCGCCGCGCGTCGGTCTGTTTTTGGTGGAAGGACGGGTATCGACACAAGCGGTACAGTTTTAGAATATGTCGAGATACCGGGCACGTGCGGCGTGGAGACGCTCCGCTACTCGGTACTCTCATGTCACGCTCTCGAGATCGCTGAGATCGCGGGAGATTACCACTACGAACACGGGAAGGTAGCGTCAGTGCAGAAAGCCTTGACTGAAGCCTTCGAGCTCGTAGATTTATTAAGCAAGGAGGATGGGCTATGACCATCAAAGAGATTGAAGAGGAGCTGGAGATCCTATCACAGCTCTTAGAGTCAGGGAGTTTCATTAAGCAGGTCCTTGACGGGAAAGACCCCGAGTATACTGACAGGGCGGTATCGACGTACGTCGAGACAGTTAATCGTATAAGAGACGCGGAGGGTCAGCTCCAAGCTGAGCTGAATAAGGCCAAGAGCGAGATCAAGCACAGACTCGCCTCCGCGTTATCTGGAGGCGACCTTGAGCGCGAACGCGCTCAGCTCTGCGAGGAGTATAAAGTTAAGATCAGCGCGTCTGTCTCAAGAGATTATGACGCTCACAAGGTCCGTAGCATCTTGGAGGAATCAGGGGCGCTAGACGAGGCGATCAAGAGAGGCGCGATAGACCTATCGCCTAGAGTCGTCGGATCGAAGATGACCAAGGCTATGAAAGCGTTGGTAGAGGACGCGGGCGCCCCTAAGCTCTCACGTGTCATGGTCACGCGCGTCTCAGATGAGTGATGTCCACGGGGATGCCCGACAAGGCGTCGTCGTTCTTACGTTTACAGACAAGGCACATAAACCTATACGCGCGCACGCGCTCATCGAAATGGATTTGAATATGTTAGACCAATTTATAGGAGACGGTAACGCTAAGCTCACCGTGTCTATGGAAGTCTCAGACAAGGAGTATGGGCGCGGTGTCAGCGTAATGGCCTCACTGACGCTGACCTGCAACCAAGATGACGAGAGCGTAAAGATGGCGTATCACTACGGCGCCGCCGTCCTCAAAGGTGCGGTCGCTGAGACTCTCCCTAAGCTGAATAAGGTGTACGATGAACTCAAAGCACGCTAGCGCGGCTCTCATCCACGACGTAAAGGTGACTATCGCGAAAGTCACAGTCTTGTATGACGCAGAGGGTAGAGTTCTCGGCGCTAACGTCACGGCTAACGTTTGGGTCGCGGGCATCCCCGGGACGACTCAAGAGTTCACGCTCTCTTCGGTAGACAGCGACATGATCACGTACGGGAGATCATTAGCGGACATCCTACTAAACAAGATAAAGATAGACCATGAAGCACAGTAAGGGTCCAGAGATAGATTGTGTCCTCAGGATAATCCACGAGGGCTCCGCGAGGCGCGCGGTAAGCCTAGGACTCTCTGAGAGACATTTCAGTAACCCCGTCGCGCTCCTCGCGTGGCGTAAGATAATGGACTTCGCGAACAGACAAGCGACCCTAGGGGAGACGCCGAGCGCGCAGTATCTCAGCGATATGGTTCCTGGGTTTCCACCTGACCGACCCTGTCCCGAGCGCACGCTCGGGGAGCTCATCGAGGTTGTGCGCACTAGCGCGCTCGATCGCTCACTTCGCGGGCTGGTCACAGATATGCATAAACTCCTGTCGGAGTTTAAGTCGCCTGAGGCCGCGTTCGAACACGCGGCGACAGAGATCAAGCGCCTATCCCGCGTTTCTTCGTTACCTTCGCATTTGTCTATGGACATAGGCGAGGCGTGCGAATCTCTCCGCGAGGAGTACGAACGTAAACAGAGCGGTGGAGGACTAATGGGGATACCCTTCCCTTACGAGCCTCTCAACAGAGCGATGGGAGGATTATGCCCTGGCACATTTAACGTGATCTACGCCCCATCTAAGCACGGCAAGACGTGGATGTCTCTTGAGATCTGCGCCGTTCACCCGTTCCTTAACAGCAACGCCCGCGTGCTGGTCATCTCGTGCGAGATGCCAATATCACAAGTCTACCGCAGGATCATCGCGCGACTCGCCGAGGTAGATTATGGCGGTGTAGTGACAGGTACGCTCCAAGAGGGGCACTTGAAGCGGTACATGGGAGTACTCTCTAAGCTAGAGAAGGAGCAAGGAGACTCGCACGTCGACATCGCACAGGAAGCGGGTGCGCGGAGATGTATCCGCGTTATCCGGCCGAGCGCTCGTACGGGCGCGGGTGTAGACTCCATCCGTAACGCTGTGGAGGTCTTTGAGCCTGACATCTTGTTTGTAGACTCAGTCTACCGCTTAGCGTCCGCTAAGGGTGGGCGCGACTACGATTGGCGCGGAATACAAGAGAACATGGCCACGCTGAAAGACATGTCAGCGGAGTTTCAGATCCCGGTGATCGTCACAGCCCAAGCCAACAGGTCGGGTTGGTGTTCTGTAGAAGATGTGGACTTCGATGAATACGGGGATATCAGCATGAACTCCGGCTTCATACAGGAGGCAGACGCGGTTATGCGTCTACACAAGTTCAGACTGCCTGACAACTCACACCGCGTCTTGTTCACGCTGCCCGCTGTACGAGAGTCTGAGACGTCTGCGTTTACGATCAACTTCAAGCCTTGCGTTGACTTCTCTCTAGACTGCGCAGACGTCACGCCTGAGTATATTAAAGGACTGCTCGCCGCGACGCCAAACCAGCTCGAGGGGGGCAACCTTATGATCGAACACGAAGAGATTCAGGAGGATAACCCTAACTTCGGGAGCACAGGAGGTATATTCAAGTAATGGACACGCTTCAGCTCGTTGAGATGTTTATCGATGCAGATTGGAAGCGTTCGACGAGCGGGAACGTATTTGTTCGATGCCCCAGTCCTGATCATAATGATGGGAGCCCTTCGTGCCACTTATCCTTAGAGAAGCGGGTCTTTAACTGCTTCTCGTGTGGCGCGAAGGGTACACTCGCGACCGCTCTCCGATGGAGAAGAGCTCCCGAATCGCTAATAAATCATGTAGCGGATCTGCCTTCATCGCCGTTTATAGGCAGAGAGCCGGTAGAGTCTCCTCTCTTAGACGAGAGCTTGCTCTACGCGTATGATAACGCTCCTGACCCTTGGATAGCGCAGGGGTTTGACCCTCAACTCCTCGCGGATCATGAGATCGGCTATGACAAGATAAATAACAGGGTTACGATCCCTGTGCGTAACGCAGAGGGAGGCCTCGTAGCCATCGTGGGTAGAAACATGAGCGGTGAATCTAAATATAAAGTATACCGCAGCGAGTTCGGTGAGTTTGAGCCTAGAGGCTACGCGCCTAAGGTCCACGACCACCTGTGGCGCTATCATCTACTCCCCGAAGACAAAGGCTCTGTCGTTGTCGTGGAAGGTTACAAGGCCGCTCTACACCTCGTTCACTCAGGATGTTGGTCCGTAGTCGCTCTTCTCGGCGCGCGGATCAGCCAAGCTCAGGTCTCCTTACTCTCCGCTCTCGGGAGGCCTGTCACGTTGTTCTTAGATAACGACGAGGCGGGTCGGAGAGGACAGAGAGATGCTGAGATAAAACTATACAGGCAAGGCTTAGACGTGAAGAGAGCGACGTACGTCGCTAACGTCAAGCAACCTGACGACTTAACCCCTACAGAGGCGCTAGACTCTGTCATATACGGAGAAGATATATGGACTTCTTAACACACGCCCGTTACATCGAGGAGAAGCCTCGACCTAAAGCTGGCGGGAGATCCTTCGCGTTCCGCAAAGAGATCAAACTTGACCGTGAGCCTAAAAACATCTTGTTCGTGGAGGCGTTGTACGACGCTTATCGGACAGACGTAGACCTCAAGTTACCCTTCTACGAGTGGCGCCGCCACTCTTTCAAAGACGGAGAAAAGTTTCGGACTTTCATGTGCGCGCGCGGTAATCAAGGCAGAGATGCGGAGTGCCACGCGTGCGACCTGCAGTTTAACCGCGACGACAAGCGGTTGAACCTCAGGGTCGCTAGGTATTGGCCAGTCATCCACTTGGAGGAGTACTACATCAATCAGTACCAAGAGCGCGTTCAGCCCAAGTCGCGCGCTGAAGAGCGCGACTTCGAAGAGAGAGGCTACGAGAAGGTGTTCGGGAAGCTAGGCTTCCTAGAGTTAGGCGTTCAGCACCACGGGAATCTGCTAGACATCTTCGAGATGTCGTCTTCCATGTGCGTAGGGTGCCTCGAAGAGCATGACAAGTCAGGGCGACTAGAGGTCATCTCATATAAGTGCCCTCACTGCGGTCACCTGCACGATCACGCGGAGACCACCGAGCTTAACAAAGAGCAGTGGCGCACCTTCGGTAACGCGAAGCATGCGTGTCCGGCGTGCAGCAAGACAGACTTCGCTGATAAGGAGCTGGCTTGCTCTCAGTGCGAAAGCCCTGAGCGGTCTTCCATATTTGACCTCATCTTCCCTCTCGTCAAGAACGGGAGCGGGAAAGATACGAGCATCAACCTCGAGTTTGGAAACAGCCCGTCATTCGTCGATGATTTTGAACTACCGGACGGTAGTCCTTTAATGAACGGCTTGAAACCCGACGGGTCACGCGACTTCTCATCGCTAGGCGATCTGTACAGTAAGTTAGACTTCAGCGAATTATTCGCTGATCAGCTCGATCCCGGCTTCGCGAAGAGCATAATCGGGTAGATCAAAGAGTGAAGATCGCGCACATACCTCCAACGATCCCCATCAGGCACTCCGCAGAAGCCTCCGCACTCGCGGATCAGTTTCGGCGGATGCCTGGGGGGTGGGAGAGTCGTCTCGCTTTAGATACAGAGACCACCGGCCTATCCATAACTAATGACTTTCCGCTGTATTGGTCATTAAGTGACGGGATAGATCGATGGTGTCTCGACGCCACGCTTCTTCTCGATGGTACGTTTGACGACATCTTTGAAGATCCTGAGCGTGTTTGGGTCTTCGCGAACGCGAAGTACGATATGCACATGCTCGCTAACTACGCATGCCCGCTTCTGCGAGGACAGAAGTATGATATTGTAGGCATGAGCGCTTCGATCAATGAGAACGGTCTTCACGGACTCAAGGCTCAATCGAAGAGGGAGCTCGGCATCCCCATGGCTGACTTCAAGTCAGTCATCAAGGTGCGGAGAAACAGCGACATCCCATTCTTGCTCATGAACCCTGAGAATTACGAGGTAGTCAGCGACTATGCGTCATTGGACGCTTACGTCACTTGGCTCCTGAGCGAGAAACATCAAAAGGAGATGGTGAACATTGACTATGGAGGGGGTCTGTCTGCGTGGGACTACTTCAAGGCGATTGAAGTGCCCTTCACTGACTGCCTCTGGCGGATAGAGCGCAGAGGTATGCTCGTTGACCGAGACGCGGTTGAATCGCTCCGCCCTGAGTTTGAGGAGATGCGGGAGTACGCACGTGCTCAAGTATACCGCTCTGCGGGTAGACCCTTAAACATAAACTCAGGCGCGCAGATGAGCGCGATATTCTTTGACGAGATGAACCTTAAGCCCCTTAAGTATACGAACGGAGGGGCGCCTTCTCTCAATAAGGAGGTGCTCAAGGCTTACGCGAAGTCAGGCGTGAGGCTCGCGCAGCACGTCCTCGATTTCCGTCAGTTCGATAAATACCTAGGCACGTACATCAACGGATTCTTCTCGGACGAGATGCTTTCCTTTGACGGGCGTGTGCACACCACTTTCAATCAATTCAAGACCGCGACGGGTCGGCTATCATCGTCCGACCCGAATATGCAAACCCTTCCGTCGAAGGACCATCAAGGTTCTCGGTTGCGGTCAGTGTTCGTGCCACCCGAAGGTTATAGACTGGGCGTATGGGACTACTCAACTCTCGAGATGAGGGTTATGGCCAATATGAGTAAAGACCGCGTCATGGTAGAGGCCATCAGAGATGGCCTCGACCTTCACTGCCTCACAGCGTCTCAGATGATGGGCGTAGGTTATGAATCCGCGGTCGCCGCTAAGATCGCTGACGACATCGGCATTGACGACAGCAGGGCCATAACCAAGAAACTAGCATCGAAGACAGGCGTAACAGAGAGTCACGCGGCGCGGATCGTATCTCAGCTAGACGAGAAGTCAGTGCTCTCGCTAGTACGAGCGAGGACAGCGGCGAAGACGATCGGGTTTGGTGTCCTATACGGGGCCGGACCGAAGAGCATCTCTGAGCAGTTAGGGATCACATCAGGTGACGCCAAGTCGAAGATCGAGGAGTGGTTTAGCACGTTCCCTGCTGTGCGGCGGTATATAGAAGACGCGCACGAAGCGGTACTCCAAGCGCCTCACACCGTGAGGACAATCACAGGTAGATACCGCCACCTCCCCGAAGCGGCGAGCCCTCGACATGGTAGTAGGAGCGCGGCGCAACGCCAAGCTGTAAATACTCCTATACAGGGATCAGCGGGCGATCTAGTAAAGCTCGCGATGCTCAAGATAGACCAAGACCCTACGCTCGGCGGGGAGTCTCTTGACGGGGGAGATCTCGGTGTGAGAATGGTATTACAGGTGCACGATGAGTTGATATTTGAAGTACCTGATGAGTGCTCAGCGGACGCCGAGCCTTTAATAGTTAATCATATGCAAAACCCAGGGATCACGCTTAACGTCCCCCTCGATGTTGAGGGGGGATACGGCGCTAACTGGAAGGAGGCCAAATGAAGGTCTATGATGAAGAAGGTAAATACTTAGGCAAGCTTATCCAGCTTACAACCTCATACCTCAAAGGCAAAGGGAGGTACGCGTATGTGCTAGTACGCGATGAAGCTTTGACCTGACAGACCTGTGTGCTACTCTCGTACTACGAACGCTACTTGAGAGGAGCACACACATGGCTATCGAGAAGAACGCTGTAGTCGGACGACCGCAGACTATGAAAAAGACCGCGAGTTCAGGATGTCCTAACTGCGGATCTAATCTAGAAACATCAGGGAGCCTCCCTCGGTGTCCAAAACACGGAACCGCGCCCTTTGAACACGGCGCGTATATCTCGTCTAGAGGGAGCAGACGCTCCCGCTGACGCAGGAGTGCAATGGAAACTAGCAATCTTTTAGAACTACTAGACCCCTCGAATCGGGTTGACGCCCTACATGAAGCGTCAAACAGTGTCATTCAAGACAGAGACATAGACGGGATGTTTCACCCGTCTTCTGTCGGAGGGTGTCGACGGAGACTGAGCTACGCCCTTCTAAGAGAAGAGCCGCGACACAGGATCCCTACTAAGCTGAGACGAACGTTCCAGCACGGCCACAGCATCCACGACATGCTCCAGAAATGGATGCACAGAGCGTTTAACTCCGATATCGGTGAGTACAGCGCGACATTCGAGGATGAGGTGAGTATCACGCGAACCCCCTTAGCTGAGAAGCATAATATAGCGGGGTCTGCCGACGGGCTCATCGTCCTGACTAAAGGAGAGGAAGAGATACGCGTCGTATACGAGGCCAAGTCAGCCTCTAATTCATCCTGGTCCGGTGTAGGGTCGCCTATGCCCAAGCACATAACGCAGGCCAATATCTACGCGTCATGCCTCGAGGCCTCGCACATCCTGTTTGACTACTATAATAAAGACAAGGACGTGCATAAATACTTCCTCGTCGAGAGGTCAGAGGAGAAGTGGAATGCCGCTATTGCTCTCTTCGCGGGTGTCGTCGACGCTCTCAATCAAGGTGAGCTGATGGAGCCTGAGCCTAACACGTTTGAGTGCAAGACATGCCAGTACTACCACTCATGCCGACCGGAGCTCTACTGATGAAGATTAACACTTCAGCGAGCGCTTATGACATCGCCAGGAGATTCGACACGATAGTGGAGTCAGCGCGGTCCGCAGTAGAGAGTAAAGGTTTGCGTATACCTGACTCATCTGATACAGACCGACCTTTTATGTCCGACGGGACGCTGTACGATGGGTGCTTGCCTTCTAACCTAGAGATGCTACCTAACGGCGACCTTGTAGAGCTCATGTCTGTGCACGCCGCTTGGGTTAGCTACGTCAACGCGGTGCTCGGAGACGCTCAGGCGGAACTCGATGTGATTAAGGCCAAAGAGAAGGCTGTGCGCTCAGCGGTGCTTAAAGAGGTGGGCAAGGAGGAGGTCGATTGCGATAAGCGTTACATCGATGTCGCGGCGGAGCTCGCTTACCACAACGCGTACTTAGGATACGTAGAGGCCATTAAGTCTTCCGCGTCATCTGGCTACAAGACGCTCTCTCGGGTTATAACAGTCCGAGGTCAGGACGTTGAGATGCAAGGGCGTTACGGAAACGCTCAACGTGGGTCTTATGATCGAGGTTGATCTGCCTTACCCCCCGAGCGTGAATAAAGCGTACGCGACCACGCGCTCGGGGAGAAGACTCCTCACCTCCGAAGGTAAGCTGTACAAGCAGTCAATCAGAGACGTAATCGGGCAGAAGTACAGCGCGTACACTCCTGAACTCTCAGGGCTCGGGGATAAGCCGCTCTGTCTCACCGTGAAGCTGTACACGCGCACGGAGAACAAAGGGTGGTCGGAAGGTAAGGCGAAAAACCGTTATAAAAGAGTAGACGTCAGCAACCGAGTTAAGCTACTCGAGGACGCTCTCTTCGAGGCCCTCGGCGTTGACGACTCTTTAGTATTCAGGCTCGTCGTAGAGAAGATCGATTCTTATGACGAGTATGTCCACATCAACTTACAGGAGGTGTCATGATCAACGACACTGAGAGGAGGACTCTCCTCCGGATAATGACAGGGGCGCGCGCTCCACGTCATGCGAGTCCGGACGCGATTGATGAGCAGATGATGAGCAGTGAGGGCGTAGACACCTCACAGGTCTACAAGCGCCGTAAGGTCCAAGCGTACATCCAAGCCAACTGGAAGTACGTCTCGACGACGTTGACTTGCGGGGGAGACTGCGCGAACGCGGATAACCCCTGCAGCGACACTCAAGCAGCATCTTGCTACGCGACGAACAAGAATGAGGTCGAGGCGTGATGCTCACCTGCGCGGGTTGCAGTAAACTCGCGCGGTGCGGTGATGCCCCTAAAGACATGACCATCACCACACACACATGCGACTCGTGGGAGACTACGAGTTACGACATACTCCGCGCACGCGGGAACACCTATAGAACATTCGGCCCTATCGCACGTCAGGGCTTCACGAAAGAAAAGAGGAAAGCGCTTATGCTTCCAGCAGATATCATCGCATCCGTAGAGAACGGCGAAGTACAGAATATTGAGTCATTACGCAGTAACGACTCGGTTCAGCCGTCCCAGCTTATGCTCTGTGCCGCCAAGTTGACTGGTGACGCGGCAGGCATCGCCGCTCAGCTCAAAGAGGCGAGGACCAACGAAGAGAGAAAGGAGATCCTCGTCGGCATCCTCGTGGCGAAGGCAGTTATCGCGCAGGAGCGCGCGCAGGCTGAACCAGAGGTTGAAGCAGAGCCCGAGCCTAAGACTAAGCGTCGCCGCGCTTCGCGTAAGAAGAAAGCACCCGAGCCCGAAACCTCTCAGGTCTCAGAGATCGAGGCGGCTAAGGCTAAAGAGGCGGCAGGCACTCTAGACGAAGCTCCCGCTACGGCCGCCCGTGTGGACGATAAGCTCGTGAGCAAGGTTCTCGAGACTCAAGACGCGCTTATGGCTCAGGTCATCAGCCTCTCTAAAGCGCTTGAGACCGCGAGCGAGCGTATCGAAGAGCTGAGTACCAGAGTATCTCAGTTGAGCGCTCAGGTGGGCACACTCGACAGCAAGGCTGATATGCAGCGCGACGCCTTCTGCGGGTTTGAGATAGAACTGATCGGATCAGGGACTATCAACTCTACCCCTTTCGCGGACAGCACAGCAGGGTGGGATAGAGCGTGAACCCTAACTCAGCTGATAATCAGGAGAAAAGAAGGGAATGGGCGCAAGAGCATGTCCACGCGTCCGCGTCTAGACTAATTCGTCATCTCGCGGAGGAGACCGGCACAGACTACTGGGACGAACCTTGGTTTGTGTCACTTTTCATGACCCCCTGCGAGGATGAAGATGAGCTAGATGAGGATGGGGATCCGATTTACATCGAGCCGTTGGAGTTCTACGTCGTGTCCCACTACCTCGCGCATCATCTGAAGAAGCGTGGGGAAGCGGTGAGCGACATGTACGGTATTAACATATGGGGTCGCGCCGCTTCCGGCCAAGCTGCATACATGGACAACGTGATGGAAGACATCTGGGTAAGCTACGTCACCCCTTGACGATCCGCTCCTTCTCCGATTTCGGTAGGTCCTTGAAGCGTATCTCCGCCTTAACGGCCTCCGATTGATTAGGGAGTTTCCAGCTCTTTAGTAGAGAGACGGGTCTCCTCGAGCGCGTATATTTCGCTCCTCGGGGAGACCCGTTGTGCTCACCTACGCGTCTTTTTACGTCTTTAGTGCAGCCGCAATAAAGAGTGCTGTCTGCGCAGCGCACTACGTAGACATACCACGGCTCCTCTGCCATTTTTTTGTCCTTCTCCCACCCCGCGAGGACCATAGCGCTCTTGACCTGGAAGTACTTCTCGAGGGAGACGCTCAGCGTCGTATCGTCATTGAACTTAGCGATGACTTGGAGGCGCTGAGTAGGCTCGATGTAGAACACCTTGTCATTTTTTAGCCCTGTTTTAGCCACAGGCACGATGAGCTCCACAGATGATAGCGCGCGGGACTCGTTTAAGAGCGACTCGACTTGTACGCGCGCGCTATTAAAGACGGACCAGTCGTTCGTCTTATACCAAAGCTCCATGAGCACACCGCGCTCGTCTAGAGTTAAGTCTCTCATACCGGGTCTTTTGACGTCTTCATCTGGCGATCTGAGCGAGCGTAAATTCCCGCCACGCTTTCGTTGAAGCTGAACCTGCCCTGACCGGGCCCAGAGAAATTACCTGAATTAAACCGCTTGAGGAAGTCCGCCATGCCGAGTCTCGTTCTTATACCGACCCAATCTCCGTCGATGAGAGGTATAATATTAATCCGAGGGTCCCCGCTCGGATAACCTAACGCCTCTAGTCTATCACTCACCTCGACCTGGCTGTTACCGCGCGCCACGCACCATGCTCTACAGTACACGATCTTGTAATCTTCAAGGCGCTCAGGCGGATCAGCGAGGAGATCTACGATGAGACTGTCGTTCCCGTATGTCGTGATCGAAGGTAAGGTCAGCACCCCGAGGGCGTTGTCTTCGTACATCCCCGGCACTAGAGGCGACGGACTCTCCTCAGAGGTGTCTACGCAATAGAAATGCTCAACGCCTGTCTTGGCCTCATCGAAACTCTGATATACGCGCGTGTCGCCCGTTGGCGCTACCACGACAGAATTTTGGAATAGTTGAGGGTAGCCCAAGAGAGACGCTCTCTTTATATCCCACCTTTCCCCTGTCGTAGGGGATGCGGTGACCCCTACTATAAGATCCCTGCCTGACGAAACTTGATCAATAATATACTGATCTTCATACAGGCTTGAGTTATCCCCTACTATATCTGTGCCTCTAGAGAGTAGGCGGCCCGCGCCCGTCACATAATCCGCCATATCGCTAGTAGAGGAGACCTGTTCAGGCCCTACTCTTCGCGTACTCGTAGACGTGAAGAACCAGCCCGCCTCATCAGTCCTGATCTTCCTGTCTAGATAAGATCCCTTACGCGCGTGACCTACCGAAGTCGGAGACCAATACCCTACGCCCATAAGATAACTGCACGTGACGCCCACTGATAGATCATCTCTGAGCGCATCCGATCTAGGCCTGAAGCTGAAGAGCGGGGAGACGCTGCTCACGAGCCCTCCGAAGTCAGACACGGCGTCCGAGTAAGCCTCTTTGATTATAGCGTAGAGCTCGTTTAGCGCCGAGGTCCAGCTCACGTTCTCTCTAGAAGACCCCGGTCGGTCGTGTGTATAGGTGACGTAGAGAGGGTAAAACGCCTCTGATACACCTATAGTAGTCGGCTTTAACGGAACGAGAGGGTCTATCGACTCGTTTAACTGGACGGCGACGCCATCTGTCTTCGTCCTCGCGTAACCAGGCCTATCATACTTAAGGGGTACATCATCTTCAAAGCCATCCGCTAGCGCGCTTGTGTGTGCGGTCTGAGTGAAATAATCCTGTAGGTTCTCCCCGGTGGGGAGAGAGCTGAGTGGGAGGCCGGTCATGACCGCGTGTCCCGACAAGTGGAGCGCTTTTATGAGGCGGTGCGGGATATTTTTAAACAGTTGCCCTCCCGCCCTAGCGATGAGTTCCTGCCGTACAGTTAAATCTGAGTCATCAAAGACACGCGCGTTGTCCATTGTCATAAGCAGCGCCATGGAGAGCTCGTACTGCACGTCTCGGAGAGAGCGTATAGTCGCGTTGGCGGTTCTGAGCATATCGAGGGACTCATGCGCCGCAGCGGACAGCATAGATAGTTGACGGAGCGTCGCGAATTCTCTCTGCTTCATCGCGTCTAGCTCCTCAGACAGCCTCTTCACGTTATCCGCGTTAATGGCCACATCTCCCGCCAAGTGCTTGTGGGAGAACCCTGTCATCTCCTCTAGAGGTATGTCTTCACATCGGGCCTCTGCGTCAGTGATGTAGAGCCCGTCCTTCATAACAGATGTGGACTCATCCCCTCCGTAGACAGTGACTAGGGACAGATACTCAGCGCTCGCTTGGTCGTACTTGTGACTAGCGGTTAGGCCTATGCTACCCGGCCCTCCGCTTAAGCTCATCTCCGAGACAACGACCGCGTCATCATCGGCGTCATCTCGGTCTTGGTACTCATGGCGCGCTTCTATACGAGATGACGCGCGCATACCTCCGAAGTCGCTGATATGCTCGCTTCGGGACTCTACGACACCTGATGGCCTGAGCGTCCCCTCGTCATAATCTTGCTTGACAGAGACCTCAAGTCGGGGGCTCACATATCCTGAAGATGCGTACACGTTAACGCTGTCGAGCGCCGATGGGTTGTCTAGATACGCCTTGTCTATGTAGGCCCTATCTTTATTTACCGAGACGCCCCTCTTCATGATCTCAACGCTGCCTGGGATCATGACCTCTCTGCTTACGCCTCTTATTAAAGCAGTGTTTAGGGCGTGGTCAGGTACAGGGATCATTAACCCGTACACTAGATTCTCTGACTCAGCTCTCTGGACCGCGACGATGACTTCCGCGCTCTCTACTTTGAAAGACGGATAGGCGAGATCGGAAGCCCCTCCTGGCGAGCTGACCTTGTAGTAAAAGTCTGCTATGTGGCCCAGAGAGTTGCTAGGCGCGGCGCCCTCTGTTAGAAAATCGGGGAACTCTCCGGGGTGAGAATACCCTGTAGATACCCAATACTTTCCACCTAGTGACGTCGCAGGGCTATCGCCTCTAGCCTTCAGCCGAGGAGGCAAGTCTCCCGCGGATAACGGAAGCGCGTCTTGAGAGAAGGGGATCTGCGCGAACTTCACCCCGTTATGCTCATAGACGGGGAAGGTCTTTCTGCCATCCGGGACTAAGCCCGATAGCCAATCCCCGAGGCTGAAGTAGCTCTCTAGAGGCCTCGCCCCTTTAACCTCGATGGCGGGAGGCCCCGTGACCCTGTCCGCGACGGTGTCTAACCCTTCGATAAGTATAGAGGGTGTAGCGCCTCTGCTGAACTCATCGTTAACCGAGTCTTGAGGCGCGAGCTTGAGATCGACCACACCTGACGTCATCCCGGAGAACACGTTAGACGTGTCTAGATATTTGAATCTAGCGGATAAGCTTGACTCGACGGCGATGATCGTAATCAAGAGCGGTGTCACGCCGTAACCTTTAACGAGCAGAGGTAGCCCGATGTGCTCGTCGATAAACCCTGAGCCGCCCATGAGGTCAGTGGCGGACTCTACGTCAGGTATAGTCAACGTGAAAGTCTCAGGGTGTATGGTGACGTCTCTGCCTAAAGTGCCTGTGGCGTATCTAAGAGTGAGGGCGCGGAGTATGCGGTATCGCTCGTCCCCATCTGTCACCCTGAATCGGTCATAGAGGAAAAAGTCTATGCCGTCAGCGTAGTCATCGCCCGCGTAAAAAGAATTAGCGTCCGATAGCTCTACTGTGACGTTGATCCCCGCCTGCTCTAGAATACGCGAAGGGTTCTGCTCGCTTAGCTGCTGGAGTGTCACACCTCCAAGGCTGTCGAAGACCGTACGCGCGTGAGGGCCGTTAACGCTCCGCGCGTGAGCGCGGGTCAGTAATTGATTGAGGGTCGCGGTGGAGTAAGGCGCGCCGACAGAGTGCCGAAGGCTCATACCTCCTAGACCCGCCTCATGCGCGCCTTTGAGCGTGTAAGCGCCGAGGTCCGTTATGCCTCTCGCGGTAGGCGAGGCCCCTTTTTTTATCGAGTCGAATACATCCAGGTCGGTAGACGCGTTAACGTGTGAGAGTACGGGCATTCCGTTAATGGAGTCAGGGGCCGCCGACACGTCTACTTCTAAGTAGACATCGACGTCTCCCACCCAACTCAGAGGACCCGCGGTCCCTAACAATGAGATGTATAGCCACTCGTTAGGGTTGACCAGGGGGCCTCTGCTGATGTGGACAACGTTCACTGTCGGGTCATCTAAATCTGAAAGGCGGGCTGATCTCACGTAACCGCCATCAAGCGCAAGCTCGTCTGGTACCTCACTCACTATAACGCGTCGGTCATTCACCCATTCGCGTACCATGAGAGAGCTATCCCCTCCATCAATCCGAACGCGGGCTAAGGCGTACCTAGATGGCACCGCCACGCTCAGCTCGAGTGTGACGTCGTCCACACGGGTGAACCCTGTCTCGATGGCCACCTCCTCGCCTAGAACCTCGAATTGAGACTCGTCGATCAGAGGGTCACCTTCAGGGAACGCTAGATACTTAGACAGCGGACTGGGGTTGATTATCTGCAGGTGCGCACCCATCACAACACCCGACTTAACGACTCTCCATTGAGATCCTTCGCTTATGAACGGAACGCCGTAGTCAAGATCTGTCTTCTCAGGCCTCCCCCTTCGACGGGAATCGGGTGACACGAGGCCTATAGGGCTCCCATATTTATCTACGATGCGGGCGTTACCTCGCGGGTGCCCTCCGGTGAAGATAGATACGCCCCTGAGCGCGAGTACGGAGACCGTATGCGGGAGGTCCGTACTCAACCCCCCTCTCCTCGCTTGAGGCTCTATGTTAACCACGGGGGGCGAGCCAGCGGGGTCTTCCATGCTCGTAGAGCTCCACGTAGCTGCAGGGCTCGAACCAGTCCCGTAGTCTACTGTGAAGTCAATCGGGTCGCTAGTTAAGCTGAGCGGGAGCCTGACCCTCTCTGGTGTAACGCTGTCAAACTCCGCGTAGACGCTCGTCTTGTCTAGCGTCTCTGCGTGACGCGTTAATCCTCTGTTGAGGCTGGCGCTCGTCCGAGGCTCACCCTGAGATACGCCTACGCTCTGAGACGTGACGTAAGCGTCCCTTGCCGGTGGAGGCGAGAGATCTCCGCGCCGAGAGACCGCGCGCGCATCAGGCCAAAAATAGTTAAACAGCCTCTCAGGATTCGAGAGGTCATTCACGCTCTCGGAGTTAGCTCCCCCTCTAGAGTCTATGACGCGCAGCTCACCTATTCTAATATCAGATACAGCTCTCCGCGCTGTTATCTGGAGCCTCCCGCCTCGGAGTTCTACTAGGAAGTCGGAGACTCCATTACCCGACAGGGCGTCACTGATCTCAGAGATCACCTCGCTTACTGTCACAGACGTGATCTCGATATTAAACGTCTGCAAGATATCGTTATCATTCTGGCTCTCGTCAAACGCGAGGACCTGAAGCGTCAAAAGGCAGGTGTTTAACTGCTGAGCTCCGCTAAACGTGCAGAATACATGAGCGGTGTCAGGTAAGTGGGCGTACTTAGCGATATTTTCGACATCGACACCCTCTGCGCGAAGCTCCGCCTTAGTGATCGCGCGCCCCGTAGACAGAATAGATGGGTCGATGACCCGCTCGGTGTTAGAGCCTTGTGTCATGATCTGTTTAATATCTACCATCAGTGCTGCAGCTCCCATATAAGCTCGAGCGATATGTCCTGAGTCTTATTTATAGGGCTGAACGTGTGATACGCGATCGGCGCCTGAAGCCCTGAGTCGTTCATAAGCGTCGCGCGCTGACCTGACGCGAACGTAGACGCGTGGCCGTCTGTGAATAAACCGCACTCGCTGATCATCACGGGGTTAGCGCCGTTGACGAAATCGAGCGCGGTGTACTGAACTACATAGCGAACGGTGAGACGAGACCCAGAGTTAGGGAAGCTCGTGTTTACGTCACTGATAGGCTTAAGGAATATATTAGCGCTATACGGCTCAGGCGTAACGAGGCTATTAACGCTTACAGTCTCTGGTTGAGTTCCTGAGCCAAGCCCTACAAACTTGACCCTATCCGTTCGGTACGGCGTGCCGTCCGCCCGGCTCGTTTTAATCAAAGCGCTATACTCTCTGCCCGTGTTTGTCCACACGTTGTGCCCTACGCGCTCCTCGAGAACCTCTCCGCTCTTCTTACACACTGCGCGGACGCGCACATTACATTGTTCAGGTAAATGGTCGTTCATATCTACTCCACCTGCGAGATATAGGGTTTAATAGGGCTCTGTCTGATCACCTCTACGTAGTTTAGTTCATCAGAGAGTATAGCGCCATCCGGGGCGTTAGTTGTGAAAAAGCCACCATGGTCACGCGCGGAGTTAAGCGCTCTACATACACCTCTACCCTCGCCTACGTTAAATTGACTATATATGAGGTTAAAGATATCGCCCTGCTCAACATCGAAGACGTCGAGGACTCCCTCTGTGTTCTCTACGTCACCACGCTGGTTCAGTCTGACTATATGCCTCAATCGAGGCCGAGGCGTCATAATCTTTATGCTGACAGATGACCGCACGCCGCCGTCAGCTAAATCTAAGGCGTCATCGCCTAACAGACCTCTCTGATCTGTTACGTTATAATCCGCGCTCTCTAGCTCGCGCTCAGCTCTTATAGCGACGCGTCTCCTGTCCTCAAAGATAGCTAACACGAGATGCGGCCCAATATAGTTACCTACACGGACGCCTAAATATTCTGCGTTATCCTGTAGCTCAGCTACTCGGACGTTGCCTGCGTAGTCTACCATGGCGTCTTCTGCAGAAACGACGCCTCTGAGCTCGGGGGTGAGCGATGCTCTCCTCACTCGAACAGAGCACCCCCCCGCCGTAGCCCTCGCCGAGAGTGGCGGATATGTGCGCGTCTCTAACACGGCCTTCGTGCCGCTTAGATGTCTTATAGGCCTCTCCGCGTCTATAGGCGTGTTGAATGACACGAGGTCGCCGCGTCCTATACCGCTCGCGCGCGCGCCTAGCTCAATGATCATGGCCGATTCATCAAGAGAGGCCGGTAGATCATCCTCGTCCATTAAGAGGTCGTCTACGTATCTTATAATCAAGAAGGCGACGTCTTCTAAATCACCGATGACTTGACCGTCAGCGCTCACTACGATCGTATTGTCATTGATGATGTCGAGGATCGGCATCGGCCTCACGTCATGCCTGTTCTTAAATATAAGCGCGTCGCCCCTCTTGAGCCAATCGCCTTCGTCGTATCTGCCTCTAGAGTCGACACCCACCTCTACGAGCTCACCGCCTGACTTGACGTAAGCGGTTCTAGTTATGACGCTGGGGGGCGTGATAAAGCCGCCTGCTCTGCTGACCACTTGAACATCGTCAGCTATCTGCTTGAATACACCGTCTTCAGGGAACCACGTATTTAAGACAGTGAAGGGGCGTGTGTCAACTCTACCTAATCCAGGTATGAAGTCATCTAGCACTTCAGCGGGTCCATGCAGACCGTAGGGTGTGTCTGTGATCCTCTTCGACATCGACAGCGTGATGTTGCTCTCTATGGTTACCGCGTCTCTCACATGTACCTCGGGTAAGATCCTGAAGTCTGTGTAAGACGGCTTAAGGCGGTCTAACCGCTGGCGTACATAACTAAGCGCGTTCGCGTTTAGAGACGACGCTCCTGCTGCGATACGTACCTCAAACACGTGTCTCAGTAAAGCAGAGTCTCCTAGCGCGTCGATCACAGATATGCCTCTGACTAAGACAGTGCCTGCGTCTATCGTGGCTCCGGCTACAACCTCATCTATGAACCCGAGGTTTCCGGCGACGTTAGCGTCCGAGGCTGACACGCCGTAATACGCGTTAAACCTACCTGTGGGTGTACCCTCTCGATCGAGCTCCTCTGTCACTACTTTATCGTATACGACACCCTGAGACACTCGCGCCTCTCGGTCTACTCTCCTCACCGCAGACCTCACAGGCACGTAAGGCATACCTAGCACCATCGCGGTTAGATCTCTAAGCGCGTTAACCGAGTGCCCTCTGACAGAGATCAACAAGACAGCGCGTATGATGTCTAGATAAGAGGTAGATGTCCGAAGGCCTCGCCACTGCTCATATGTCAGCTCGCTTATAACACCGTACTTAGACTCTAGCTCCTCGTAGTCGGACACCGTAGCGCTCTCGCACCAAAGGCGGTCTACCCCTTTGGTTATAGGGAGTATAGCGCTCTCTTCGATCTCGACTAGCGTATCCTCTGAGACGCGCAACGCCTCGGCTGACCCGTCGGAGAATGATATACGAGGCCTCGGCGTTATGTAGATCTTATCGTCGCGTACACGGGTCACGCGGTACTCACCCACGCCGTACCCAGCGTCGAAGATAAGATCATAACCCCTACGAACCTTAGACTCTAACGACCCTACCGGAGAGAGTATGTGGTCTTCGCCTTCTGTATAGCTCAGGCCTCTCAGAGTCACTCCTCTAGGGTACACTCTAAAGTCTCTATTCTCGAGGAGCGTTATAGGAGGTCTCCCTAGATTGATCGCGCGCTTAGCCTCTGTGAGAACATAGTTACCGTCCGAGGTTACGCTCTGGACCTCGATGAACTCTCTCAAGGTAGAGAGCTCCTCTACGTGGTAATCCGCCGTGAAGGCAGATCTCTTACGTATACTAGAGAACGCGACTCGTAGCGAATACGTCTTGCCCATGACCGGGACGCTAAACTCGGAGGAGCTTTTTAATCTAAACCCGTAAGCTCTGCTGAGGACGCTGTTTGATATAAACCCTATGACCTCATTAACCGCGTCAGGCTCGTCAGGGATCAAGATCTGAGTTACCACAGACGCGATGTCCTCATACGTCCCAGCAAAGGGCTCGAAGATCGCGTAGTCTAACCCGTCCTCTAGTGTAAGGACGTCTACGATTTTTAAGAGTACCGAGGTCGAGTAACCGCTCTCTGTCTCGGAGACGTCTACAGTGATCACGTCGAGCGGTCTGACTCCGGACTCCCAGAGGCCCTTAGCGGAGATCACGCTCCTCTGGGCGAGCGTGAGGTCATCTACCCGCGTGTACCCCTCTTCGACAGAGATCGTACCGGGGAGAGCTCTGTGTTCTCTGAACGCCACCCCTCGCGACTCTAGGTGTCCAAATCTCGTAGCCTCCTCGGAGTCTGGGGATGTGAATACGGCGTCTACCGTATCGCCCGCGCGTAGATCATGAATGTGAGGAGCTATTGTATAGAGCCCTGTACGCGCGTCGACCATATCGACAGACGTGACTAAAGCCCTCACGTCTCTATTAGGTAGAGATATGGTGAACAGCCCGTTTTCGTCGAGGGGGAGAGGTGTCATCCCTGACGTCTCATTGACCTTGAGGGTGTTGCTGTTAACGAAGATCACCCTTACGCTCGATGAGAACTTAGCCCTAGAGAGCTGCCCCTGAACGCTCAGCTTTCTCTCATTGATGATACGATCTATAGGTAGAGTGACGCCTGGCTGTAAGATCACTACCGCGTCAGTGGCTGGGTGAACTAACTCCGCATTAAGCCACCGCGCCGGACGTCTTTGGTTAGCGCCTAATATCCCTTTATTGACATCAAACGCTAAGGCTTTGGTCAAATCAGAGCCTATAATCTGAATGAGCCCTCTCCAAAAGATCTCAGCTTTTAGCCTTAAGTCTTTAGGGTAAGACTCCCACGCCGAGGGTAGCATCTCCCACACCCAGCTCGTATCTAACGCGGTGGCTGCGTGTTGAGTAGCGTCCGCGCTGAATACGTATATAAACAGAGTCGAGACGGGGCCACATCCGCCGTTAGCGCCTATAGCCTGTAGCGTGATCTCGTACTCACCTACGTCATCTACCTGAAGATCTAACTCTTCGCCTTCATACGTTAACCGTGAACCGCTCGGTTGATTAACTACGCTCCACAAGAAGTGGAGCACGTCTAACGCGTCTTGAGTAAAGCTGTTCCTAGCGGATAGCTTAGCCGACCCGCCTCTCCTCAGCTGAGCCGTTTCAAAAGGGAGGACAGTATTGGGCTCAACTGAGACACCGTCACCTATAAACCTGTCTCGATTACCCACCGAGACGCAAGTGTCTCCTATGTTGGCCATGTCATCTCCTGGCTAGGATATACGTGATACTCCCCGCGCTTATAATGCCTACTGAGATCGCCACCCACTTATAGACTTGAGCGTTAGACCTCGCGTCGGAGAGGCTTTGCTCGAGAAGGCTTACTTTATCCTCGTGGTGGCGTAAGCTATTCTGTATAAACTTGTACTCAGACCGGCACTGCTCTTGGAACTCTAAGATCTCATTCGCGTGCGCCTTATTTAGAGATCTGATCCGCGTCTCCCAGGCGTCGCCGGTGGATATGAACTCGGACTGTATAATACTAAAATCCTCTAAAGAGAGAAGCATGCCATCCCTCTCAAGACTAGAGCCTATATCTACATACTCAGCCTTAAGCACGAGCTTGTCCGTAATCCGGATCTCATCATAGCTAGAGTCTATTCGCATAGGCGTGAGGAACAACGTGAGCGAGAGGAGAGCGTTAATCATTAGGTCTCTCCGCGCAGATCTTGCAGCGTAGACGCGCCATCCGCTCCCTTATGTTGAGTATTCGATCGTCACAGATGTCTTGCTCTCTCTGGATGCAGGTCTGTTGAGCCTCCATCGTGCTTTTATGGCTCTTGACCTGTAAGGAGAGGACAGTGCTCTTAAGGGCCTCGCCTCTCTCAATGTCTTCCTTACATAAAACCTCGCGAGACTGGTTACCTACTTGGTAACCGAGGACGCCTGTGAGCGAGGAGAGCGTTAAGCTCGCCGCTGCTATAATTAAGGATTTAGCATCTAAGCTGACCGCGCCTATCTGTATCTTATCATTAAGCATAGCGTGTTAACCTTTCTTCTCTTCGACGATCTTCTCGGCGATCATTGAGTACTTGTCGAGCGCCGCTTGGCCTAGGATATATCCGACTTGGATAAACCCTGATGTGATCACGATAGTCATGAGAAGCATAAATGAGTAGTGCTCGATCTTGCCACTGTATTGAATCAACACGCAAGCGATTAAAATCTTCCACCCGAGCTCTGCGATCAAGTACGCGACGAACTTCTTAGACTTAAGCGCGAACTTCACTTAAAGCGCTCCTTCAGCATAGCCTTGATCTCCTCGAGAGAGCCATCGATCGCTTTAAGCCTGACGTCAATCCGCGCGTTGATGATCTTAAACTCTACGTCCTGAGCTTTGAGGGCTTCGATCTGAGACTCGTACTTGTTAGCGCGCTCCTCGAGGATCTGCACTGACTTCCTCATCTCCGCTACGTCTGATGACATAGACCACATCCACCCGGCGAACGGGATCGCGCAGATCACCACAAAATCTTTTATCTTTTCCCACATGCTATCTCCGCCGAAGAGTTGACTCATGATTAAATCTCACGCCAAACAGTACCGTCTGATATAATTTTAACCTTTTGGCCTGCCGTGACGCTAGAGCTGATAGACGTCGTGTCGAGCTGAGACCCAGTAGCGCTCACAGACACATTATTCGACCCGTCAGTATTAGAGAGTATATACTCACGTCCGATCAGGCCCACAGCGCTCGGGATCGTGAGCGTGATTCCCGCTCCGTTCAAGAAGACGACGTGGTGCGTACTGCCGAGCGTGAGGCTCGATGTCGCGTTGGTCACCATCCTCGTCAAAGAGGCGTCAGTCTTCATCGAGCCGTTAACAACGACGCCGCCGCTAGCAGTGAACTCAACGACGTTAGTCGCGTTGTTCATCGACACCAGACCCGAGACCGTAAGGTCTGAGGCGCTCCCGAGCGCCAAGTCTCCCGTTAGGTCAAGATCGGCGAGTACGACAGACGACGGTAGACCGAACTGAACCTGGTTATTGGTCACTGTGGTCGAGATCTCGTTAGCTGTACCTACGAGCGCTACAGTTTCCCCTAATGAGACAGCGTCTGCTGTACCGGAGTCCGCGCTGAACGTGACTGTGCTACTAGCGAGTTTACCGTTAGTCACCGCGCTGTCCGCGATCTTCGCTGTCGTGACATTGGAGTCTGCGATTAATGACGTAGTGATCGCCGCTGACGCGATCTTCGCCGTAGTGACCGCGCCTGACGCGATCTTGGCCTCTACGATCGCCGCGTCAGAGATCTTGGCGGAGGAGACGCCCGCTGCTTTAATCGCGATGTCTCCTCCTCCGTTAAACTCAACGGTAGAGTCGTCTACGTTGACGCTCAACGCGCTCCCCGCGCCTCCTGAGAGGCCGCTGCCCGCGACAGAGGACGCGATCTGAGTCTCCGTGACTGAGCTGCTAGCGAGCTCAGACGTCCCTACCGCTCCGAGAGCGATCTTGCCTTGTGTGATAGAGTCATCCGCGATCTTCGCTGTAGTGACGTTAGCGTCTGCGATCTTCGCTGTCGTCACGTTCGCGTCAGTGATCTTCGCGGAGGTCACCGCATCTGTGGCGAGCTCTGTAGTGCTGACCGCGCCTGCGTTGATCTTCGCTTGCGTCACCGCGTCATCAATGATGTTTGACGTACCTACCGCGTTCGTCGCCATCTTCGCGTTAGTCACGTTCGCGTTTATGATGTTTGATGTCCCTACAGACGACGAGGCCATCTTCGCGCTAGTCACGTTAGCGTCTGCGATCATAGACGTCTCTACCGCACCGTTAGCGATCGTGATCGCCCCGTTCGCCGCGAGCGTCGCGTCACCGCTGAGCGCCACATTAGTAAACCCGTTCGTGCCATCTGTTACGAGTAGGTGCCCCGCTGTCGCGGCGGAGAGAGCGTCGTTGACGTATGACACCTTAGATGGTGTTACGCTATCATCCGAGAGTTTGGCGGTGGTCACGGCGGCGTCGTTGATCTTAGCCGTCTCTACTGCGTCGCTAGCTATCTTAGCTGCGGTGACGCTCGCGTCAGAGATCTTGGGCGAGGTCACCGCCGCGTCGTTGATCATGCCCGTCTCTACCGCGCTGTTAGAGATCGTGACCGCCCCGCTCGATGCGAGCGACACGTCACCGCTGATCGCGACCTGTGCGAACGCGCTCGATCCGTTACCGACCAGGAGCTCTCCGGCAGAGCCATCGATGACGCCTGACAGGAAGTCGACGTGCTCAGCGCCTACCGCATCGTCAGCGATCTTGGCGTTAGTCACAGCGTCAGCGCCGAGCGCCGCGCTTATCACCGCGCCGTCCGCGATCTGCGCTGAGTCTACTGCGTCATCTGCGAGTTTAGCGTTAGTGACCGCGTCGTCACCGATCTTACCTGTCGTCACGCTCGCGTCCGCGATCTTACCCGTCGTTACGTTAGCGTCTGCGATCTTCGCCGTCGTCACATTCGCGTCGGCGATCATGCTCGTGATGACGCTGTCTGCGTTACCTCCGTGCGCGATTCCGTAGTAGTTACTGCCGTCAGAGGTGACCTGCCACTCATCTGCGGTCTCATTCCAACGCAAGGCGGTGTTAGGGGAGTCACCGCGCTCAATCTCTAGACCCGCGTTCTCGGTCGGCGTTCCCGTAGCGTCCGAGTTCAGCGTCATGATGTTGTCTTGAATAGACACAGTGGCTGTGTTTACCGTAGTCGTTGTCCCGTTTACGATTAAGTTACCGCTTACGGTGAGCGTCGAGGACACAGTGACGTCACTAGCCAAGCCTATGGTGACCGTACCGTTTGACTGCGTCACCGCGGTCTCGTTCAGAGTGGACGCGAAGGTGATCGCGTTACCCAGCGTGACTCCTGACGAGTTGGTGCCGTCTGTCACGTCAATGTACGCGTTAGCGATCTTTGCGTTAGTGACCGCCCCTGACGATATCTGGTCTGAGTCTACCGCGCTGTCTGCGATCATGCTGTTCTCGATCGCGTCGTCAGCGATCGTGAGAGCTCCATTCGCAGCGAGCGTCGCGTCCCCGCTGATGCCCACGTTCACCCAAGCAGATCCGTTGTAGGCGACCAGCTCGCCCGATGATAGAGAGCTGAGCGTGACGTCAGTGAGTTGGCTGAGGTTACCCCCCGCGAAGCTCGCGTCTACGTAGGCTTTAGTGGCCGCGTCTGTAGTCGCTGTAGGTGCAGCTAAGTTAGCTAACTGCTGACCATTAAAGTCGACGGCTTGATCAGGCGAGATGTTCTCGAGGTCAGCGCGCGCGACCTCCACACCCCCAGCTGTGCTGTTGTCGTGAACGCGAAGTGAAGTGTTACTGGTATCGACCGTCACCTCACCCGCCGCGCCTGTAAAGCTGCTGTGGTCAGACGTCGAACCTCTTCTGAACTGTACTCGTTTGTTACTCATTAAATAAAGCTCCCGTTGTCAAGACCGCCAAGATCTGTGGAGTGATAGATTACGTCTGATGTTACACTACCTAAATCGGACGCGCTACTGTGTGACCCGCTAACCAGGCCGTGGTTAAATGTCTCGAGGATATGCCCTGTCGTTGTGAACTGACCGCTCACCTCCATCGTACTCGCCGTGAGCGAACTGCTCACCGAGATAGCGCCGCTCGATAACTCGATGTTTGACCCTGCGGTGAAGTGCGCTCTCACCTCTGCTTGGCTCGGGCCGGTGTACGTGATTTGTCCTGTAGACGAGTCATAGCTGAGTGACCCGTCTCCTCCAGCGTCGGATACAGAGAGGAGACCTCTCACTTGAGCGTCTGTCCTCTCTGTAAAAGAGAGGGCTCCTGTTGAAGAGTCATAGGTCAGATCGCCGGACGCGCTCAGTGATGATCTAGCGCGCGCGTCGGTATAGTAGAGGTTAACGCCTTCAGCGAGATCCCCCGTGTCTCGAGACGCCATGCGCGTGTCAAAATCAGCGTCCTTATACGTAGTTACGCTCAGAACGCCTGTCGTTGAGCTATAGGTCAAATCACCCGCGGCGCTGAAGTGCGCCCTCGACTCTGCCGCGCTAGGCCCTGTGTATGTGAGCACGCCGGTAGACGCGTTGTAGCTCATCGACCCGTCGCCGCTAGCGTTTGTGACTGACACGCTCCCGCGAGCGCGCGCGTCTGTGTAATAAAGATTCGAGCCCTCTGTTATGTCCCCGGAGTCCTTGGACGCGAGGCGGGTATCGAAGAGGTTGTTGATCTCTGAGTCTGTCCGCTCTGTGAAAGAGAAGACCCCGGTGCTCGAGTCATAGGTGAGATCGCCGGAGGCGCTCACGGATGATCTCGCGCGCGCGTTCGTATAGTAGAGGTTAGCGCCCTCTGCTAGATCAGACGTACTCTTCCCTGAGAAGTCGGAGTCAAAAGACGCATACGTAGATACGCTAAACTGACCGAGCGTGCCGTTATATGCTATATCGCCCGCTGAGGAGAATAACCCACGAACGTCACTGTCGGTAGATCCCGTGAAGGTCAACGTACTCCCGGATAATGAGAGAGATGAGCCTAAGTTCCCTCCGGACACGACCGTGATTTGATCTTGCTTAGCGCCGATCTGGCCTGACACCGTAGTCGCGAAATTAGGGTCATCCCCTAGCGCGGCCGCGAGTTCGTTAAGCGTGTCTAGCGTGCCTGGAGCCGAGTCTACTAGACTAGAGACTTGCGCGCCTACATAGCTCTCAGTCGCGTAATTGTTATCCGAGAGGTATGTGTTTACGCGCGCGTCTGTGTAGTAGAGGTTAGAGCCCTCTGTGAGATCGGCTGTCGTCTTTGTCCCGAGGTCACTCGTAAAGTCGGCGCTCTTATACGTAGACACGTTGAACTGCCCGAGTGTGCCGTTGTAGACCACGTCGCCTGACCCAGAGAATAGACCGCGCGTGTAAGTATCGCTTAACGACACCACACCGCTAGACTCTAAGACGCCTCCGCTGAATGTCAGCGAGTCTTGCTTACCGCTTAAGCTCGTCTGTATGTTTGAGATAGTGGACGCCAATGACGCGCTGAGCGTCGTCGTAAGCGCGACCGCTCCCCCGCCCGAGAAAGTGACCGCCGGAGCGCTTATGTCACCTTGAAGCGTCAACTCTACGGCAGAGGCTAAGCTGGTCGCGGTGCCCGCCTCTACTGACGCGTCTGTGAGCGTGATCGTCTTACTCGCGCTGCTGTATGACAACGCGCCTGATGCGCTAGACACCAAGAGGTCATCTAAGTCGTTCGCCTCTAGCGTCGTTACTCTAGCGAGCACGCCCGAGATACTAGACGCGTTTGTAGATATACCGCTCGCGTTTACTGATATAGCGTCCGCGCTCGTCTTAATCTGCGCGTCTAGGAGATTGTCGGCGGCCTTAAGCGTCGTCGCGGACGCGATGTAATTAGAAGATGAGTTAGCTGAGTAAGCGCCGCCGGTACCGAGTCCTGCGCCTGACTGAGTAGCGTTGATCTCATCTTGCAGAGCCGTTACGTCACTTGAGCTCCCTGACTGAAGCGTAGACACCGTCGATTGAAGCGAGGCGAGGTCAGTGGTCACAGTCTCTAGCTGGTCGTTGAGTAGATTATCCGCGTTACTCAGCGATGTAGCTCCGCTTATAAACGTGGCTGAGGTGTTCGCTGTATACGCGCCGTCCGCGTCTAGCCCCGCGCCTACTTGAGTAGCGTCGAGCTCTGACTGAACGCCCGAAAGACTAGACTGTAAGCTGGACAGCGTAGCTGATGAGCTCGTCTGATACGCCTGGAGAGACGTGACGTCACCCTGCGTGGTTGACAGAGAGCCCTTAACTGATGTTATAGACGCGGCGATGCTCACGTCTTCGGCCTGGAGCGCCGTAATCGAGCCGTTAATGCCTGTGAGGCTTGAGCTGACCGTCGCGCTCAGCGCGTAATCATTAAGCTGATTCGCGAACGCGATCGCAGACCCTCCCACGCTCAACGTACTCGCTGTAGAGCTTATCGTGGCGTCTCCGAGGAAGAGAGAGTTTCCGCTCAAGTATAGATGCCTAAATTTATTAGAGGCGGACCCGAGATCCGTAGTGACGCTCACGGAGGGTGTGATGCTCGTGAGCGTTGACCCATTAACCTCCGCGCCCAAACCTATAGGCACCAGGCCACCGTCGCCGTCACTCACCTCGAATTGGAGCGTTGAGCCTGTGACGCTTACGCCTGATCCCACTAAGGAGTTGACGTAAGATTGTGAGGCCATCGCGTCGCCGTTAAATGAGAGCGTACCCGCGGTCGCTGTGATGGTAGATGCCGTACTCGAGGAGTCTCCTGTGGCGAGCGTGATCGTATCCACGCTCAGCTCTTTGATCTGATTACCTGACGTGCCCTGACCGAGAGACACTCTATTCGACGCGCTCTTTGAGTATATAATAGAGTCAAACGTGGCGCCTGTCTGCGTCTGCTCGAGATACACTCCGCGCTCAGCGAAAGCGCCGGAGCCGTTGCTCACCTGAAGCAGATCCGATGAGCCAGACGACGGGGCCCCTCCCCCCGCGACGAGACCGTCCACGGTGTTAGCTAGATCCGCGATGTCGACCTCTCCTGCCTCCCACTGAGAACTCGACGCGTTATATACGAGTGCGGCGCCGTCATGTGTTGACGCGGTGAGCGTCCCTAGCGTCACATCAGATAAGCTAACTAGTGATGTCACAGGCGCGGGCGCGCTCTCAAGGTCGCTCACACGCGTGAACAGATCCGCGCCTCCGGCAGACCGCGTTAACGTTGAGCTCACCAAGAGGGTCCCGATCTCCGCCGCGTCCGCACTCAGCGCAGAGGCGCTCACGGTTGACGCTGGGTTCGAGTTAGACCCTACGCTGAGCGATATCCCGCTCCCCGCCTCCAGAGTCACGTTGGATCCTGACTCGCTGAGTAAGACCCCCGTGTCGGACAGCCCGCTAACGCCCTTGACCTGTATGGCGCTCAGCGTCCCGCTCGTGATGAGCGCAGAGTCTTGGTCGTCGCCCGCTACCCAATCCGAACCGTCATACTTGAGGACTTTCCCCGCTGTTAAGGTGCCTTGGCTTACGTTAACGTCTGTCAGGCTGCTCAGGCTGAGCCCTGCCACAACGCTCGTCAAAGACGTGACATTATCTGTGTTTGTAGTTACGCGCCCATCGAGGGCTGTGATCGTACCTACGAGCGACGTTATCTCGCCGTCGACATAAGAGATCTGAGCGTAGCTAGTTAAGGTCTCTAGCCCATCTATAAGCTCGCGGAGTGTGTCATATGTAGTACCGAAGCTGCTAATTATATCGCCTACGCCATCATCTCCCGTCTCGCTCAGAAAAGCATCAAGGAGGGCGCGGAGCTGATCAAGGTCTCCCTGTAGCGCGACGCTCTGATCACCCAACTTAAGGTGACCTTCAGCGCTTATGTGAAGCTCATTTGAAACAGGGTCAGATACGTCGCCTTGGAGCCTAAGAGACTCTACGTTAGCGAGCTTCGCGTGAAGCTCCGCCCAGCGGCGTTCGATCCTGCCGAGGCGCCCATCTTCATTGTTCTTTGGTACGATATTAGACATTCAGACCTCCACGTCTTCTTTAAAACATTTCCGCTGAGTTTAGCACAAGATCCTCGCCTACGCTCAACCACATAGAGTCAGGAAGGCCTGAGTCTAAAGGGTAAACTTCTATGCGGTCTGTGGTTATTATTGTCCCGAAGCCATCACCTTGTTCTTGCGGCGTATAATCCTCGCCGTCTTGGACTAGACCACGCAGCGACACACTCTCCTGACCAGGTTCTAGGATACTCACGCCCCAGAGGCCTGTGTGTCCTGTTAAATTAAAACCTGCGACGTAGTCACTGTCCCGTCCATCTCCCACAGAGAGCTCGCCTGTATCGCACTTAAGTAGTCAGAGGACAGAGTGGGCTGTTCTGACGTTACGTGCACTTGGCCCGCGAGGTCAGATACGGCGGGGAAGCCTTCCACACCTGTATACGGATAGTCTACATAAGATCTCTGCAGAGCCGTTGTCTGCCAAGCGACCCACCGCTGGCCTTCTGTGTCAAAATCTCTCACGGTGATCATAGCTTACCTCCTACGCGTCATCAGGTCTCTGAGGTATAGTATATCTCAAGTTCTGGTCGTTGATAAAGGGTGAGAGGCCTACATACGACTCTGACTCGAGCGTAATAGAGAAGATGTTTAACTCGCACTTAGTCGCGTCGAGCACCTCCTGTAGCGTGTAGTTTGTGCCGTTCACGTTATTATACTGCGTGACCTCGTCTTGTGTGTAGACGTGGACATCCGCGTTCACTTGGAAAAAATACCGCGCGAGGTCTAGGTCTAGAGCGAGAGGGTTACTGTCTACTATCGATATCTGCGCGATCTGTCTGTGTCTTATATCTAAAGTGGCCAGCTCCGCGACGTTGTCTACAGACTGATTATTAGCTGGGTCATAGACAGGGGCGTAGCGCAGCATACCTCCTATGAATGTGCCAGGGAGGCCCTGCACCTCATTCGCGGGTTGAGTCATGACGAGCACCCGAGCGCGGAGGGGGAACGCGTCTACTATCTGCCCTACGAATCCAGGTGATCCGTTAATCGAAGCCGTGACCCTTATAAACATGTAGGGGCGCGTACGGCTTGAAGAGAAGTTCTTAGGTATAAGCGTATACGCGCATACGCGCTCACCTATAGGCGAGCCGAACCCCTGTATCGCCTCGTCTGTATGCTCTACGATCGCGGACGTCGCGATCTGTATCGATCGGTAGTCTACCCCGCGCGTGAACTCCCCTGTCTGCTGATTAATATCACAGCTCGCGCCTACGCCAAGCGGGACAGCGCCTAGCTCAACGCCTGTGTACATCCAGACGAGTCCTCTATAGTGCATGAGGTCACCGACCTCGCGTAGATCAGACGCCGCGTCGTCCTCTATGATACCTCCCTGCGTCGCGCGCTGGGCGCCCTCCGCGATGTGATAACTCGCCTGCTGAACCTCATTTATCCATAAGGTCGCCTCATCAGCGTCCTCCGCTCTGAGCGCTGGATGTCGGTGGTCATTGTAGCGTCGCGCAGCCTCGCGAGCGTTCATGCCATCCCGCCCCCTGTCATCGTCTCCGATATCCCAATAAAAGGACTCGTCGATAAAACCGCCTGAGTGCTTCCTCATATTAACTTCTCCTAACGTCGAATGTTACGCCTAGTCTCTGTATGTCAGGTACGCGGACGCCTGTGATCCTGCGCGTACCTCTATACTCTCCCAGCTCGCTGTTATCAAAAGTGTCCTCGATGAATGATATATGTAGGCGTCTGTCTAGATCACTGAGTACGTAGTAGATCAGAACACCCGGCGCCACACGCCTCGCCCCTCGCTTGTGCGCTAGAGATATAATATCTGACGCGCTCACCTCTCCTGACAGAGAGAGCTCTCTCTTCGTAAACGCCTTTATGTCCTCCCTGACCACAGGTGACCGAGAGCCTCCGTCATAGCGCATGAACACACCTAAATGACACGGAAGAGCGCGCCTTATTAATAAATCGGAGCACACGACTCTATGTCTCGGTGATGTGTATTGCCCGCTGATCGCGCGAATAGCTAGGCTAGACAGGTAGACATGTGAGATGCCGGAGAGGAGAGTGTCGACCTCTTCGACACGAGGTGGGATCATGAGGTAAGTGTCCTCCTCCGCTGAGTACGCTTCACCCCGCTCCTCATAGAAGTAACCGCTCTCCTCTCCAAATCTAACGGCGACGTGAGCCGATCCCCTCTCGATCTCTGATGGACTAGAGGATATAAAAGGCAGTCTCACGCTATGTATCCCACCGATGAGCGGGGTGGTCTGAGCCACAAATGAAGAGAATCGCTTTATAAAGAACGGCGTGTTTGACGCTCCGGAAGCGTTATACCTGACATTACCCGCGATAGCCTCTTGAAAGATACCGTAGTTAGATGATGAGGGTCTCTGATCGTCTGGCGTCATCAAGTATAGATCTTGACTCTCTGACGTAGCGTAATCCGCGTCTACGGCCGCGACCTTATAGAGTGTAGGGACGTGGCTGTACACTTGGCACCCGACGCATGTCTTAAGGTCACCATCAGAGGCAGGTATTGAGTCAGAAGATAACTGAAAGAAGAGCGGGATCGTTATGGCGTTGAGCTCCGCTAATGAGAGCGCTGTCGGCGTCTGACTTAAATCTATGTCCCTGTCTAGGATGATGGTCTGCTCGTAGACTCTACTGACGCCCGTCTCAGCGTCTACATGCTCGCTGTCTGTCAGACCTGTGATCGTGTATACCCCTAAGTGAGCCCTCTCGATCAGAGGATCTTCAGGCAGTCCGTTAGGTACGACATCAGGAGGAGACCAGACGTTATTCACGAAGGTGATCGTCTTACCTATATCGCTCTCCAAGAAGACTCGTGATGTGCCACCCGTTAAAACCCCACTCGCGTTGTCGCCTAGCGAGGAGACGGCTCTCTCCCTGTCTCCGTTATCGTCGAAGTAATCAACGAACGCCGCGGACAGCGTTACTTGGTTCAGCTGCCCGTTAGCCGGATCAGAGAAGACCCACCCCCGAGACGATACACTTCCTGTAGTGAACGGTATTACGCTCTCGATCATCAAGGAGTCTTGCTCTACAGATACGACCTCTTTCCCGATCTCAGAAGAGACGCTAGACGTGTCTATCCACATCAGGTCACCTCTTAGGCCTTGAGGTATAAGAGGCGTGTGATATTCGTAAAGCTTAGACGGTGTGAGTTTAGATTGACCCGCCTGTGTGGTAAATAGCGGTAAGCCGTATCTCTTGTCTGAAGGCGTGCACAGGTAGAACGTAAACCTGGCGACTTGACTGACCATATTAAAGTTTATGGAGATCCTGTCCGCCGGGTCTAGCGATAGAAGAAGATCTCCTATTGTGGTGCCGTACCCGTTTTTGAGAAGGCTGAAGTCTACATCACCTATCAGCGTGGCCCCCCCGTCCGAAGAGAGCGCGGTCTTAAACGCGTCATCGTTAATCCAATCTTGAGGGGATAGCCCGTTGGGGTCATCCTCTAGGTAGAGAGTCCACGCTGATATCTCGGGCGGTTCACTCTCCGTCATGTACGTCTCAGACAAGAGCAAGACCTCATCCCCGTCAACGGGCGAGACTTCAGACAATAAAGACCCCACACCTCGCACCGAGAGTATGTCCGCCGTGTCAGGCGCGTAAGGGGCTCTCACATGAAGACCTTCTGTTACGTCCTGGAAGATCAATGTTGGATCAGCTCGACGGCTCCACGTGTTAGCGGCCGGCACAGTTATACCGTCGTGAGGTATATAGAGCGAGCCCGCTTTAGAGTGAGGAGCGACCTCCGCCTCCAAGACCCCTGAGTTTATGGCGGACGTTGTCTTCTCGTGCGAGTAGAGGGCTCGTCTCAGCGTGTTCACCTTAACGCCCCTCTCGTCTAGATAATAGAGATCCATCGTCCCTCTCGATGGACGTGTCACTGTACACGCGCCCTCGTCGTAGTCATCCACGCTGAAGGGCACTTGAGCGCCAACAGGAAGGCCTGCTGCCTGTATCCTGTCGTTAGCGTCTAGCCCGATCTGATCCCTGACCCCATCGTCTAGCAGACGCGTAGGTCTACACAGCATCGAGATGAAGTCATAGAGGTCAATCACGACGTCACCCTGACGCGTGTAGTTAAATCTATAGAGCTCCTCAGCGTAAGCTAGAGAAGGGGGCTGTGCTTCTGTCACTAGCCTCACCAGAGTTATACGAATAACCTTCTCCCTCTGCACGAGGAGCTCAGTGTCGTTATTCAAGAGAGAGGCTGTCTGTATCGGGATCTCTATAGGGAAGGTCTTGTCGATGACATAATCTTCCCCGTTAAGCGTGATCACGTCACCCGCGGAGCCGGGTGATGGCTGAGGCATATGAGAGAGGACCTGTTGATAAATACCAAGAGGTGTAGCGTTTGGCGAGATCCTCAGAGCCTGTATCCTGTCTAGAAGTCCATCAACGTCGAGGTCGCCATAGCACGCTATAAGCGTGTAAGGGCCTGGTGTGAATAAATCATTAGGCACTTCTACCTCAAAATCGAAAGCCTCTAGGGCGACGCCTATGTTCCACCCGATCCTTAACGCCGCGCTCCCTTCCGAACCCCTAAAGCTCCCGTTAGAGAAGAGATCACTATCAGGGTTTAAACGCCCGTAGTGAAGGACGCTGTAGCCTGCAGCGTTGACGTCTAAAGAGAATCTGCGGTCATCTCCCCTGAACATACTCGTATAGTGAGGCAGCACTCTGCCTAGCTCTCCTGAGCTGATCGTACTCGGAGAAGACGACGTGATGACGCGTGCGCCTAGAGACGGCCCGTAAGGACAAAGAGCGTCACCGACCTCGAGCGAAACAGGCTCAATCACAGGACCTACGCCCTGTCTGACCGCTCTGACGATAGATGCGCTGAAGAGGCCCGTCACCGTAGGTTCTCTCGCGAGCTCTACCTCATCGTCAAAGACGTTTATGATCTCACCTCTAAAGTCTACGTCGTCTACCTCTAAGACATCGCCTGGCTTAACGATCGTCTGCACTCCGGACACTGAGAGCCTCACCCGAGTCCTGTTAGGCACTAGGGTGCAGCGCATAAGCTCTCCGCCCCGAGGGAGTACAGGTATCTCCGCTTTTGACATAGGGACGCGTAGGTGGTTAACCGCGTACCACTGCGTCTTGTGCCTCAAGGTCTCACCCTCTCCTAGAGAAGACCTGCGGTCTACGACGAGATAGGACACCCCGTCTACGCTCCTGATAGATATAATCTTGTGAGCGCCTCGAAGATCGCCATCGTTAATCAATAGCCAACTGTACCCTGAGAGCCGTGACGTGCGATCTTCAAGTAGGCCCGTCGGGTTAGATGAGAATAAGCGCAGCGCGCTCTTTAACCCTTCTGTGCCATATTCCAAGATCTCGATGCCCTCATCGTCTGAGCTTAGAGTAAATTCATTGAGGTCAAAGAACGCGCGCTCATCTGTCTGAGGCGTGACGTATACATCAGACTTGCCTCCTAGATGGACACGAGGGTCTATGAGCTCGCCTCCAAACATCGCTGACGGCGGGCTTTTTGCGACAACGGACCAGACGGAGCCGTCGTTTAAGGGAAACGCGCCTCTCACCACATAAGCGGTCCCGTTCTGCACAAGCCCATTATCTGCAGGCCCTAAGAGCACCTCACTGACCTCGATCTCGGCGCGCTCTCCGTTGTCTAATCTACGCATACTCAGAGTGTCATTTCTCTCTACAGACCCTCCGTAGAGAGAGATGACGCTTACAGAGCTGTACATAACAGCAAACCCGGATCCTCTAGTCACTCCCTGCGTCTCCGCAGATACTGAGTCTCTAGACATCTCCTCGTCACCGAAGCCGATGACCTCGACTCTGTCTATATTAGAGTTATCGGATAAGACCTTAGCCCGTATTCCTCTATCTGACACTAGAGACCGCTCGTTGATGACTTGAACGAGTCGGGCGGAGAACTGCTCGCCTGACTCTTCATCGACTCCGCCTAGAGCGGGGCTTGCGTTAGTCACAGACGCGACGTTGCCCATGTTTTGGCTCGCTACGATCTGGCCCGCGTCTATATTGTACGTCGTGCCGGACTGCTCTGATATGCAATCTATCAGAACGGAGTATACACCCGATGTGGATGTACTCCTCACGTCTACCGCGGTGATCGTGTAGCTACCCACAGGCCTGAATGCGAGACCGTCTGCGGTTAGAAATCTTATCCCAGCGTTCACGGAGACGTCTCTGAGGTTGGAGAGCGTGACCGTAACCGTGACTCTTGATCGACCGCCCACGATCCGAGACACCGCCCAGTTAGACGCTAGCGCGTCTATGTCATCACTAGACAAGGACGATGGATCAGCTAGACTCTGAGATCTAGACACTCTTGAGAGCTCTGCGCGGTACGGCTCGACGAAGAGAGAGGCGGCGTTGATAACGATGTCTACTAGAGCGTCGCCTGAGCCTAGAGTAAGGTCAGGAAACGCCTCTAGTAACTTAGATCTCATCAGCTCAGAGGCGTCTGCGTCTAGAGGATCGGCGCCTAACGTGGACGCGATGGGATCAATCACGATCGACTTCAGCGCGCCCCCTTCTGACACGTCAAGAGTAGGGTCAAAAGCGAGTAGCCGCTGTGTTATATAGTTAGTGAAGTCGCTCATCCTGTAACCTCCGCGCTAATGGCTTCCCCTGCTTGGCTGTAGATCTCGATCATAACACGTACGCGGTCTACGCTCTCTCCTCTTATACCCCTTATCTCTATGTGACTCAGCGCGCTACCGACAGGCTCGTCATCCCTCTGAGATTGTATGAGCCTGCTCTCTGCTGCGCGTATACGAGACAAGACCTCGCTGGACAGAGCGCCTTTAACTATCGACGTCCCTGATAGCTGATCGAGGCCCACGCTCAGTCCATAAAAGGCGTCTGACTCCGAGGATGACATTAAGCACTTAATTACGCGCTGCTTAAGGAGCTCCTCGGGAGGCGCTACAAGCGACTCGACAATATAGGATGGTCGTATCTCCCGCTCTACGCTGTCCTCGCCTACAGCAGAATATATCTTTAGGTCACTCACGTTCTTGCTCACTCTCTATATGCGCGATAGCTGACTCTAGCGCGTGTATTAAACTGTCTACGCGTTCGATATCCTCTTCTATAGTGGTGACGAGCCCTGTCGCCGAGGATATTCGCCGTGCGTCTGTGCTGATCTCTGGGTCACTCACAGAGAAGCGTGAGAGTAGGTTGGTTATTCGCCTGACTAATATCTTCACGTCTAACGGGTTCATGTGACTACCTTCACCTGTAAGGTCTTTGTGTGCTCAGCGAGCATGGCTTCGTAGGAGGAGTCGCTTTCAAGGAGGTTCATATATTCGTCAATCTTCAAACTAGATAAAAGATCTGAAGCTCTGTCGTATCCCATCTTCCTATGAAAGCGTATGATCTCGTTCACCAAGGGGTACTCTGATGGGAGAGTAGCGATCTCAGCGCAGCACCGCCTCACGCTAGAGATATAGACCTCCGCCTGTCTTATGTACTCGTACAGCTCCGCGAGGGTCACGTTGTCTATTTGACCTGACGTGTCTATTGTTTTGGGGCGATCTCCTACTTGGGATATCGCGTCTGAGAGCCTCTTCTTAGAGGAGTATACGAGTCGCCCGCTCCCCGCTTGACCTAAGACAGATCCGTCACTTATGACTAGCGACTGCTCACCTCTGTCGTTTATGATCACGTCGCCTTCGGTTAAGAGGTTATCGACTACGTAGCTAGAGTCTCTCTTATACACAGAGGTAGCGCCTTGCACCTTAACCTCCCCTCTATAGATGACGCGCTCTCTGACGACGATGTATTCTCCTGACACGAGGGAAGAGGATGGAGTCCGCCCCTTAATAAGAGTCAACTCCCCGCCGTCCGCTACATATACATCTCTGCCGTTCCTTATATAAAATAGAGGGTAAGGTGCGTCCTCTACGAAGCCTTCTGAGATGTTTAAGATTAAGGTCTCTTCTTCTCTGTCTACGTGACCCGGGAGCAAGGACGTGAAGGTCGCCGCCGTTCTATAAGAGGCCGTTAAGGATGTACTTGTGGAGAGTAGACCTCTCGTCCTTATGATGTCTACGCAGCTAATGTCATCTGGGAAGGTGAGCGTGTAGACACCGCTATCGTCTTGTACATCAATCCCGTAGAGCTCTGGGTTCTTTAGGTTATCTTCACCTATGAGTGACGTGTCGATCTCTGTGTTCGTGTCTCCAGAAGGGCTAATCACATTGATATGCATAATGACAGGGTACCTCGAATCAACGCGCGCTGATGTCGAGAGTTTAGGCACAGATAGACTCGACCCGCCTAAGATGACGGACGCGGCATGTCCTCTCATGGGGAACTGTATAGACGTCTCGAGTATGGAGCCTAGCGCCGTTGTGTATGTCTTATCTGGTCCGTAAAGCGTGTCCCCTCCTGAGACATTTAGAGAGGTAGGAGGCTCTCGCTCACTGTGGACGGTTAAGGTCTCGACTGAAGATCCGATATCGGAGAGCGAATCGCTGAGATGCTTTACGTCAGAGATTAATGTAGGAGAGAGGTCGCTAGAGTAAGACTCAATCACCGAATCGCGTGACGCCTTTATAAGACTCTCTGAACCCCGTATATTCGTTATTATATCCGGTGTTAACAGTCCGCTCAGCGCGTAAAAAGCTCTCGGCTCGAGCGCCCATGCCGATATTGTGCTCGACCGCACCCCGTGAATACTCGTCTGTACTCCAGACAATAACTCTCTTACTCTCTCTGAACTGCTCATGCTCACCCCTAACTACCTTATCGGCGTATGCTATCATTTCGTAGTAAGGTAGTCTAAGAGACTCGCAGAGGCTCCTGAGACTCATAAACTCGTCAAGATCCGAACCCTCCGAAGAGCAATCCTTACTTACGCTTATACCGAATATCCAGAGGCGCGCGTTCTCTGCTAACCGCTGACTCTCCTCGTCGTGGGGTTTTTTATATAGTAGAGACAAGTCCTCATAAGCGCGCTTGATGACAGCCCTCAAAACATACTCATGGTTCACATTCTACCTCTATCTGGAGTAACGTCTTCTCCGCGCAGGGTCTGTAAAATACCCCTTCGAGCTGAGATGCGTCTATATTCGCGTTGAGTTTAACGGTATATGTCCCGGCCTCAGAACACTTTACGTCAAGTGAGTTACCTTTAACCGAGGCCTGTATGTTTAAAGATTCTACCGAAGAGGCGAGGTACACACTTGATTGAGCTGCTACCGTATCGTCGGACAGGGTGGTAGATATACTAATCGAGACGGTCTGGTTAATCTTCGCGGTCGGTGCTTGAGCCGCTGTAACAGACACCGCTCTCGGCGCTATTAAGTCCACAAGCCTGGCGGTCGATCGATCAGGGACACTAATGTCTGCGTAGTTCATGTCCTCAAAGTCAGTGTCACCATAACGCGTAATAGGAAGAGGCCCTATTCTATAAGATCCTCCTCTGACGAGATCTAAGCTCACAGCCCCTCTATAGTGATTCACGTTAACCGCGCCTGTCACGATATCATAGCTGTGTGAGTCCCCTACTGTACCTACGCGGGTCACTTTTATCCTCCATCTGTCAGGGAGCTCCCCCCCGAGAGGGTCTACGATCTGACCATAGACCCTACATATGTGACTATCTACAGGCGGAGTCGTGCCGTTTAGATTGCCGTACAAGTTGTACGACTCCCCGTCTTCAGGGCTCAATACGATATTATTAGGGAATGTGTACTCTTGGAGGCTAGCGCGAACGCGCACCTCAACCTCATCCGTTACTAACAACGCGAAGCCCTCTATATCTGAGACTGCGCTCATAATCGCGCCGCCGTTTAGATCAAAGATCCCTACGCTAGCGCCAGGGAGGATATCGCCGTTATCCTCGCGCACCTTGATTACGAAGGCCGCCATTATACGTCACCCCTCATGAGTGTAGTTCGAGGTGGCGCAGGGTCTGACAGGTAGTCTTGCCCTGATGAAATCAGAGGGTCTAGGAGATCAAAGTCAGCATCCGGTACAGTAAGCTCGCGTGTAACCGCGCTGAGTGACGTCTGTACAATCACAGAGGATCCTTTGATTAAGGTAAATGATGCGGTCCCTGAGCCATCTGTATACTTATGGACAGGTATTTCGGTGAGGCAAGGTCTGATCACCTCCCCTGTAGACGGTGAGGTGATTGAGTAATCACTCAGCACCGCTCTAACGGACACTTTAATTCGGCTAATAGGGCGAGCCGTGGCGTCCGTTATCTTTATTGAGCCTAGAACCTTGACGTCGTCAGGCGCGCTCGATTCCTCGACGGCGCGGGTCACGATAAAGTCAAGCTCTGCTAACGCAGCTATCATCGTCG
>Ga0213869_10000268_pt1 | contig 43788 bp, 36 predicted proteins | sample PICome_10_FD_160083 | JGI IMG/M metagenome (GOLD analysis project Ga0213869, IMG submission 160083) | Coastal seawater microbial communities near Pivers Island, North Carolina, United States - PICO132 | ecosystem: Environmental > Aquatic > Marine > Coastal | place: USA: North Carolina...
AGGAGGATCAATAACAATACTTATAATTGTGGTCTGTTTGTCTTCGGAGATAAGGAATCCATAAATTGCCTCTTCCCCCTCTACTAATTTTTCTTTTTCTTTAATAATCTCTTCACTTAGAGAAAGTGCATTTTCGACAAAAGGTCCGACTATCAAATCATCTTCTACTGATTTCACATAAGAGTAATTAGTAAGACTATCGACCCTAATTGAAAATGGAGTTGCCCATGATCTTTTTGTTAATTCTTCAATTAAATTGAGAGTTTCTTTTTTAAAAATTGATTCACCCTTACCATTAATAGCAATAACCATATTATCTGTTGGAAGGAAGGTCTCATCTATATCTGTGTTAAGAGCAGTAGCAGGGTGATTTTCTGGAAAAAAAGTTTCCATATCGGGATTGAAAGTAAGTTGAGTCACTCCCTGGGTGAGGCCAACAAACAATAGCAAGCTAAATATTATTGAAATAATTCGATATTTAATTATCCAAGATGCAATTAAAGTTTTACTCATTCCTTATTCTCCAAAATAATATATAAATTCTATCCTTAGAAAGTCATCTTCTTTAAAAGATTGAAAAATCTTCCTTTCTCCGTTGTCCTCGTTTATATCATCAAAGTAAATCCCTTCTATAGACACTAAACAGCAGTTCCCTAATCTCCTAGTTGCTTCTAGAAGAAATCCTATCTCCTCTGATCTCTCGTTATAGGTTAGACCTGATAAAATTTGAGTATCAGAAATATCATTCAAAGTAAGTCTAGTCCCTAAAACGGTAGGTGAACTGACTAGTCTGTCGTCATGATTGGCTTCAATAATCCATCCGAGATCTAATCTTGTATCAAGAATTCCGACTTGGGTATATTCAAGGCCATATGTAGCCGCCGTAAACCGATCGCCCTGTCCAGAGCGAGAAATAAATTCGCCTTTGAGCGCTAAACTTCCGAAGAAGTACTGCATTTCTAATCCAGATTGATCAATGACTTCGTAAAGAGGAGAGAGTTTATTAAGTTTCTTTTCTGACGCTAAATACCTCGGTTCTCTTGTGGTACCTGAAAAATGTGACAATGCTACTTCAAAATTATCATAGTAATTACTCCATCTAATGGCGAAATCGACTCTTTTATTTTTTGCCGAGGAAATATACAAAGGATTGTCAGTATCAGTAATGACACCAAACCTTAGTCTTCCGTCTTGACCTGCAAAAGTCCTTTCTCTGAAACCAATGAGCGTATAAATATCAAGAAGACCCCAGTCTCTTTCATATGAAAATTTTATCATCGGCTGACCAAGCTTATCTTCACCATCGAAGCTTTCTGAAGTATCAGTTTGATTAATAATATCTACTCTATGAGTCGTTTCCGTAACACCCCAAAACTCCTTACTTATTCCAAGCTTAATTTCTTTATCTTCAAATATTTCTAGTAAATATAATTCTTGGATATCAAATAAATTTCTTTCTGCATCTTTGTTATCCTTCCTAAATTTCGGTTTTATATGAATTATTCTTTCGCCTTCTTCAATAAATAGTTCTGGAGACAAGGTAAAGGAGGTGTGGCTTTTGTCTTGACCTTGTGTTGCCTCATTAAAGAAATATCTGTTGTCTATAGAATATTCTCCAATTATCTCACCAGGTAAAACCGCGCTGAAGAAGGCCGTAATGGTAAGAATTCTCCAGACAGTCATTTACCTAGATCTTCTTAAACTATTTTGTGAGAAGTCTTTATCTGTGAAACCTGTATTAAGTTTTACATCCTCAAACATCAATATAGAACTCTTTCCGTTCTGATGATTGATCATTTTTACCATGTGGGGCTGCCAATAAGAATCTTTGTAGAGCCTGTAATCTTCAAATGTTTGGGTTTTTAGGTGGAAAGACTTTCTATCATAGTGATATATTTTCTGAACTAGGTAGTTTTCCTTATCAATCCAAACCATCTGCTTTGTATAGCCAGAGTAGGGGTCAAGAGGGCGTCTTTCAATAACGAAGCACATTAAATCTTTGCATACTTCTTCTCCGATGAATGTATATTCATATTTTTCTACTTCTTGAAATGAAAAATCTTCAAAAGAAAATTCACTTCCCAAGAAAGGACCTGATTTATTCTTAGATGCAATCCTTTTCACTCTCTTCAAAGCAGGTAGATATAGCCATTGATCATCCGATTCAACCTTATGAGCATAGGACAATATCGCGACACCCTTTACATCTCTTGGACTCTCGAAAACAGCTATTGACTTATCTCCATCTTCTGGGACTTCTAGTCTTTTAAAGGCGAGCTTTCTTTCAACGACATCACCTTTTCTGTTAATCAATTGCATTGTCATGGAAGATGAGCTGTCACCATATCCATCATTATTTTTATCACTGAGTTTGGCGATTTCTAGTCCCTTATTTGCTGAAATTCCTCCAGAGAGGATTAATGTCATTGCAAGGATGAATAGGGCTATCGGTCTTTTAAAAAAGAAATAATTTGATCGACTCATAATAAAACTCCTCCATGTATATTTTTAACTATTTTTTTTGATTCTTGGCTTAGATGAGGTTCTAATACCCTTATTAATAAACCCATACCTCTTTGAATTAAGAAACTTTCATCTTTGTCTGGGTACTTTCTTGAAGAGAGAGAAAACCAATTATCAGCCACAAGGAAAATGATTTCGCTCAAGTCCTCAAGTTCATTGTCTTTGAAATTAAAGATACCTATATCCCTACCCAATAGAGCTTCCTCTTTGATCTTATTGAATCTGATTTGATTTAAATTATTTAACTTATCGGCTAATGACTGATCACTAGAAAAATAGTTAATAAGATTATCTCTAAATAAGTATCTGAAATCCCAATTGAAATAATATTGAGAAAATAGTTGTTTGATTAAAACCTCTAAATCAATTTTATTTACTATTTCTAGTTCAAGATCAAAATTGGCTGTAAAGAGTTCGATATGAGACTCAACCAAACTCTTTTTAGATTTAAAGTGATACCAAAGCGTTCCTTCACGGACTTTAGCAGAAGAAGCTAAAAGGGAGGTCGTTACTCCAACAAAACCTTTCCTGTTAAACAGTTCAAGACTGCCTTTAAGTAACTTGTCTTTTGTGCTGCCTGAAAACAAGGCATCAGTTCTAGTGGATAAATTTATCATTTAGGGTAATTACCCTATATATTAGGGTATTTACCCTAATATATCAACTAAGATAGATTTAAAGTTAAACAAAATAGTTCTTAATCTAGATAGCTTTTTTGAATACTAGAGAAATCAAGATTTTCAAACCCTTGATTATTTAGCTCTTGATATAGCTCTTTGGCTAGTTTTCCTAAAGGAGTATTAGACTCAGATTGAGTGGCTAGCTCTTCAGCAAGATTTAAATCTTTCAACATCAAGGAGTTCAAGAACCCTCCTGAATAATTGTTACTTGCAGGAACTTCATCCATGACTCCGGGGAAGGGATTATATTTTTCAAGAGACCAGTTTCCACCTGAACTGTTCTTCATTATTTCGGACAGAATTGCAGGGTCCATTCCATTATTAACCCCCATAGCAATTGTCTCAGCTGTTCCACACATATGGATTGCTAGAAGCATATTATTACAAAGTTTAGCTACTTGACCTGATCCTGATGGACCCGCATAAAAGGTTTTATCACCCATAATTTCAAGAAGAGGAGTTGCTTTTTTAAGGTGTTCATCATTTCCTCCTACTATGAAAGTGAGAGTTCCCAGTTCTGCACCTTTGACGCCCCCAGACACTGGAGCATCTAACATAGCGATATCCATCTTGGCTGCTTCTTTCGAAACCTTTTTTGCAACTTGAGGGCTAATAGTGGAAGACTCTATAACAATTATGTCTTTGTTAATTTCTCCTAGTAAATTTTCCTTTAAGAATATATTTTCTACTGCCATGTCGTTTGGCAACATTGTGATAAGCGCGTCTATATTCTCTAGAACTTCTGAGGCTGTATTTTTGGTTTTCATCCCTAATTCATCTGCTTTTAGCATTGCATCCACAGATAAATCGAAGGCATTAATTTCAATACCGGCCTTTAAGATATTACTGGCCATAGGTAAGCCCATATTGCCTAAACCTATAAATCCAACTCTTTTCATTTTAAAGATCCTCCAAAGGATTTTGTCTCCAGGCTAGCTCTGTATGCTTGTCTATCCACTCTTTTGATACTTTTGAAATAGAGCCATACTTCCACTTTGGTTTATTGTCTTTATCAATTATTAATGCTCTTATACCTTCCTTGAAATCTCCAATTCTAGTAACTTGTATAGCTAAATTGAGTTCAAACTGAAACACCTCTTTTAGGCTAAGGTTAGGAGAATTTAAACACTGAAGCCAAATTAAATGTGCGGACATTGGGCTTCCTCTTTTAAGTGACTCTTTTCCTTTTTCATACCACTCATCTGCAGATGCATTATTCATAATATTCTCAAAAACACCTAAAAGGTTATCCTCACGAGTCATAGACTGTATTGTCTTCAGTTCCTCTTTCACTTTACTAGCAGAGAAGTTCGCCACTTTTTCTGAATATTGATTATTTTTGATTAAAGAGTCTAAAAGAACTAAGTTCTTGTCAGCTTCATCTTGCCAGGTTATGTCTTGAATATCTAAAAGAAAATTATCTATATCTTTAGAGCTTAATGAACCATCTACTAAATTGCAGAAACTCATATCAGCAGAATTAAGTTGGGTTGCTGTTAGCATAATATAAATACCAAGACCTTCCGGTAGGTCTTTTATTAAAGACGTAAAGCCAACGTCAGGAAATAAACCAACACCAATTTCTGGCATAGCAAACTTTGTTCTTTCAGTGGCAATCTTATAAGAACTGCCAAACATCAATCCAGCTCCACCTCCCATTACAATGCCATCTAAGACGGAAATTATGGGTTTTGAGAACTTGTGGATTTTATAATCCAATCTATATTCTGATTCAAAAAATGTTTCGGCAAAAACAGGACCTTCTGGCGAACACATTGATTCATATAGTGCCCTTATATCACCACCAGCACAAAATGCTTTTTCACCTGAACCGCTTATAAAGACCATTTTAATTTGTGGATCGACTTCCCAATCATCTAATAGATTAGAGATCTCATTAACCATGTTCATAGTTAATGAATTTAATGTTTCGGGAGAATTGAGTGTTATATGACCAACTTTAGTATCACTCTGACACTCTAATATCTCTACTAATAACTCGTCATTAGGCATTTTGCCAATTAGGTTTTCTTTTATCTAAGAAGGCTTCAACCCCTTCTTTTTGATCTTTTGTATCAAATAAATTTACGAAAGGTTCTAGTTCTTCTTTATAAGGCTCTTGAGAGAGACGAGCTTTATGAATTAATTCTTTGCATTGAGAAATACTACTAGGGCTTTGATTTGCAACGGAAGCAGCCAACGACATGGCCGTCTCTAAGGCCTTTCCATCATCAACTTTTTCTTCGATTAAACCAATTTTTACAGCTTGATCAGGTCTAATTTGCTCCCCAGTTAAAATAATCCTTTTTGCCCAACCTTCTCCAACTAACCTAGGTAGAACCTGTGTGCCTCCTCCGCATGGTAATAAACCTACTTTAGGTTCCGGTAGAGCCAACACTGCTTTTTCTTCTGCAATTCTTATATCGCAGGCTAACGCACACTCAAGTCCTCCTCCCATTGCAAATCCATTTATAGCAGCTATCGATACACCTCTAAATTTACTAAGCGCACCAAAAGCTTTTGAAAAAGCATTACCCATTTCTTTTGCGGCTTCTTTCCCGCCTTCATGGAAAACTTTAAGATCAGCGCCTGCCGAGAAAAACTTTTCACCTTGTCCGGTAATCACTAGAGAAAATATATCGTCATCTTTGTTAAGTGCAGCAATCATCTTCTTCAATTCGGAAAGACTTTCAAGATCCCAGGTGTTGGCAGAAGGGTTATTGATTATAATTTTTGCTGTATGTTCTATTTTTTCTAGTATTAATTTATCTGTCATTATATTTATTGAATTATTGAGGCCGCATCTTCCATCACCATTCTGCGTCCTATTATCATTTTCATAATTTCATTAGTACCCTCTAGTATTTGATGAACTCTGACATCTCTTACATTCCTTTCTAAAGGATAATCTTGAATATATCCGTATCCACCGAAAATCTGAAGTGCTTCATTGCAAACATTAAAACCAACATCAGTTGCAAAACGTTTTGCCATAGCAGAATAGGTAGTTGCCTCAGTATCACCTTTATCAATTTTATATGCAGCTAATCGAGTTATTGTTCTAGCTGCTACTAATTCAGTTACCATATCAGCGATTTTGAATTGCATGGCTTGAAAATCAGATAATTTCTTCCCAAACTGTTCTCTTTCATTCATATATTTTTGGGCTTCTTCTAAGGCAGACTGAGCAGTTCCGATAGAGCAGGTTGCTATATTGATTCTTCCTCCATCTAATCCTTCCATGGCGATCTTGAAACCATTTCCTTCTTCACCAATTAAATTATTTTTAGGAATTACTACATCGGTTAAAGACACTAATCTTGTAGGTTGATTTTTCCATCCCATTTTGGCTTCATTCTTACCATACTCTATTCCAGGCAAGTTGGCCGGCACTAAAAAACAAGAAATTCCTTTGGGCCCTGCATCTCCGGTTCTCGCCATCAATATAAGGCAATTAGTTACACCAGACCCGGATATAAATGCCTTAGATCCATTGAGAATATAACTATCACCATCCTTTATTGCTGTGGTTCTTAAAGAAGCGGCATCCGAACCTGAACCTGGTTCTGTGAGGCAATAAGAAGCAAGCTGTTGGCCAGAGCTTAACTGAGGAAACCACTCAGATTTCAATTCTTCTGTAGCAAATTTACTGACCATCCAGATAGCCATATTATGAATTGTCATGAAAGCTGTAGTGCTGGTGCAACCTTGAGCCAATTGTTCAAACACAATTGAAGCATCAAGCCTGCCTAATCCCATTCCACCTAAACTAGAATCAACGTAGAGCGATAGAAATCCTAGATCTCCTGCTTTTTTTATTGTCTCAATAGGAAAGTACTCATTTTTATCCCATTCGGCTGCATAGGGTTTTAACTCATTATCAGAAAAATTTTTGGCAAGATCTCTGTAATTCTTTTGATCGGAAGTTAAGTCAAAATCCATAAATTACTCCAGATTAATCGTTAAATTTTTTGTACTTTTCTCATCATCTTCAAACCACCTCTCTGTGACCGTCTTAGTTTCTGTATAAAACCTAACCGCTTGTTTCCCGTAAGCATGTAGATCACCATAAAAAGATTGCTTCCATCCTGTGAATGAAAAGAAAGGCAGCGGTACCGGAATCGGTACATTGATTCCAACTTGGCCTACCTCTATTTCATGTCGGAATTTACGAGCAGATCTTCCTGACGCAGTAAATATAGAAGTTCCATTACCGAAAGGATTTGCGTTAATTAATTCTATTGCCTCTTCCAGTGTGCCTACTTCAATACACAAAAGAACAGGTCCAAATATTTCTGTTTTATATATTTCAGAATCCGTTTTGACTTTAGAAAAGAGAGTTGTTCCAACCCAATTGCCATTTGGATATCCTTCGACACTGCAACTACTTCCATCAATAAGACATTCTGCTTCAGTTTTTCCTTTTTCTATGAGGCTAATGACCCTCTCCTTAGCCTGAGAGCTAATTACAGGACCAAAGCCTGCATCTTCTGAGTCCCAAGGTCCTGGGTTTACTTTCTCCATCTCTATTTTGAGATTATCAATCCAATCTCTGGATGAACCCACAAAAACAGCAACGCTTATAGCCATACATCTTTGTCCAGCAGCTCCTACTGATGATCCTACTAGACTATCAATGGTTTTAATCTTATTAGCATCTGGCATGACTACCATATGATTTTTAGCGCCTGCAAAGGATTGAACCCGCTTAAGGTGCTCGGTGCCCGTTTTGTATATATATTGTCCAACCGGTACAGAACCTACGAAAGAGATAGCTCTAATATCAGGATGTTTTATAAGCCTATCGACTTGATCCTTATCTCCATGTATAACCTGCAATAATCCCGGCGGAGCACCTGCTTCAACCAATAACTCTGCAAGTTTATTAGCGGTCATAGGATCCTGTTCCGAGGGCTTTAGGATAAAAGTATTCCCACAAGCTATTGCCATAGGAAACATCCATAAAGGTATCATTGCTGGGAAATTAAACGGAGTAATGCCAAGACAGACTCCTAGAGACTGGATGTAACTATAGGAATCAATTTCTCTGGCCACATTCTCAACCGTTTCTCCCATTAAGAGAGGCGTTATATTTGCGGCTTGTTCTACAACCTCAATGCCTCTCCAAACGTCTCCCATAGCATCTTCTAAAGTTTTGCCATTCTCTTTACTGAGTATTGTGGCAATAGCCTTTTGGTTTGTTTTTAATAAATCCTGATAACGCATCATTACTCTAGATCTCTCAGGAGGAGGGGTCTCGCGCCAGGATAGAAAGGCTTTTTTTGCAGATATTATTGCATTATCAATTTCTTCATTAGTAGCACAAGGCGCTTCACAAATGATTTCTTGAGTAGACGGGTCTAAAACTTCTATCCATTTTTCAGTTGAACTTTCTACAAACTGATTATCGATAAAAAGACTTAATTTTTCAGTCATAAAGTATTTCTTCTTAATTTAACTCAAGTATCTTACTATCTTTCTTGAAAACTGAAATAAATTGAATTAAATCATGGAGAGGTGAGTAATGTTAAAAACTAGAATTACAGACTTATTTGGAATAGAGCATCCGGTCATTCAAGGAGGTATGCAATGGGTTGGATATGCAGAGCTAGTGTCAGCTGTATCTAACGCAGGGGCATTAGGAATTTTAACTGCTTTAACTCAACCAACCCCAGAAGATCTTGCTAAGGAGATTGCACGAACTAGGGAGATGACAGATAAACCTTTTGGAGTAAATCTAACAGTTCTACCAACTATAAATCCGCCTCCTTATGAAGAATATGCCCAGGCTATAGTTGGATCAGGAGTAAAGATAGTAGAAACTGCAGGCAGAAGCCCCGAGCCCTTTATGGAGCTTTTTAAAGAATACGATGTAAAAGTTATACATAAGTGCACATCTGTTAGGCATGCATTAAAAGCTCAGTCTGTAGGAGTAAGCGCAATAACAATTGATGGATTTGAGTGCGCCGGGCATCCTGGCGAAGATGATATTCCTTCTTTGGTTTTATTGCCTCAAGCTGCCGAAGCATTAGATGTTCCTGTTGCAGGTTGTGGAGGGTTTAGTGATGCTAAAAGTATGGTTGCAGCCTTAGCTTTAGGCGGAGAGGCTATTGTAATGGGCACTCGATTTATGGCCACTAAAGAGGCAGGGATCCACCAAAATGTAAAAGATAAAATGACAGAGGCAGATGAATTATCTACCAATTTAATGTTTAGGACGATGCACAATACCGCAAGAGTTTTTAAGAACTCTGTTTCAGATGAAGTTGTTGAAATTGAATCAACAGGATCGGCAACTTTTGAAGATGTTAAAGATCTTGTTGCCGGTCAAAGAGGAAGAGTAGTCTTTGAAGAAGGTGATTTAGAGCATGGGATATGGTCTGCAGGAATTTCAGTTGCTAGAGTGAAAGATGTTCCAACTTGCAAGGAAATGGTCTCAAGATTGGTCTCTGATGCAGAGGATATAATTGATGGTAGACTGCAGTCTATAAAAGCTTAAGGAGAAAAAATTGGAAGACATAAGAGTTTACATGGTTGTAAACCTGGATATAGAAGATAAAGCTACTTACTTAAAATATGAAAAAGGTTTTTTCCCTATATTAAAGAAACACGGAGGCGAATTTTTAACATTTGATGATTCTTTTAGGCATCTTGAAGGGCCTGAGCCTTTAGCAGGTGGTCGAGTGATCATATTCTCTTTTCCTTCAGAGGAGGCCGCGGATGGATGGTATAAAGATCCGGAATATCAAGAGTTATCAAAGTTTAGAAGAGAAGGGGCTCCCTTGAGATCTCTGAGTTTGATAAAAGGTTTACCGGCAAGAAACTAATTTAATCAAAAAAAGTATAGTAGATTAAGAGCACGAGTATCACATCAATAAACATCAGCATGCTGATCGAAGTGCAACCATAGGAAATTTCTTCCTTGTGAAGGGATCTATGAATAGAGAAGGACAAATATAGAAATAAAAAAAGGAGTACCGTCTTTATCACTTCTTCATATCCATTTCTTTGCTATATCCTTAATTGCATCAGCCAGAACTAAGGGTTGATCAAGTAGGATGTGATGAGCGGCTCTTTCTATGGCTACCATAGGAGTATTCCCTGAAACATTGTCTCTTATGAAGCTGAGAATCTCTTCTGACATCATATTGCTTTCTGTTCCATAAATGATGCCCAAATTACATTCCAATTCAAAGGCTTGATTTTTGGTCATATGAGAAAAACCTAATTTATCAAAAATCGTATCATCAAATTTCCATTGAAATCCATTTTCTACTTCTCTCACAGACCATTCAGCTATATATTTTACTAAGTAATCATTTTCGCATTCCTGTTCAGGTGTCAGTCTAAATCTTTCCAAGATAGTCTCCCTATCTGGGTATGTTTTTATTCTCCTAATTGGACCACTTCTAACATGATTTGAATAATCATAAGTGGGAGGTCTAATTGGTGAATCTACCATGATCACACCTCCAATTTGTTTATTGGATATAAGACCAGCATAAGCACTCATAAATCCTCCCATGCTATGTCCACAAATAATCGGATCACCATTATCAAAAAATCCACTATCCTCTGCTACTGATAATATTTCTTGTCCATAAAGTTCAGGAGAATAATTTTCCCTATGTTCGCTGTCGCCCATTCCCGATAGATCAATTGCACTTATTTGAAAATCCTCGAGTAAGAGAGGTGCAATAAAGTCCCACCAGTGAGAGTGACTGCCACTACCATGCACCAAGACCATTCCGGGTTTAGAGCTATCACCCCATTTCTGATAAGAAATGAGTCCACCCTCTACCCTTATACTTTTTTGCTCTTTGCTCACTGACAAAGCTTCTTTGAACCATTGCGGATGTGTATCTATCATTTAGACATTCCTTTGAAATAAATTTATAGTTAATTAAGTTTTAAAAGACGCTAGTCTATTATAATCATGGAAAATAAGGACGATTTATGAAAAATCCATTACAAGGTGCTAATACACAAATGGCAGATCCAAACGAAGCTCCAACTATTCCTCAGGCAGCTGCTACGGTTTTGCTGGTTAGAGATGCCAGCGAGAAAGGCATTGAAGTATTTTTGGTAGAAAGAGCTTCAAAAGCAAATTTTGGAGGCGCTTTTGTATTTCCAGGTGGCAAGGTTGATCCTGAAGATGGTCTAGGTCAGATGGAAGCTATTTCTACAGGAGCTTCTGACCAAGTACTTTCAAGTATTTTGGGAGAAGAAAAAGGTGGTCTCGCTTATTGGGTAGCTTGTATTAGAGAATGCTATGAAGAGGCAGGAATACTTATTGCATATAAGGAAGATGGCTCTGTATTTAATCCTTCAGATGCTGATGAAAGAAAAAGATTCGTAGAATACAGGAATCGACTTAATGCAGGCGAGGCTGTTTTGGAACATATGTGTAAGCAAGAAGGTCTTACACTGGCAACTGATAGGTTGGCATATTTGGCACATTGGATTACTCCTAAGATTGAAAAGAGAAGATATACAACCCGATTCTTTGTAGCCATATCTCCTAGTGGACAAGAGGGTCTTCATGATGGCTCAGAAAGCGTTAATAGTCTTTGGATTAAACCTGAAGAAGCTCTTAGAAAACAAGAGGCAGGAGAGCTATTACTGATTATGCCAACAATCAAGAACCTTCAGAGTATATGTGGTTATTCTGATGTTGAAGAATTACTAAAAGATAAGTCCTCTATCGATCCATCAACTATTCCAACTATAGAACCTAAATTCTTTATGCAAGAAGGCAAGATGGTTGGACTCCTTCCTGGTGACGAAGGCTATGAGGATCATTGAAAATGGAAGCTGAAAAAGTTGTTCAAATTAGTCCTTTAATCAGAAGGATTACTGCTGGAAATGGAAGTGTTTTTACAGGACCAGGCACTAATACTTATCTCGTGGGGACTGAAGATGTAACTGTTATTGATCCTGGTCCGGCTATGGATCAGCATATAGAGGCGATTCTTGGAGCATCTAAAAATATTAAGCAGATTATAGTTACTCATACTCACCCAGATCACTCACCTGGAGTAAGGCTCTTGAAAGAAAAACTAGATATACCTGCTTACGGCATGTTGACTAAATCTTCTAAGAACCAAGATACAACATTTAAGCCCCAAAGAATACTTGAAGATGGCGAACTGCTTAAAGAACAGGATTATTGTCTAGAGGTTGTGCACACTCCAGGTCACGCATCTAATCATCTGTGTTTTATTTTAAAAGAAGAAAAGTTTATTTTTACCGGAGATCATATTATGAATGGATCTACCGTAGTGATTGCGCCCCCCGACGGTAATATGAAACAGTATCTAGAGTCACTCGAAAAATTAAAAGACTTCGATATTGAAAAGATCGCTCCAGGTCATGGAGAGGTATTAGAAAACCCTCATCAGGTTGCTGATTGGATAATTAACCATCGACTTGAGCGTGAAAAGAAAGTTTTTTCTGCACTAAAAGAAGTCTCAAGAGGGACTCCCGATTCTCTTGTAGAAAAGGTTTATGATGATGTGGATGCTTCTCTTTTTCCAATAGCAAAAGCTTCTCTTTTAGCTCATCTAATCAAGCTGGAAGAAGATGAAGTTATAATAAAAGAAGGTGAAGACTACGTCTGGGATGGTGTTATTTAATTTTCACACCTGTACCTGCTAGGGAGCAATAACCATCAGGGTTTTTTGCTAGGTATTGTTGATGATAATGTTCAGCATAGAAGAAGTGATCTATTTCTTTAATCTCAGTAGTAATTTTTCCTAATCCGTTTGAATTGAGTTGTGTTTGATATTCATTCCTAGTTGTTTCAATGAGTTCCCTTTCATAAGCAGTTTGATAATAAATTCCTGATCTATATTGAGTGCCTTGGTCGTTTCCTTGTCGCATTCCTTGAGTTGGATCATGGTCTTCCCAGAAAGTAGTTAAAAGAGATTCATAACTAATTACCTCAGGGTCATACACAACAAGTACAACTTCATTGTGTCCTGTCATTCCCGTACAGACTTCTCTATAAGTTGGATTTTTTGTAATACCTCCTGCATACCCAGCGGAAGTTGAAAAAACACCCTCGAGTTCCCAAAACCTTCTTTCTACTCCCCAAAAACATCCCATACCAAAAATAGCTTGTTTTAGATTAGAGGCGAAAGGACCTAGTAAAGGTGTTCCTTTCACGAAATGCTCAGATGGTACTTCAACTGCTTCATCCCTACCTTGAAGTGCTTCAGATGCATGCGGTAATATATTTTTTTTATTTAATAGATCCATTAATGACATTATTTGTTCTCCCTGTTTTCAATTAATGCATCCACAACAGTAGGGTCGGCTAAGGTTGTGGTATCTCCTAAATTATCAATTTCATTAGTAGCTATTTTTCTTAATATTCTTCTCATAATTTTTCCTGATCTTGTTTTAGGAAGACCCGGAGACCACTGAATGATATCAGGTTTGGCTATCGCACCAATTTCTTTAGCTACCAATTGAATTAATTCAAGCTTGAGATCATCATCCGGCTCTATGCCTGCCATACAGGTAACATAACAATAAATGCCCTGTCCCTTTATCTCATGTTCGTATCCAACCACTGCAGCTTCTGCAATCTTTTTATGGAGAACCAATGCACTTTCTACCTCTGCTGTTCCTAGTCTATGTCCCGAAACATTTAAAACATCATCAACTCTTCCAGTAATCCAATAGTATCCATCTGAGTCTCTTCTAGCACCATCACCAGTTGTGTAATAGCCTGGATACATTGAGTAGTAGGTATCTATACATCTTTGATGATCTCCATATACTGTTCGAATTTGAGATGGCCAACTAGATTTTATTACCAGATTACCTGATCCTTCTCCCTCTATTTCATTCCCATTTTCATCTAGCAAGGCAGGCTCGACACCGAGAAAAGGTTTGGTTGCGCTGCCTGGTTTCATGGCAGTGAATCCAGACACAGGAGTTATCATCATTCCCCCAGTTTCGGTTTGCCACCAAGTATCAACAATAGGGCAGCTAGAATTCCCTACTACTTGAAAATACCACTCCCAAGCTTCAGGGTTAATGGGTTCGCCAACTGTACCAAGAATTCTTAAAGTTTTTCTTGAAGAAGACAGAACAAATTCATCTCCTTGAGCCATGAGCGCCCGCAAAGCTGTAGGAGCGGTATAAAAGATATTCACGTTATGTTTATCAATCACTTCCCAAAATCTTGAGGGAGAGGGATAAGTAGGAATACCTTCAAACATTAATGACGTAGCGCCATTTGCAAGAGGGCCGTATACGATATAGGAGTGACCGGTTACCCATCCGACATCAGCAGTACACCAATATATTTCTCCATCTTTGTAGTCGAAAACCATTTCATGTGACATCGATGTCTGGAGGAGATATCCAGCGGTAGTGTGCAATACCCCTTTTGGTTTTCCTGTAGAGCCTGAGGTATAAAGTATAAATAAAGGGTCTTCAGCATCCATTATCTCTGGCTCGCAGATATCAGAAACTTCTTTTATAATTTCTTCATATCTAACATCACACTTATCATTCCAATTAATATCAGCACCAGTTCTTGTAACCACTAAGACTGTATGAACATCTGGACAGGCCAACAAAGCCTCGTCTACATTTTTTTTAAGTGGAATTTTTTTCCCTCCTCTTAAGCCTTCATCGGCCGTGATAACTGCTTGGCAATCTGAATCTAAGATACGATCTTTTAAGGATTCCGGAGAAAACCCTCCAAAGACTACAGAGTGTATTGCTCCAATTCGTGCACAAGCTAGCATCGCATAGGCAGCCTCAGGAATCATCGGCATATAAATACATACACGGTCACCTTTCTTAATCTCTCTCTTTTTAAGAATGTTAGAGAATTTGCACACTTCGCTATGAAGCTGTTCATAAGAAACATGTTTGGATTCGTCAGGATTGTCCCCTTCCCAAATTAAAGCAATTTTTTCGCCCCTGTCTTTTAAGTGTCTGTCTATGCAATTGACTGAAGCATTTAATTTTCCGCCTTTAAACCAAGATACTTCACCTTTACTTAGATTGCTTTCATGGACCTGATCCCATTTAGTTTCCCAATCTAGATAGCTATCAGCTTGAGCAGCCCAAAACTCTTCCGGATTATTTATAGATTCTTCATAAAGATTTTGAAATTCAGATTCAGTTATATTTGATTTTTCTAGTATTTCTTTAGATGGATTGTAGATTTTTTGTGTAATCATGATTTCTAAATTAAGGTGGGCGAAGGGTTAAAATACATTTTAGAACCTTCAGGTTTATTAAAATAATCTAGCAGTTTTTCCAAGAGTAAATTGTAATCATTTTCATGTGTTTGAAAATCTAAATAATCAGAGTTCACTATTAATACTGGAGATCTATTGTAGTCAAAGAAAAATTCTTTGTAGGTTTCATTTAAGAGCTCTAAATAGTCAAAGCTAATTGTTTTCTCCATCTCAATGCCTCTATGCATAACTCTTTCATATAGTGTTTTTGTTTCAGCTTGGAGATAAATGACTAAGTCAGGTGTTGGCAGATCTATAGAAAGATAATCATAAATCTGCTCATAGAGTTTTAGCTCTTCAGCTGAAAGTGTTGCCTTTGCAAATAACTTATCCTTATCTAATAAGAAATCTGAAACTTTGTTTGATGAGAAGATATCATCTTGTTTGAGTTCTTGAATTTGTTTCACACGCTGGAACAGAAAGAATAGTTGTGTTCCTAGCGCTGCTTGTGATGGATTGACATAAAAGTCAGGAAGAAAAGGATTTTCTGATGGCTGTTCAAGGAAAGTATCATAACTAAAGGAATCGGCTAACAGTCTAGTTAATGTGGTTTTGCCCGCACCTATGGGTCCTTCAACGGCTATAAACTTAGGTAATTTATTGAATTGCTTTAGATCAATAGTTTCTTTTTGCATATAGGATAATCTTACAAATATAGCTTCATTAAAACAAAAAAAAGTTATTTTTAATTAAATAATCTTAGATCTTAATATGATATTTTCTCTGTCCACCACTTTCCTACGCCTCCCAGATTTTCACCGGAACCTTCTCTTAACAGCAATAAGTCATATCCTGCCCTGAATCTTTTATGCTTGAGTGTGACTTTCGATTTTTCGGGCACCCTGAGTAACATGATCTGAAGCTCCCATGTTTCTTTGATCGATTGTTGAATCCTGCCGGGAATAAAACAATTTTCATTTTGCCTCTTTAAGATCAGGCTAGCTGCTCTTGAAACATTATGTAATTTAGTTTTCTTTGAAGTTAGACCGCCCATTTTATTAACAAGGGCCGGCCATAATAATACTGAAAAGAGGAATGCAGGAGTAAGTGATTGATTTTTGCTGTACCTGTCGTCAGTATTTTTTAAAGCATTGTAAATGAATCTCTTATCTTTCTTTGAATTGAGGAAATCTTTTGTCAGGGGAAGCAGATGTTCAAGTAAATTATGACTATTCATCTCAGTCATTATTAATTCGGCATTCCCAGTCAAAAGCATTTTAAGAGTTTCTTCGTACTTCCTTCCTGAAGAAATTTCTTTTAGAAGATAAGAAAGTTTTTTCATATCAGCTTCAAGCTTCTTATCCAAATCTAAGCTTAATTTAGCTTTAAATCTTATTGCCCTTAATATTCTAACTGGGTCTTCTTTAAACCTCTCGTAGCTGTCCCCGATTGACTTTAATTTTTTATTTTGAAGATCTTTGTATCCACCTACAAAATCTATAATCTCCATTTTTTCGATATCTAGATATAACGAATTTATAGTAAAATCTCTTCTGAAAGCATCATCTTCAATGTTTCCATAGTTGTTATCTCTTAACACAAGGCCCTTGTTGGACTTTTGTGTGTTTCTTTGGCTAGATGACCTGAAAGTTGAAATTTCAGTTATTTTTCTACCACTTCTTGAATGGACTATTTTAAATCTTCTGCCTATGATTCGAGTTCTTGGTAAAAGACCATTGACTTGTTCAGGAGTAGCATCGGTTACTACATCGCAGTCTTTGGGCTTGAGTCCGAGGATAGAATCTCTTACAAATCCACCGACTATATAACCTTTAAAACCAGCCTTGTTGAGTCTTTGGATAATTGATCTTGCATCGCTATCGATTTGATCAAATTCTATATGATGCTTCGAGACCTTAATGATCTCAGGAGAAATATTATATTGGTCTATTGCAACCAAAATAATTTAACCATATTGCTGTCTCTCATGAATCTCTTCAATTGTTTTACAGTCAATACAGCGTGTTGCAGTAGGCCTGGCTTCAAGTCTTCTAATGCCAATCTCTATCCCACACGATGCACAATAACCATAATCACTTGCCTTGAGATCCTCTACTGATTCATTTATTTTTGAAAGAAGTTTCCTTTCTCTTTCTCTTGTTCTTAGTTCTAAAGTAAATTCTTCTTCATGAGTGGCCCTATCTGATTCATCAGGAAAATGACTGACATTTTTTTGTATTTTGTCTGCAGTTCTATCTTGCTCAATCTGAAGTTGATGTTTCCAGCTACCTAGAATGTCTAAAAAATGCTGTTTTTGCTTAGCATTCATATATTTTTCGTTCTTTTTTAAAGCATAAGGTTTAATGGAGGCAAGGAATTGTGATTCTTCGTACTTTACAGTTGCTTTGGTTTTCTTAGGTGTTATCTTTTTTGTCGAAGTCTTTTTAGCTGATTCTTTCTTTGGAGTTGCTTTCTTCGGAGTTGCTTTCTTTGAAGCTACTGGCTTCTTAGCAACTACTTTTTTTGAAGGAGCTTTGGCTTTTACTGACTTCTTAAGTGGTTTTTTTGTAGGCATTTTGAATAAATTTTTATATTGTTTGACCTTGAAGGCGCAGCAATTTAGCAGAATACTTTTTTAATAGCTAGAAAAAGTTTCTTTAATTTCTAGATACTCATCTTTTGCAAGTCTAGGGCCAGAATTTTGTACAGTTTTAGAGGCCGCAAAGCATCCAAAATTAGCAGATTCTTCCAGAGTTTTTGATTCATTGATACCGTTGAGAACGGCTCCAGCAAACATATCTCCAGCTCCATTAGTATCAATCGCGTTCACTTCTATACCTGGAACACTAAACTGACTATTTTGATCGTAGCCTGTGCAGCCATTTGATCCTTTAGTTATTAACAGATTGTCTGTGTAATTTTTGAAATAGCCAAATATTCCTTCTTCTTCGTCAAACTCCGCAAATTCCTTGGCTTCTTCTTCATTACAGAAAATAAGATCACACTTTATATTTATGAGTTCCTTTATTTGTTCTTTAAAGGAACTGACTATGAAGGGATCAGATAAAGAAATAGCTACCTTAGTATCATGAACTTTTGCAAGATTTATAGCTTTTTTATAGGACTCAAATCCTCCTGGGGAGGCGATTAGATAACCTTCTAAAAAAAGGAATTTTGAGTTTTTTATTACCTCTTCACTAACATTATCAATTGAAAATTCTGAATTGATGCCAAGATTAGTACACATTGTTCTTTCTGCATCTTCCGATATCATCACAAGGCACTGCCCTGATGGAATTTCTGATTCTATGAGCGAAGACGCGTGGTTAACATCATTCAATGATAAATCTTCAAGGTAAAATCTACCGTTCTCGTCGTCTCCAACTATACAAGTCATATAACATGTAGAACCAAATAGAGAGGCGGCTACGACTGAATTTGTACTGGATCCACCGCATGCCTTTTGTGCCGACTTACCTAATGAACCAAGCGCTTCAATTAAACCATTCTGATCATCTTTATCTATTAAGGTCATTGCACCTTTTGGAATCCCTTGGCCTTCAATCTTTTTTGAAAATTCGTCATCAATTTGAAAAGTCACATCCACTAAGGCACTGCCCAAAGAGCATATATCGTAATTCATTTTATTACCCAATTATTTTTAAAAAAACGTAGACTGTTCGAAATATGCCAACTTATCAAGTAAAAAATGCAATTTAAGCGTTCTATAGGTATTATTTTTGGGCTGATTGCTTTTGCTACGCTAATCTTTTCAGCTGCATTGATAGCGGTTATTGATTACCGAGTAACCTCAAAGTTAGATGGAGTTCTGTGGACAGTTCCTGCCAAGCTTTATTCTAGGCCATTGGAGCTGGCAGAAAGTATAGAGATAAATAAAGATAACTTAATCAAAGAACTGGAAATGCTTTCTTATCAGAAAGTTAAACGGCCTGAAAAATCAGGACAATTTAGTTTTTCTAGAGATAAGCTAACAATATTTTTAAGAGGATACAAGAATCAGCGATCGGGGATTTTTGACATTACTTTTGAGAAATCAAATGTTAAGAGTATTAAAAATCAGTTAGGTATATCTGAAGATCTTATTAAACTCGAACCTATAGTAATAGGTGGTATGTATCCAGCCCATATGGAAGATAGAGTTTTATTGGATTGGCCGGAAGTGCCTCAAGTGCTTATAGAAACCATACTTGCAGTAGAAGACCAGAATTTCTTCAATCACTATGGTGTATCTCTAAGGTCTATCTCAAGAGCCTTCTTAAAGAATATACAGGCAGGTGAGGTTGAGCAAGGCGGCAGTACAATTACTCAGCAACTCGCAAAAAGTCTTTTCTTTACTTCAGCACAAACGATTAGAAGAAAAGTAATGGAGGCAATAGCCTCTCTATTGATTGAATTTCATTATTCAAAAGAAGAAATATTATTGGCATATATAAATGATGTTTTTTTAGCTCAATCAGGAAAGCGGGCTATACATGGATTTGGCATGGGAGCACAACATTTTTTTGGTACTTCAATAAAAAATCTTGAAACAGATCAAATAGCACTTCTCGTTGGGATGTTGAAAGGTCCTTCTTTGTATAATCCAAGACGTAACCCTAGCAATGCAACTCAAAGAAGAAACTTGGTTCTTACTGTTCTAAATAGAAACTTTAAGATTTCTGACTCTGACCTTGCACAACTAAAAACAAAAGAATTGGGAGTGGCGCGTCCAAATTATAGGACGGAAACTAAATATCCTGCCTTCCATGATCTTGTGAGGATCGAATTGCAAGAAAACTTTAATGAAAAGGACTTAAGGACAAAGGGGTTGTCCATAGAAACTAATGTTGATCCAATTCTTCAAGACGCACTTGAAAAAAGTATTATTAAAACAAAGGCTCAGCTCATAAAGAAATATGGTAAAAAATTATCAGATATTGAAGGTGCTGCAATCGCGGTAGATGTATCTAACGGTGAAGTTAAAGCGGTGGTTGGAAGTACTGCGCCTTCAGCATATGGGTTTAATAGATCAATAAATGCTATCAGACCTATCGGTTCGCTGGTCAAACCATTTATTTATCTTACTGCCTTAGATCAGTATAAAAAATATAACCTCACCACTATGCTAGATGATTCTAAGCTCAGTATCCGAAGTGGGGGAGAAATTTGGGAGCCTGACAATTTTGATAAAAAGTTTCACGGAAAAATCCCTCTCCATGTTGCGTTGTGGCAATCTTATAATATTGCTTCTGCAAGACTGGGTTTAGATGTTGGTTTCGAAGCTGTAGAAGATATGTTCTCTAAGTTAGGAATTGATAAACAATTTCAAAACTATCCATCATTATTTATAGGTTCTTTTGAGTTATCACCCTATCAGGCCATTCAGGCTTATCAGACAATAGCAGCAGATGGTTTCTATACCCCTTTAAGGTCTATAAGAGAGATCAAGGATACAAAAGGAGAAATAGAGTTTTCTTACCCTTATAGTATTGAGCAAAGAATCAGGCCTGAGCCTGTAGCTTTATTAAAGTTTGCAATGCAACAAACCTTTGAAAGAGGAACTGCGAGGGGTTACTCGTCTGAAGACATTCGATCTTGGAATGCTGGAGGTAAAACAGGAACTTCTGATGATCAGCGTGATAGTTGGTTCGTAGGCTTTGCCGGAGAGATACTTGTCTTAGTTTGGTTAGGTTTTGATGATAACCGAACAACCCCTTTAACAGGTAGAACAGGTGCATTTCAGGTATGGAAAAATTTTATAGATGAGATAAAACCAATTTCTAAGGCTAAAACTTCCTTACCTCGTATTAATTATCTTTGGACTGATATGAATGATGGTCTTTTGAGTGGTAAAAAATGCAAGGATTCTTTGCTTGTGCCATTTATAGAGGGCACTGAACCAAATTTAATTCCATCTGTCAGAAGGACATGTTCAAATAGAATTGAGAATTCCGATGAAGGTTTATTGGACAAACTCAAGCAAGCTTTCGAGGGAGGTCAAGGTTGAATTTATTAAAGTTAAATATCGTTATTATCATTTCGATATTTTTATACTCTTGTGTGGCTAACCAAAATACAAGAGATGCTTCTCTTTATAAGGTTCCCGTAAATGATTTTTCACGAACAGTTGAATTGTTAATAGCTAACAAAGAATTTTTAGAGTCAGAAATTATGAAAATCAATGCTTTAAATCCCTCTATCCAAAGAATAATTCTTGGAGCTGACGATTTTTTAAGGAAAGAAAATTATCCAAAAGCTAACTCTGAACTAGAAAGAGCATTTAGGCTTACAAAAAGTGAAGGCGCTCTATACTTGAGAATTGCACACTTGAGATACAAACAAGGCCTGCTTAAGGAATCAGAATCCTTTGCATCAAGAGGTTTGCTGTTAGGTAACATATCCTCGTGGGAGCGTTTACTGCTAAATGTCTATTTAAAGAACTAGGGCTAGATAGTGTTTTCGCAAAAATATATAATTCTTCGCCCTCAAATAGTCAAGATTAAAACATAATGAAAAACGTTGGAATAATAGGTGGTTCAGGATTCGCTGGTGAAGAACTCATTAGGTATCTAAGCGTCCGCGAGGATACTAGTATTTTGGCGGTAAGTTCTAGAGAGCTTAGGGGGAAGAGCACGTCAGAGATTGTGGAGGACACGGAACTCTTTTTTGTTGATCCTGAAGATGATATTTTCTTAGATTGCGATGTTGTATTTTTTGCTACTCCACACGGAGTTTCAATGAATCGAGCTAAATCTTTTCTTGAAAAAAACATAAAGGTTATAGACCTTTCCGCCGACTTTAGGCTGAAGGATAGTAAGATTTGGAGAGACTGGTACAAAAGTGAGCACAAAGATTTAGATAATCTATCAAGCTCCACATATGGTCTGACTGAACTCAACTGTGAACTTATCAAAACAAGTAATCTTGTTGCTGTTCCAGGCTGCTATCCTACTGCTTCTATATTAGGTCTCATGCCACTGATGAAGCTGGATAACAATATTGAATCAATCACTATAGATGCTAAGTCAGGAATTAGCGGAGCAGGAAGAAGTACCGTAGAAGACAGCTTAAAAGAAGACATCGAAGAAAACTTTTATGCTTACGCCACTTCTGGTCATAGGCACCTTCCTGAAATTAGTCAGATATTAGAAGAAATTTATGGCGAACCTTTAGCATTAAATTTTTTACCTCATTTGATACCGGCCATGCGAGGGATTTATGCAACCATGTATGTGAATTTTACAAAACTACCTGAGCAAAATATTTTAGAAATCTATAAAAATTTTTATAAGGATTCACCTAATATTACCTTAATGGATATTGATCAAGTCCCTGAGATTGCCAAAGTATCTTTTACAAACAAATGTCAGATAGGAGTTTATCCTTCTGCTATCTCTAATCAGCTTGTAATTATTTCTTCAATAGATAATTTAATTAAGGGTGCTGCTGGTCAGGCAATCGAATGTTACAATTTAATGTGTGGACATAACCAAATGAAAGGCCTTACTAATGGTTGAAACTTATACCCCTTCATTAATGCAACTCACTAATGGAGCTGTACATAAAATACTATCACTAAAAGATAGTGAATCGAATAATGATACTTTGAATCTAAGGGTTTATGTAACAGGTGGTGGCTGCTCAGGTTTTCAGTATGGATTTTCATTTGATAGTATCGTTGATGAAGACGATACATGTATTGAAAAGGAAGGAGCTAACCTAGTAATTGACTCATTGAGCCTCCAGTACCTTCAAGGGTCTACAGTAGACTATGTTGAGGACTTAACTGGGTCCAAGTTTATTATCTCTAATCCAAATGCTACCACTACTTGTGGATGTGGAGAGTCTTTCTCTATATAGACGGAGAAAATATTCTTCCAAGATAAACCGCACCTTTACTGCCCGTAATTTCCTCTAATTCAAATTTTACCTCGTCTAATCTTTTCTTGGCGAGCCAAGCAAAGCATATTGCTTCTAAATAATCTGGATCAAAACCTATTTCTTGAGTTGTCTTACACTTTTTATTGAGTCCTCTAGAGATTCTCTCAAGGAGGTATTTATTATGAACACCACCTCCGCAAAAATATATCTCATCTTCAATTACATTTAATTTGTTTAAAGAATTTAAAAGACTTTGGGCAGTCATCTCAGCCAGAGTAGCCTGTACATCTTTAGGTTCCAATTCTTTATTGATATTTTTTAAATGTGTCTCTAGCCAAGTTAAGCTGAAATAATCAGGACCTGTGCTTTTGGGATAATCTAATAAAAAATATTTATCATTCATCATATTATCAAGAAGACTTTGTATTATGTTGCCAGATTTAGCCCATTTTCCATCTTGATCATAGTTTCCTTTTCCATTTTTTCTATTCCAGGAGTCCATAAGACAGTTTCCTGGACCCGTGTCAAACCCTATTAATTTATCATCACCCAATAAAGATATATTAGTTATACCTCCAATATTTATGATTATTCTGTTTTCTTTACGGGTATTAAAAACCTCATTATGAAACACTGGTGACAAGGGAGCGCCTTGCCCTCCTGCAGCTATATCATCATTTCTAAAATGACCTACAGTTGTAATACCAAGATTATCACTTACTAGTTGTGGATCACCAATCTGAAGAGAGAAAGGATTTCGAGACTTAGGTTCATGTTTTATGGTCTGGCCATGCGATCCGATGGCTTCTACTGTACTTACATCTATAGATATAAGAGCTAAGAAGGCGTTAATGCTATCGCAAAAAAACTCTCCAAGCTCTCTATCAAGAAGCGATAATGATGATTTATTTATTTCTGATCTAATGGAGAGTTCTAAAATTTCTTTTTTTAAATGTTTAGGAATGTCAAAGTTTCGCAGCCCCAGAATTTCTATTTCTTCTCCTTTACAATTTATAGCAGCACAATCTAGTGAGTCTACGCTGGTACCTGTCATTAGACCTATAAAGATCTTATCCTCCATAGAATTCTCTTTGGTCGATTAGATATTGATACTTTTTTAATTCATTAATTAGATCTGATGATTTTTCTTTATAAGCCATTAGCTCAGAAGACTTGATTGGAGATGCATTAGGAAACTTAACCTTTAGCGGATCTGTATGTTTACCATTTACATGAAATTCGTAATGCAAATGAGGTCCTGTTGCAAGACCAGTACTCCCTACATAACCAATAGTTTGACCTTGTTTTATTTTTCTTCCCACTTTTGTTCTGGCACTAAACCTATCTAAATGGCAATATCTTGTCACGTAATCTTCAGAATGTTTTATCTTGATTTCATTACCACAACCAGCATTATATTCTGCGAACAGAACAGTTCCATCTCCCGTGGCTCTTATGGGAGAACCCTTATTGGCGGCATAATCTACCCCTCTATGAGCTCTGATTGTATGCAGAACGGGGTGCCTTCTTTTAAGGTTATATTTTGAACTAATAAAGCTCAGCTTTACCGGAGATCTTAAAAAGGCCTTCTTAACATTTTCTCCTTCAAGATTAAAGTACTCTGAATTTTGTTCATCTAAATCGTATCTCACCGCAATGAACTTCTTATTTCTATTATTAAATTCAGAAATAAGAATATCTCCATCAATTACCTTTTCACCGTCAATGATGACTTCTTCATAGACAATACTAAAGGTATCACCCGGACGAATATCATGTGTGAAATCTATATCCCATCCGTTAATGTAGGCTAAATCCATTAATACACTGTCAGGAACATTTTCTCTAAGACCCGACATATACATAGAGTCTTTTATAACGACATGCTTAAAGACCTTCACCTTCTCAATTTTGGATTCATATCTTGAAATCACATAAGAACTATTAACCCTTTCGGCCTTGATACCAGACTTAATATTATCCACATAGATAAGTTTCTCTAATTCACCATATTCATTAACATAGGCCTTAATCTTGTCTCCAACCTCTATTTTTGACAGCAGATCACTTTTTTTACTATTAATTAATTTAATTATATTTTCTTTAGCTACTCCCAGATTATCAAGAATAGTAAACAGAGAGTCGTTTCTCTTTATTACAACTTCTTTTTCTATATATGGGATTTCAATTTGATAGTCTTCAGAAAGTGAACTTAGCATTAATGGCTTTATAAGTTCAGAGATTTTATCCTCTTCTTTGAAGTCTTTACTGCCTAAAATACTTATGCAAGCAAGCAGGAGAAAACCTAAAATCATAGCCAAGACATGCTTCATAGGGATGTTTCTTAATATGGTTAATATTTCTGTAACCAGCATAAAGTCGAATGATACCTCAAAAAGATCATATAATAGACCACAATGAGTAAAGAGAGCTTAGAACTTTTAACAAGAGGAACAGAAGAAATCATCCCAGAAGAAGCCTTCTTAGAGCAAATAGACTCTAAAAGGACTTTGAGAATAAAAGCGGGGTTTGATCCTACTTCTCCAGACTTACATTTGGGTCATACTGTTCTTCTCAATAAAATGAAGATATTTCAAGATCTGGGACACGAGGTAATCTTTCTTATAGGAGATTTTACTGGACTAGTAGGTGATCCTTCAGGGGTAAACGAAACCAGACCAGTACTGACTGAAGAACAACTAAATAAGAATGCTGAAACTTACAAACAACAAGTTTTTAAAATTCTAGACCCAGATAAAACTGAAATTAGATATAATTCTGAGTGGATGAATGAAGTACATCCTTCAGAATTTATAAAACTGTTATCTTCCTATACTGTAGCAAGAATGCTTGAAAGAGATGATTTTTCAAAGCGGTATAAAGCCCAACAACCTATATCCATACATGAATTCTTATACCCGATTTTACAAGGCTATGATTCAGTTAAACTAAATGCCGATATTGAAATGGGTGGAACCGACCAAAAATTCAACTTACTTTTAGGCAGGGAAGTTCAGAAACATTATGGCCAAAAACAACAATCAATACTCACCGTACCTTTGCTAGAGGGCCTAGACGGGGTAAAGAAAATGTCAAAATCTCTGGGTAATTATATAGCTCTTGAAGATAAGCCTGATGATATGTTTGGAAAACTTATGTCGATTTCAGATGATCTGATGTGGAGATATTTCTCTTTATTAAGCTTTAGATCATCTAAAGAAATATTGGTTTTCAAGAATGATATAAATGAGGGAACAAACCCTAGGGATATTAAATTTTTGTTAGCTGAAGAGATTGTTGAAAGGTTTCATAAAGGTTTAGGAGAAGTTTCAAAAGGAAACTTTATTAATAGATTTCAAAAGGGAAATATTTCGCAAGACATAGAAGAGATAAATATAAATATTGAAAATGATTCTGAGCTTTTAACAAGAATTATCAAGGAGTCTAAGCTTCTTTCAAGCACTTCTGAAGCTTTACGAATGATCCAGCAAGGAGCAGTGAAGTTGAATGATGAGAAGGTTTCTGACGGGAAAACCACAGTTCAGAAAGGATCATCAAACTTAATACAAGTAGGCAAAAAAAAGGTAGCAAAGATATTTATTGTTTAAAGAGCAAATACTTCTTTGAAACTAGATGATTTGATGTATACTGCGCGTCCCCTCGTTCGCGAAGGGAAGTTTTTTAAAAGTTTTAATAAGTAATTCGTGTGGGCGCTTATAATTAAGCGCAACTTACCAAAGTTAGCAATTATTTTATATTTATATAATTTAAAAGCTGACTTTAAAAAGTTAGTAATTATTTTATATTTATATAATTTAAAAGCTGACTTTAGTGTCATTTGACACTTAATTCAAAATTCAATTGAAGAGTTTGATCATGGCTCAGATTGAACGCTGGCGGTAACTTTTAAACATGCAAGTCGAGCGGTAACAGACATAAAGATTCAGCTTGCTGAATCCGGTGCTGACGAGCGGCGAACGGGTGAGTAACGCGTAGGAATCTACCCAGTAGCGGGGGATAGCCAGAGGAAACTCTGATTAATACCGCATACGCCCTGAGGGGGAAAGGGGGCAATTTATTGCTCTCACTATTGGATGAGCCTGCGTAAGATTAGCTTGTTGGTAGGGTAAAGGCCTACCAAGGCTACGATCTTTAGCTGGTCTGAGAGGACGATCAGCCACATTGGGACTGAGACACGGCCCAGACATCTACGGATGGCAGCAGTTAAGAATATTGGACAATGGGGGCAACCCTGATCCAGGTATACCGCGTGTGTGAAGAAGGCCTTAGGGTTGTAAAGCACTTTAATCAGAGAAGAAGCATTTTAAGTTAATACCTTAATTTGTTGACGTTAACTGAAGAATAAGGACCGGCTAACTCCGTGCCAGCAGCCGCGGTAATACGGAGGGTCCAAGCGTTAATCGGAATTACTGGGCGTAAAGCGCGCGTAGGCGGTTTAGCAAGTTGTATGTGAAAGCCCTGGGCTCAACCTAGGAACTGCATCCAAAACTACTAAGCTAGAGTACGAGAGAGGAGAGTAGAATTTCTGGTGTAGCGGTGAAATGCGTAGATATCAGAAGGAATACCAATGGCGAAGGCAGCTCTCTGGCTCGTAACTGACGCTGAGGTGCGAAAGCGTGGGTAGCAAACAGGATTAGATACCCTGGTAGTCCACGCCGTAAACGATGACAACTAGCCGTTGGGCAGATTTAACTGTTCAGTGGCACAGCTAACGCATTAAGTTGTCCGCCTGGGGAGTACGGCCGCAAGGCTAAAACTCAAATGAATTGACGGGGGCCCGCACAAGTGGTGGAGCATGTGGTTTAATTCGATGCAACGCGAAGAACCTTACCAATCCTTGAAATCTAGCGAAGTTCGCAGAGATGTGAATGTGCCTTCGGGAACGCTATGACAGGTGTTGCATGGCTGTCGTCAGCTCGTGTCGTGAGATGTATGGTTAAGTCCAGTAACGAGCGCAACCCCTATCCTTATTTGCCAGCGCGTAATGGCGGGAACTATAGGGAGACTGCCGGGTGAAACCCGGAGGAAGGCGGGGACGAGGTCAAGTCATCATGGCCCTTATGGATTGGGCTACACACGTGCTACAATGGGAAGTACAGAGGGATGCGAAAGCGCGAGCTGGAGCCAAACCCTTAAAACTTTTCTTAGTCCGGATTGGAGTCTGCAACTCGACTCCATGAAGTTGGAATCACTAGTAATCGCGAATCAGAATGTCGCGGTGAATACGTTCTCGGGCCTTGTACACACCGCCCGTCACATCATGGAAGTGGGTTGCACCAGAAGTGGTTAGTCTAACCTTCGGGAAGACGATCACCACGGTGTGATTCATGACTGGGATGAAGTCGTAACAAGGTAGCCCTAGGGGAACCTGGGGCTGGATCACCTCCTTAAAATAAAACGTTTTTTTGTAGGCGTTCACACGAATTACTTATTTCTTTTTATCTTTTTTAGATAAAGAAGAGTTCTTTAACATTTTTATAAGTTCAATCAAGTCATATCATGAATATTTTTATTCATTGGTATGCAAATTAACTATTCTTCAGATCTTCATATTTATATGAATATTTGTTGAATAAAACTATTCTTCAAATCTTCATATTTATATGAATATTTGTTGAGTAACTGCAAAGTAATTTGGCGTTTTTTGTGTTTTTTAAAACACAATTTTGTGTCTTTTAGACACAATAAGTAGATAGAAATGCTTGGTATATATCATTAAGTTAATTGATGTAATATGGTCAAGTAGTGAAGTGCAAACGGTGGATGCCTTGGCAGCTAGAGGCGATGAAGGACGTAGTAACTTGCGATAAGCTTCGGGGAGTCGGTAACAGACTTTGATCCGGAGATTTCCGAATGGGAAAACCCACCTAGGATAACCTAGGTATCTTTATCTGAATTCATAGGGTAAAGAGGCAAACGCGGAGAACTGAAACATCTTAGTAACCGCAGGAAAAGAAATCAATTGAGATTCTGTGAGTAGCGGCGAGCGAAAGCGGAATAGCCAGCAATCTTTATTTTTTAGATTAGGGGAATGACCTGGAAAGGTCTGTCATAGAAGGTGATAACCCTGTACCCAAAAATCTTTAAAAAGAACTAGGTTTGCAATAAGTAGGTCGGGACACGAGAAATCTTGACTGAAGATGGGGGGACCATCCTCCAAGGCTAAATACTCCTAGCTGACCGATAGTGAACCAGTACCGTGAGGGAAAGGCGAAAAGAACCCCGGAGAGGGGAGTGAAATAGAACCTGAAACCGTTTGCATACAAGCTGTCGGAGCTTTGATATCTTCGGATATTTTAGTGACGGCGTACCTTTTGTATAATGGGTCAGCGAGTTAATTTCTGTGGCAAGCTTAACTTTTTTAAGGTAGGCGCAGCGAAAGCGAGTCTTAATAGGGCGACATAGTCTCAGGTATTAGACGCGAAACCGGACGATCTATCCATGGCCAGGGTGAAGGTGAGGTAACACTTACTGGAGGCCCGAACCCACCTATGTTGAAAAATGGGGGGATGAGCTGTGGATAGGAGTGAAAGGCTAATCAAGTTCGGAGATATCTCGTTCTCCCCGAAATCTATTTAGGTAGAGCCTCTCATATTACTGCTGGGGGTAGAGCACTGTTTCGGCTAGGGGGTCATCCCGACTTACCAAACCGATGCAAACTCCGAATACCAGCAAGTACAGTGAGGGAGACAGACTGCGGGTGCTAACGTCCGTAGTCAAGAGGGAAACAACCCAGATCGCCAGCTAAGGTCCCAAAGTATTATTAAGTGGGAAACGTTGTAGGAAGGCCCAAACAGCTAGGAGGTTGGCTTAGAAGCAGCCATCCTTTAAAGAAAGCGTAACAGCTCACTAGTCGAGTCGGCCTGCGCGGAAGATGTAACGGGGCTAAATAATACACCGAAGCTGCGAATGAATATTTATATTCATGGTAGGGGAGCGTTCTGTATGCCACTGAAGGTGAATCGAGAGGTTCATTGGAGGTATCAGAAGTGAGAATGCTGACATAAGTAACGATAAGAGGGGTGAAAAACCTCTCCGCCGAAAGACCAAGGTTTCCTGTCCAACGTTAATCGGGACAGGGTGAGTCGACCCCTAAGGCGAGGGCGAAAGCCGTAGTCGATGGGAAATAGGTTAATATTCCTATACTTCTTGTTACTGCGATGGAGTGACGGAGAAGGCTAGGCCAGCACAGCGACGGTAGTTCTGTGTTTAAGGTTGTAGGTTGGAGATTTAGGTAAATCCGGATCTCTAAGACCGAGAACTGATGACGATTATCTTTTCGGAGATAAGAAGTGGTCGATGCCATGCTTCCAGGAAAAACTTCTAAGCTATAGGTAGCAAGGAATCGTACCGTAAACCGACACAGGTGGTCAGGTAGAGAATACTAAGGCGCTTGAGAGAACTCTGGTGAAGGAACTAGGCAAAATGGTACCGTAACTTCGGGAGAAGGTACGCCCTCATTACGTGACGAGACTTGCTCTCCGAGCGGAAGAGGGTCGAAGATACCAGGTGGCTGCGACTGTTTACTAAAAACATAGCACTCTGCAAACACGAAAGTGGACGTATAGGGTGTGACGCCTGCCCGGTGCCGGAAGGTTAATTGATCGGGTTAGCCCCTTGTGGGCGAAGCTCGTGATCGAAGCCCCGGTGAACGGCGGCCGTAACTATAACGGTCCTAAGGTAGCGAAATTCCTTGTCGGGTAAGTTCCGACCTGCACGAATGGCGTAACGATGGCCACGCTGTCTCCACCAGAGACTCAGTGAAATTGAATTTGCGGTGAAGATGCCGTATACGCGCGGCTAGACGGAAAGACCCCGTGCACCTTTACTATAGGTTCACACTGGACTTTGAGTTTATTTGTGTAGGATAGGTGGGAGACTTTGAAGCAGGAGCGCCAGCTCTTGTGGAGTCGTCCTTGAAATACCACCCTATTAAATTTGGAGTTCTAACTTAGGCCCGTAATCCGGGTCGAGGACAGTGTGTGCTGGGTAGTTTGACTGGGGCGGTCTCCTCCCAAAGAGTAACGGAGGAGTGCGAAGGTAACCTCAGCACGGTCGGACATCGTGCAATGAGTGCAATGGCATAAGGTTGCTTAACTGCGAGACTGACAAGTCGAGCAGATACGAAAGTAGGTCATAGTGATCCGGTGGTTCTGAATGGAAGGGCCATCGCTCAACGGATAAAAGGTACGCCGGGGATAACAGGCTAATACCCCCCAAGAGTTCACATCGACGGGGGTGTTTGGCACCTCGATGTCGGCTCATCACATCCTGGGGCTGAAGCAGGTCCCAAGGGTATGGCTGTTCGCCATTTAAAGTGGTACGCGAGCTGGGTTTAGAACGTCGTGAGACAGTTCGGTCCCTATCTGCCGTGCGCGTTGGAAAATTGAGAAGAGTTGCTCCTAGTACGAGAGGACCGGAGTGAACGAACCGCTGGTGTTCGGGTTGTCATGCCAATGGCATTGCCCGGTAGCTATGTTCGGAAAGGATAACCGCTGAAAGCATATAAGCGGGAAGCCTCCTTCAAGACTAGTTTTCCCTGGACCTTCGGGTCCTTAGAGAGCCGTTCAAGACTAGGACGTTGATAGGCAGGGTGTGTAAGTGCTGTAAGGCATTGAGCTAACCTGTACTAATTGCTCGATCGGCTTGACCGTATTACATCAAGTAATTTCTTGATATAACCAAGTTACTTAACAGTTAATAGATTGAATTTATAAGTTTATGTCTGATGACAATAGCAAAAGTGAACCACCTGATACCTTTTCGAACTCAGAAGTGAAACCTTTTAGCGCCGATGGTAGTGTGGTTGCGACCATGTGAGAGTAGGACATCGTCAGACTTCTTTTGAAGGAACCCTTCTAATTTTTAATTAGGAGGGTTTTTTTCTGCAACAAGCATTGCTCCCAGGGCGGAAGCATATTCACCATTTTTAGGAAAATGAGGAGTAAAACCAGTAATTGATGCCGCTTGTTCCAGAGAATTTCTTAGACCCACAAAAGATGGTGCTCTGCCTACCACAACAATTTCTGAAGCTTGAAACATCATAGCAACTGAAGTCGCTATTCGAGCTGCTGTTTGACCGACTAAATTTACAATACCAGCTGCTATATCCTCTCTGGAATATTCAATATTATCTTTTGATACCTTACCGAAATTTACAGCTGTAGTATTAGATGGAAGTTGACCTATAGGGCCTGAAACAACATCTTCTAATATAAGATCTACAAAACTTTCATCTCCCTTTTCCGCTAGAGTTGCTATCTCTTCAGGATCTGTTGTACCTAATAAGAGTTTGCTTAAACCTAGAACAGTACCTCCTCCAACACCTGTACCTGAACAATGAGTAAAGATTCCTCTGTGCGCATGTATGCAAGCAGTACCAGAGCCAGCACTGACAATAATTGTAGACTCTTCCTCACTAAGGCCCGAAAGTTTCATAGAACCATGTCCAACTGCATCTATTTCATTTACATGGATAATTGGAGTTGAATCTATATAGTCTCCAAGCCCTAGATGTTTCCCTCCAGTCACAGCTAAAAATCCTTCATTGGAAACAAAATCAATATCTGGAAAAAGTTTTCTCACCCTCTCTTGATCTAAATTTTTTGAACTCAAATCCATTTTATGAATAAGTTCATCACCTTTTTTTCTAAGTGTGTCCGTGACTGTTATACCGAAATCAGCAGAGATATTCATGGAGTATTAAAATAAGTTTGAGTTAATATAAGTAAAGATTTAATTATAAATGGTTATTAAGTAGGAATGTAGATGGATATAAGACAAATAGTAATGGTTTCTGGGCTTAGAGATCCAGTAGTTGATGACCTTTGTGCTCTTTTTGATTTTGAGGTGGCCTTTAATGATCCCGGAGTATCTCATTTTGGTCTTGAGAATGCCGTAATTCCTTTAGGAACTGATTTTCTAGAAGTTGTCAGTCCAGTAGAAGAAAATACTACTGCAGGCAGGTATCTAACTAAAAGAGGTGGAGATGGCGGATATATGATAATCATACAAGTGGATAAATTTGAAGATTCACAAAAACTAGTAATCGAACATAATATTAAGACGGTCTGGGAAACTGATTTACCAGAAGCTAAAGCCATGCATCTCCATCCTAAGCAAATGGGCGGAGCCATCCTGTCTCTAGATTGGATGAATCCTAAAGAGAGCTGGAAATGGGCAGGACCGAATTGGGAGAAGAATATTTCAGGACCTCTCAAAGGTATTGATGGTGTTGAAATTCAATCAGATAATCCAGAACTAATGCAAGAGACCTGGCTTAGGATTTTAGGGAATGTTAAAAGCGATCAAGATAACAGAATCCTTTTAGATAATACTTGGATAAAATTTACTGAAGCTACTGACGGAAGGGGCCCCGGTATTTCAGCTTTTAGTCTTAAAGCTGAAAATAGTGACAAAATTATTGAAAGAGCTGAAAGTTTAGGGTTTTTATTAAATGGCATAATAACTATAGGAGGGGTAAAATTTTATTTAAAATGAAAATATATTTCTTTGTATTCTTCTCAGTGCTTTTAGTTTCTTGTGGAGGAGGCGGTGGTGGAGGAAGTTCTAGCACACCCACACTTCCCGATGGAAATACTACGGGCGGAACTACACAAAGCTCAGGTACTTCTTCTGGCAGCTCTTCAACAACTTCATCAACCACATCGACAACTTCCACAACAACTAATTCTTATAATCCAAATTTACCTAGCTCTGGTGCGATCACTTTAACTGGTAATTTTGAAACAGATAAGACGGAGTATGAGGAGACACAAGAATATCAACAGCAATATGGCTTAGATTTAATTAAGGCTTCTTCGGCCTATGCCCGTGGTGCAACAGGAAGAGGGGCGATTATAGGAATTATGGATTCAGGAGTTGATAATTCTCACCAAGAATTAAATGGGTTTAATAAAATTGTTTCAGGCAGCTATCTGACATACCAAGATAGATCTCCCACTACAGATGAAAAAAGGCATGGCTCTCATGTTTCAGGCATAGCGTTAGGCGAGAGAGATGGATCTGGCATACACGGAGTGGCATTTGATGCGCAGTTGTTTTTTATATCTATAGAGTTAGGAACTGCTGGAGATACTTATGAGCCAGCTACTATAGACTCGACAGTAGATTTTACTGGAATAGATAATAGCTGGTCTCAATTAGAAGCGGAGTTTGTCACTAACAATGTAACTGTCGTTAACGGAAGTTTTGGCTATCAAGGTAATATTAATGACTATACAGAAGCAAATATAAGAGAGGCCTTTCCAAAGACTATAGGTGTTTTAGCTCAACCTCAAAAACCAAACCAAGATAAAACAATTTTTGTTTGGGCTGCTGGAAATGGAGGTGGATATGCGGATCAAGGAGTAGACTATTCTAGTCCTGAAGTCTTCGGTGGGCTTGCTTATTTATTACCAGAGCTTAGAGGAAACACAGCTGCAGTTGTCTCGATAGACGAAGATGGTTCTATAAGTAGTTTCTCTAATAGATGTGGTGTAGCCAAAGATTATTGTTTGGCAGCCCCAGGTAGATCTGTTTTAAGTATTTATGCTGAAGATTCCCCTAACTATGATTCTTATGGCAGAGCGAGTGGCACTTCAATGGCTGCCCCTCACGTATCTGGTGGCATAGCTCTTCTCGCTGACTACTTTGAAGGGCAATTAGGTAATACTGAAATTCTTCAAAGGCTGTTTGCAACAGCAAATAAATCAGGAATATACGCAGAATCTGATATTTATGGACAAGGTTTGATGGACTTAAATGCCGCAACCCAACCACTGGGCACAGCCATGATTGCTACCTCTGGTGCTTCACTTTCAAATCTTACGATTCAAGAAGAGGGTTCCTATATTGGAATTATTGGACCTGCTTTTGGTAACTCAATTGCAAATAGATTGGGAGGACTTAGTTATGTTGTTTTTGATGACCTAGGCGCACCTTTTAAGAGAAGTATTGATAAGCGTATCCTCAATAACATCCCTAATATAAACTGGCTAACTTCTTTTCAATTGAATCCAAATAAAAGAGTTTATCAACGAACATTCTCACCGACACCTGGCAGTAATCTTAAGGTAGGATTGGTAGATAAATTTTCTTATATTGATACCCCCTCCTTATGGGCAAGTACAGATAGTAACGTAGCGTATTTCTCTTTTTCTCAAGCTATCTCTCAAAGAAGTAAGCTATTTTTTGGAAATGGAACTAGCCCAAATACCTATCTGAGCTCAATTAAAAATAATCACTACAAAGGAATACCTTTTCTTGATTTCTCTTCTGAAGGATCGTTTGTAGGCTTAGATATCTCTTTACCTCTCAGTAAATCTCTTTTATTTTCCTTCTTTGAAGGATCTCATCAAGACAATCAGAGATTTATCAATTCTCTTGGAGATAGTAAAGGTGTCTTTTTAGAATTTAAAGATAGCAAACAGTCTTCAATGCTCTCCTATCAGATGGGTGTGATGAAAGACAGTTCCAGCTTATTGGGCATATCTTCTGAAGGAGGTTTTGGTTCGCCTAATAACTCCTCCACATCCTTTTTGGGATTCGAGTCTCTTAATATGTTAAGGCAGGTGTCTATTAGAAGCTCTATCCATCTTGGCAAGGGCTCATCATCATTTAATGGACTTGGTTTTATCGATGAAATGGATGATTCAATCTTTACTGCTTTTAATTTTTCTATTTTTAAGGACAGTATATTTTCGCAAAATGATTCATTAAGCCTGGAAATATATCAACCATTACGATCTGAAGTGGCTAATCTGAATCTGAATTTACCTGTGGGAAGGACAAAAGATAGAAAAATTCTATTTAATGACTACAAGGTTGATTTAACGCCTTCTGGCAGACAAATTAATTCTCAATTAGTCTATAGCTCAAATGGTAGGTATATATCTTTCTTCGGAAAGATAGGATTGGTTTCTAATGAATTCCACAACCAAGATAATGATATAAACCCTTATTTCTTATTGGATATAGCGCTTAATTTAAAATAAGCCTTGGGCAGTATGTGCTGCTAGCTCCTTTTCTGATTGCTGATCAATTTCGGAAGACGTTTCTAGAGGTTTATTAAGCTCTGCCCACTCAATTTCAAATTCATCTTCTGAATCCATATAGGAGGTTAGATTAAGTTTTTCATATAAAGGCATGACTTTATCAGTTAAAAGACCAATCCTTTTGAGGTTAGGCATCACTCTGCTGAATAAAAGATTCGTAAACATGTCTTGGCTCTCGTCATTCACAACCATTGCTCTTACTTCCTCTTCGCTAATATTAAACCATCTAGCAGGTAACTCCGTATTGATAATTCTATCTCTCATAACTACGCAAGCCTCGTATGCGAACATAGCTCTATCTTCCACTTCTTCTTCGGTCAGCGTCTTTAAAAAATCTTCTAAGTAGTTAACTCCAAATGTTACATGTCGAGCTTCATCTCTTATCACGTAGTGAACTAATTGTCTTAGTAAGGCACAGTTAGAAGTTTCTTTTGTAGTTTGAAAGGCAGCAAGAGCCAGACCTTCTATAATAATTTGCATTCCAATAAACTTAAGATCCCACCTTGGATCGGAAAGTATTTTATCTATAAGTGATTTCAGGTTTTTATTAATTGGATATTCAACTCCTGAAACTTGCTTTATGTATCTCGCAAAGACTTCAACATGTCTAGCCTCATCAAAAGTTTGGGAAGCTGCATAAAGTTTTGCTTGATAAGTTGGTGCACAAGAGACCAATTGTGAAGCAACCAATAGTGCTCCTTGCTCACCATGCAGAAATTGGCTTAAACCCCATGCTTGATCATGCCAAAGGTACTCAAGACGCTCTTCTTCAGGCAGGGCAGCTAAAGGCCCCTCCATTCGCGCTAATAGCTCGGCCTTAACTGGAGCTTGTCCCTTTTTAATGGCCTTGGACCAGTCCAAATCAATAGAGCCATCCCAATTTAGTTTTTTCCCAAGTTCATATAACTTTTTGATGCGAGTGTCTGCATCAGTATAATCCCAATTATAATGTCCAATGAGGGGAGTATTAAAGATCTCAACAACATCTTCAATATGTCCTTCATTAAAGCCTTCGGGTAAATCAAATTCTCTAGGATCAACAGGCGGATTATCAACCACTTTTATTTTCATATTTAACCTGTCTTTGACGAATAATCTAGGGGCTGAGAGAGTTCATCCCAATCGATATTTCCATGATCCTCTAAATCTTGAAATTGAAGAATATCCATTTCTGCATATTTTTCTTGAGTTTTTTCAGTAACTAATCCAATTCGTTTTAGATTAGGCATTATTTTTGCAAACAAGAGGTTGTTGAATAGCTTTGCATTTTCAGATTTATTTAAAACTTCTTGAGCTTCCTCAACATTCCATCCAAATTGTTTCATTACATTGTCTGAACCAAATCTATTTCTCATAACCACACAAGCTTCATAGGCAAAATCGGCTCTTTCTTCTTTCTCTTCATCTGAGAGAGTTTGAACAAATTCTTCTAAATAATTAACTCCAAAAGTAACGTGTCTAGCTTCATCTCTAATAACCAGATAGAAAAGGTCTTTGAGTAATGGATCCATTGCTGCAGCTCTTTGTCTCTCAAAGGCTGCAAGGGCCAACCCTTCGATAATAATTTGCATACCTATAAACTTTAAATCCCATCTAGGATCTGAAAGAATTTTATCAAGTAGAAGTTTTAGACCTGGCATAACAGGATAGTTAAAACCAATTCTCTCTTGAAGATATTTGTTGAATACTTCTACATGTCTTGCTTCATCAAAAGTTTGTGATGCTGCATATAATTTTGCATTATAAGTTGGCGCACAAGATACTAGTTGAGATGCTACAAGCAAAGCCCCTTGTTCTCCATGAACAATTTGGCTTAGGCTGCTAGCCAAAAGATGCCATGAGACTTCAATTTTCTTTTCTTCAGAAAGATCATCATAAGGCTTAAAGCCTGCTAGCTGTTGATGTTCAGGAGAAGTTGCCCAATCAGAATGCGAGTAATGCTGATTAGACCAATCTAAGTCCATAGTTGCATTCCAGTTTAATTTTTTCCCTAGTTCGTAGAGTTTCTTGAGCCTGTTATCAGCATCCGTATAATCCCAGTTATAAGATCCTGTAAGTGGGGTCTGGAAAATCTCTACAATATCTTCAATATCTTGAGGCTCTAACTTACTTTCTAAGTCATCTTTGTCAAAATAGTTTAATCCTGGAGGGCAATTTTTAACTTCTGTTATTTTCATGATTTCTTTATCCTTAATCTGGTTTTATTCTACCTTAAATTACTGAAAACTGCTGCTTTCAAGCTCCTAAAATTTTTGTTTTATTTCTTAGATAAAAGGTGACTCTGCTCAATCAACTTTGAACAAATCTGTTAATTGTTCTAGCATCGCTCCACCAAGCTCTTCGGCCCTATGTATTGTCACGGCATTTTTATAGTAGCGTGTAACGTCATGACCTATCCCTATGGCAATAAGATTAATATCTGACTTAGTTTCAATAGAGTGAATGACTTGTCTGAGGTGGAGATCTAAAAAATTTGTTGGGTTGGTAGACAAAGTACTATCATCTACTGGAGCACCATCAGAAATAACCATCAGTATTTTTCTTTGCTCTGACCTTCTTGCTAATCTGTCATGAGCCCAAATTAGTGCTTCTCCATCAACGTTCTCTTTTAATAAACCTTCTCTTAACATGAGCCCAAAGTTTTTTTGTCCTCTTCTCCATGGAGTATCTGCAGATTTAAAAATAATATGCCTTATGTCGTTTAGTCTTCCTGGGTTTTCAGGCTTTCCATCATCCATCCAGAGTTTTCTACTCTCACCACCTTTCCACTGCTTCGTGGTGAATCCTAAGACTTCTGTCTTTACATTACACCTTTCCAATGTCGTACTTATTATGTCAGCACATATTGCGGCTACTGTCATTGATCGTCCTCTCATAGAGCCAGAACTGTCCACTAATATAGAAACGCTTGTGTCTCTAAACTCAGTATCCTTTTCTATCTTATAACTTAATGAAGTAAGAGGATCGGTTATCATCTTATGAAGTCTAGCTGAATCAAGCATACCTTCTTCTTTATCGAACTCCCATGATCGATTTTGCTGAGCCATGAGAAATCTTTGTAATCTATGTGCTAGTTTGGATATAGTTGCTTTGCTGGGGCCCATAAGCTGATCTAGATGTTTTCTTAATCTTACTAGCTCTTCAGGACTGCAAAGATCTTCAGCTTTTATTTCTTCATCAAAGCTTCTTGTATAAACCTTGTAACTAAAATTACCTGTTTGTCCTACTAAAGATTCAAGCCATGATTGGTTGGCTGTAATTTCTTGATTCTCATCAACAATCGCATCTTCATCAATATCACCAGAATCAGCATCAGCCTCTTCATTACCTTCTTGATTATCTTGTTCGGGCGAACTATCTGATTCTTGAGATTCATCTTCGCTACCTTCATCTGAAGCACTTTCTTCTTCTTGTTCTGTGTCATCCTCTATATCGTTATCTTCTATCTCAGATTCTTCATCGGTGATGTTTAAATTCTTCAAGAAGTCTTCTGCAAGGTCATAGAACTCTGATTGATTTTCAAGTGAACTGATAACTTTTTCTTTAAATTCAGTGCCTTGATCATCAAATAGCTTTCCCCAATACTTTAAGAATAGGCTCGATTTTGTATCCATTTCATTAGGTAAACAAATTCTTCTGAGCCAAGTCTCTAACGCAATTTCTAATTGATCCTCCTGATCTTCAAAACTTTCATTTAGCTTGCATTTATCTTCAAATTTGGCTGCTAGATTGGAGGCGACACCGGGAAAGTTAAGAGACCCAAGAATCTCAACCCTTGCATCTTCCATTACTTTGATTAGTGAATTAATTTTATCTACACCAGAGTTAATCCTTATTGACTTATCCCTGTACCTTTCTGCGCAGGCAAGTGAATCTGCCTTGCCTCTGAAAGAGGTTAGTTCTTTAATAGAATTTGGTGGGTTTGGAAGGGTTGAGCCCATGCCTCCATAGCTGATCTCAAGTTCTGAATTTCCTGATAAGGCTCTAGTTGCTGCCGAAACAGCCTCCTTTATCGTTTCAGATTGAGAGCTCTTAGAGGACATTAATGTCTTAGATATTTTCTAGTTCTTCTGCTATAGAATCTACCGTCTCAGAATCGAAACATCTCTGATAATACTCAGCAATAATAACTCTTTCTGTTTCATCACATTTATTTAAGAATGTGATCTCAAAAGACTTATTTAGATCGTTAAATATATGATAATTCTCTGCCCAACTAATAACTGTTCTTGGAGACATCAGAGTTGAAATATCTCCATTAGCAAAACCTTGTCTGGATAAATTAGCTACGGAAATCATATTTTTAGCAATTTCTATACCTTCTTTATCATCAAGACTTGGAACTTTAGAAAGAATAACTTTCAACTCTAGTTCTGGATCAAGGTAATTAAGGGTAGAGACTATATGCCATCTATCCATTTGTCCTTGATTGATTTGTTGTGTTCCATGATACAAACCTGAAGTATCTCCTAAACCAACTGTATTCGCTGTAGCAAATAGCCTAAAACCAGGATGAGGCGATATGACTTTATTTTGATCCAGTAAAGTCAGTTTACCTTCAACTTCAAGCACTCTCTGAATTACAAACATCACGTCAGGCCTACCGGCATCATATTCATCAAATACTAACGCAGTAGACGATTGAAGCGCCCATGGCAAGATGCCTTCTTTAAATTCTGTTATTTGTTTCCCATCTTTTAAAGTGATTGCATCTTTTCCAAGTAGGTCGATTCTACTAATATGACTATCTAAATTAATTCTGATGCAAGGCCAATTGAGTCTGGCGGCTACTTGTTCGATATGTGTTGATTTACCTGAGCCATGATAGCCTTGAATCATAACTCTGCGATTATGAGTAAATCCAGCAAGAATTGCCATTGTTGTTTCTTTATCGAATTTGTATGAAGAATCTATAGAAGGTACATGTTCATTCGGCTCCTCAAATGCCAATACCTTCATATCAACATCTATATCGAAAGTTTTTCTGACATCTATTTCGACATTTGGTAGTTCGTTAACTGTTTTATTGTTCATGATTTTTAAATTTTGTAGGAAAGACGCACTATTATCCTGATTTGAATCGTTTCAGCAATACTTAGCCTGCAGTACAATAGGCAAATGGAAAAAAAAGATCATGCAGAAGAAATATGGGAAACTATTCAGGAGGAAACTTTAAGGAGGGTTAAAGCTGAACCTGTCTTGGCTAGTTTTTTTCACACAACTGTTTTAGAGCACCATTCATTTTCATCCGCAGTTGCAGATCTGATAGCTAATGACTTAGGTAGCTCTTCTGTTCAGCCAATGATGTTAAGAAGTGTAATAAAAGATGCAATAAATTCCAGTGATGACATATTAGAAGGAACGATGACCGATTTGTTGGCTGCAAAACAAAGAGACCCCTCCTGCAAGTATTTATCTGAACCACTCTTATTCTTTAAGGGATTTAAGTCTCTTCAATCTCACCGAGTTGCAAGTTGGTTATGGGCCAACTCTAGACATACTTTGGCACACTATTTTCAGAGCAGAACCTCTGAGGTGTATGGTGTTGATATACATCCAGCCGCAAAATTAGGAAAAGGAATTATGATTGATCATGGCACAGGAGTTGTAATTGGGGAGACTTCTGTCATAGAAGATAATGTTTCTATCTTTCAGGGCGTAACTTTGGGAGGTACAGGCAAAGAAAATGGTGATAGGCACCCCAAAGTCAGAGAGGGAGTATTATTGAGCGCCTCCTCAACAATTTTAGGTAATGTAGAGATTGGAAAGAATGCTAAAATTGCTGCAGGCAGTGTTGTTCTTAGCGATGTAAGAGAAGGTACTACAGTTGCTGGGGTCCCAGCAAAAGAAGTAAATCAAGTTTCAGGGCATGTACCAGCCGATGAGATTGATCATTTAATCGAATAGGAAAAATTTTATGAATTATGAAACTATAAAGTATGAAATAGATAACAATATTTTAACCATAACGCTAAATAGACCGGATAAGTTAAATGCTTTTACAGGTCAGATGATGGATGAACTCATTTCTGCATTTGATAGTGCGGGAAAAGATGATGAAGTCCGGGTGATTATTGTAACTGGAGAGGGAAGAGGTTTTTGTGCTGGGGCTGATCTATCATCCGGAAATAATACTTTCAATAGAGATGTAAGAAATAATAAAGGAGACCAAGTAGATCATAAAAAAGATCCTGAGTGGATCAGAGACGGTGGAGGTAAGACCACTTTATCAATATTTGAGTGCCCTAAACCAATTATTGCAGCTATTAATGGTCCTGCTGTAGGTGTTGGAGTGACGATGACATTGCCTATGGATATCAGGCTTGCAAGCGAAGATGCTAAGTTTGGTTTTGTATTCGCAAGAAGAGGTTTGGTTCCTGAAGCAGCATCTAGCTGGTTTTTACCTAGGTTGGTCGGTATAAGCAAAGCTTTAGAATGGACTTACTCAGGTAAAGTATTCAATGCCACAGAGGCCAAAGAAGGCGGCTTAATCCGATCTATTCATAAACCTGAAGAACTCTTAGATGAAGCCAGATTAATAGCCAATGAAATCATTCAGAACTCCTCTTCAGTATCCGTCTCCCTCACCAGACAAATGTTATGGAGGATGCTTGGAGCAGATCATCCCATGGAGGCACACAAGATTGATTCAAGACTGATATATGAGTTAGGGAGAGGAGAGGATGTAAAAGAGGGAGTGAACTCTTTCTTAGAAAAAAGGTCACCAGATTTCCCTAATAAAGTTTCCGAAGATATGCCTGAATCTTATCCTTGGTGGAACGAAAAGAAATTTACTTAATATGAAAAAGAAAGCTTTAAATAAATTAATCAAACTGCTTGATCTTGAGACACTTGAAGAAAACCTCTTTAGAGGTCAAAGTGAAAATATAGGTGGTCCTAGGGTTTTTGGAGGACAAGTAATAGGGCAGGCTTTAACTGCTGCAGTTAGGACTGTTCCTGAGAAGAGGTTTGTTCATTCTTTACACGCTTATTTCCTCCGTCCTGGTGATATGGAATATCCTATAATCTATGATGTAGAAAGGACTAGAGATGGTGGAAGTTTTACTACTCGTCGCGTTGTAGCAATTCAAAAAGGTGAACCAATATTTGATATGGCATTATCCTTCCATAAAATAGAAAAGGGTCCTTCACATCAAATAGATATGTTGGATATTCCTGGCCCAAACGAATGCACTAGTGAATTAGAAGTAAGAAAGAAAATGATTGATAAAGTGCCAGCTAAATACCGAGACTTCTTTCTCAGAGAAAGGCCAATAGAAATAAGGAACTTACCGGGCGAAGGTATGTTTGAAGAGCCAACAAAGAAGGAACCTTATAAGCACGTGTGGATGAAAGCAGTAGGGAAATTACCAGATGATGTTGTTCATCATCAGGCTATATTGGCTTATGCATCTGATATGG
>Ga0213869_10000274_pt1 | contig 43413 bp, 32 predicted proteins | sample PICome_10_FD_160083 | JGI IMG/M metagenome (GOLD analysis project Ga0213869, IMG submission 160083) | Coastal seawater microbial communities near Pivers Island, North Carolina, United States - PICO132 | ecosystem: Environmental > Aquatic > Marine > Coastal | place: USA: North Carolina...
CCGCCAGTATTTCCTTTGAATGATTTGCGCTGATTTCTAATTTGCTTATCTCCCTTCTTCTGAGATTTTTTATTTGTCGATTCATTGGCTTTTGCTTCTTTAAATTGACGACGAAGCCGTAACCCAATAGATTGCATTACTCCTTCTTTTGATTCCGCTCTAGTTACAGAGATTGCTTCTTGAGTAGAAAGAATTAATCTCCCTTCTTTAGAATGAGGACGAGAAGGGTGACTGGCTTCTAAATCTCTCTTCATTTTAGAAAGTCCTGCATCACGAGCAGCCCAAACTAAAGCATCTAAACTTGGATTTGGAATAGACGCTTCTTTAGGAACTCTTCTTCCTTCGGAACGAGATAATTTGGAGTCGAAATATCGAGTCCAAAGAGTCATCTTTGACTTGTCCGCTGTCATGCTATCGCTCACTCCGCGTTATTTGACTAACTTGAGGGCTTCGACTGAATCATTCTTCGATAAGAACGCCAGAAACTACTCCGTCCATGCCTGGTCTACTAGTTACTTTGACTTTGCCTAGATCGGTTTGAATGATTGCGCCTTTAGTAACTATGTTACGACGTACAAAGTTAAGATTTGCACTGTTTTCAATAACGTTTGATATTGTAGAACGAGTAGTCTTACCATCCTTTGAGTGGACGTTTACTGTGTGAGCAGAAGTAACTCTAACGGTCTGTGAACCTGCGTTCTTTCGGTATTTCTTAGAAGCGTCTTCACTGCCTACAAAAGCGTATTGAGTTTCGCTAGAAATCTCTGTTCGGCGCTTGCCTCGATAACGGTTTGGTCGCTTCAAGCGTCCGCCTGTCGCCTTGCGTCGAGAGATACCATGCCACTTTGCCATGCAAGTCGCCGACTTGCCACCCTTATTTCAATAGATTGGAATAAACAATGAAAATAAAATTAGTATATTCCATTCAAAATAACTATTCAGATAGTTTATTTTCTGATAGTTTATCTTAAGTATATTTGATAGATGATATCCTCTCAGAACTAACCGTGAGTGAGAAGAGACTTCGTCGTCGAACACCTGTTAGATTGAAACAAATACGTAATGAAATCCAAGAAATATCTGAGCGAATAGATGTAAAATTAGACCTATCAGGTTCTTTCTTAGAGAGAGGCCATTTCCAAGAAAGAGACCTCATACTTGTTGATAAAATACCTCTTGCAATGCAAATACAAACTGACTCCGGAAAATTATGGTATCCAACTATCAGAGGCATCTTATCTTGGGGCGCTGAAACAAACTCAGCTTCCGTAGATCATGGCGCTATTCCTTTCTTGATGAATGGAGCAGATTGTATGGGTGCAGGGGTTCACGATGCTGATTCTCAAATCCAACCTGGCGACTTAATGTGGATTAAAGATCAACAACATGGTAAGCCTCTAGCAATAGGAATGGCAATTGTAAGTGGTACTGAGATGGCAGAAATGACGAAAGGTAAAGCAATTACAACTATTCATTGGGTTGGAGATGAACTGTGGGAACTAGAAACATGAATCAATAGGATTCATTTGTGTGAATCTCTTGGAACTGTTGTGCACAAACTTATCGCAGTTGCTATTGTTATGATTTTAGCATTCAATGTTACTGCCTCTGAACAAGGAGGATTTAACGAAGAAACTCCCGTAGAAGGAACTGATATTGCCTCCATTGACTATCATCATCAGGCATCCGCTGGAGAACTGTTTGGCATTAATGTAGAATTAACAGAAAATGCTCAAAATAATACTACTAATATAAATTGGGTCACTCAAATATGTATTAACTCAGGAATCTGCTACCCACCAGAAACTAACCCTCTAGAATATAGAGAAAATGGGATGTGGAACGGATCAATTACCCCAGGAGATCATGTGACCTATGTTAATTGGAGAATTGACTTAATAGACTCTAATGAAAATGTAACAAAGGTCCCTGAAAATGGATTCGGATGGAAAGTGTGGTCTGATTGTTGGTATGATGGAAGCGACTGGGGGGGAAATGATAGTTCATGTCAAGAAGATAATGATGACAACGTCCCTGGTTTCATTACACCACTAACTCTGGCAGCAATAGGGACAGCAGGTTTGATGGCTCGACGCGACTGAGCGTATTCATGACCGATGCTGCTGAGGAGTCAGGATTTATTGATTTAGAGTTTGATGAACTATCAAAAGAAGATATGAATACACGGGCTTTAAATTTTTTTAATTTAATGAATAAAAGAAGGACTACAAGGCATTTTTCTGATAAAAATGTGCCACGGGAACTTATAGAGTATGCCATAAAAACAGCAGGGACATCCCCCTCTGGAGCTCACTTACAACCATGGACTTTTGTTGCTATATCAAATAATGATTTGAAAAAGAAGATACGGGAAGCTGCAGAAGAAGAAGAGAGAAAAACATATTCTGAAAGAATGCCAGAATCATGGGCAGAATTATTACGTCCTTTGGGTACTGATTATGTTAAAGAACACATAACAGATGCTCCATGGATTATTGTAATCTTCAGACAAACGAAAAGAATTAGAAAAAATGGTGAAATTGGTCCGACATATTATTCTCAAGAATCTTGTGGTATTGCGACCGGTCTCTTTATCGCAGCAATACAAAATATGGGACTTACGACTTTAACTCATACGCCTTCTCCAATGAAATTTTTGAGAGAGTTATTAGGGCGTCCAGAACATGAACATGCAATGCTCTTAATGCCTGTCGGTTATCCGGCTAGTGATGCTAAAGTTCCAGATTTAGATAGGAAAGATATTGATGAAATTTCAGAATGGTTTGATTAAGGAATTCACTCATTTGTAGAAGGTGTAAAGAAAATTAAAGCGACTCCTGAGCCAATAATTAGAAGACCTCCTATGATGATTTTAGTACTCAACACTTCATCAAATAATATTATTCCATATATTGTTGCAATTATCACAGTAAGATATGAAAATGCACTAACCCAAGCTGCATTTGCCTGATGGTATGCCATCGTTATTCCAACTTGACCGCCTCCTGCCCCTACTCCAATTCCTACTAATGCTGCAGTCATTTCCCAAGTAAGACTAGATAATTCAGGTGCTGCTTGGAAAACTGAACCTAATACAGAAAATGCTGCAAACCAAAATACAACTGTTGAGGGAGAATCTGTCTTTCTTAAATCACGAACAAAAATATATGCTAAACCTGCAAAGAAACCAGATCCTAGAGCCAATAATGCATTAGGATCTATACTATCTAAATCGGGGGAAACAATTAATATAATTCCAAAAAATGCCGTAATTAATGAAATTAGTACTGAAGTAGATACTTTTTCACGGATTATGCTTCCTGATAAAAGCGCTACAAATAAAGGAGCAGTATACTGTAGTGTTACTGCTTGACCGATTGGAATTAAAGACAGAGCTGAGAAATATAGTATCATAGCAATTAATCCAACTAAACATCGCAGAAACATCTTTCTTGGATCATTCATTTTGAGACTGATTCCCTGAAATCTAGCAAATATTGCAACGGCTAAAGCAATAACTAGAGAACGAATAAAAATTATCATCCAAACATCAGCATTTATCGAAGTCCATTTGACAAGTGCATTCATAGTTCCAAAGCAAATACTCCCAAATATCATCCAAAGAACTGCGACTTTAGGTGAATCAACAGGGTTCTTTGATTCTAATGTAACATAAGATGAAAGATCTGGGCCATCTTTTGCCAGTTCAGATATAGATCCAAGCCCCCGGCCAAGTCCTTTAGATGACATCTAAATAAGACTCCATCGTTTTTCTAGAACACTTGAAACACCCTGATAATCTTGACCACCATTACTATTTGGATCATGAAGATGAATAGGGACGCCATGACTAGGGGCCTCGGCTAATTTGATATTTCTACGAATAGCGGGATGAATGACAAATTCTGGTAAATGATCTAAAATTTCTGAGGCTACCTGCTGATTTAGAAGGGTACTTGCATGCATTGTCAACAATACACCATCAACTCCTAATTGAGGATTGAGAAGATTTCTAACTTCCCTTAGAGTTCCTGCTAACATTGCTAATCCCTCTAGAGCAAAGTATTCTGTTTGAACTGGTATCAATACACCATCACTAGCCACTAATGCGTTGATTGTCACTAAACCTAAAGATGGAGGAGTGTCAATTATCACAATATCATAATGTGGCAATAATGGCTGTAAAGCTTCAGTCAATCTTCTTTCTCTACCTAACTGACGCAACATTTCTTGCTCTAGACCTACTAAACTTCTATCACCGACAATCATATGTAATCCTTCAACTGCTGTAGCATGACGTGCTGTAACTGCTGTTTCAGGAGATAATATCAGATCTCTAGTTGTGTGTTGGACCTTACTTTTGTCAACTCCTAAACCAGTAGCACAATTGCCCTGAGAATCGGCATCAACTACCAATACTCGATGACCACGTAAAGCAAGTTGAGATGCGATATTAATTACAGTAGTTGTTTTTCCAACACCTCCTTTCTGATTAATTACAGTAACCACTCTAGCACGCCCACTGGGAGTTGGAGATGGAAATGGTAAGTCTAATGGTTTACTCGTTCTTTGAGTCGGAAGAGGATTTAATTCATCAATAGAAGTTTGAATATCTTCTTCCTCAGTAAATTCTGCATCAATTATCAATGGGACATTTTCAACTTCAGGAAGTCGAGTGCCTTCATCTTCGATGGACATACAAGCGCCTTCGGCGCTTAGAAGGGAGTTGAATGTGCCGCTAGAATCAGAGGTAAATCTATTCAATTCAATGGTCGGTCAGATTAACCGATAACTTCAGCCCAAGCAAGCATTCTTCCATTTTGAGCATCCATTGCGAAATTTACACTATGTTCACGATTAGAATCTGTCCATTCTCTACTCCCTACAACTAACACTTGTCCTTCTGTTAAATCACCAGGAAGGAAGGAAAGTAGATCATTCTCTTCAGATACTGATAGCCTGTAACCATAGGTCGTACCAACTAAATCATGAGATACCTGTAAATCTTGATATCTATTATCATCAAGAATCCTATCTTCTAAATTCTTCAATGTGTGTGTCGATGGTATAGCATCTTGATTCCAGGTAATTTCGCCATCATTTCTTCTCTCGCTCTCAAAGGAACACCCATCATTTTGACGAACTATTGCCCATCCTGAAGTCTCATCAGAACGAACCCAAGAGAGATTCCATTCTTCGAAACCGCCATTGTCATCTTCATTATAAGAATAAATTGCTTGCCAAATATAGCCCTCCGAATCAATTGCAACAGTAATATCACGATTAGTATGATTGGCCCGTAAACAGTTAGTTGCATCTTCTAGACTGAAACTTCTAATTTCCGATTCATCCCACATAGCAGTAGACCAATCTTTCTTTGCTGATTCACTTAATTTATCCTCACCGGGTCCGGGTCGGCTCACATAGGTGGAACCCCAAGAAATTGATTTAGTACCTGAATCTGAGGTTATTTCACTCATTTTCATATTTATTCTCAAGGTACCTTCTGGTAAAGCTGCATCAGTTGCTGTACTCTCAATAAAACTACAGTCAGACGTACTCTGATCTTTATCGATCAAAACATCGACTATTTGTTCAACGGGCCAAGGCACCCCATTTTTAACTAAAATATCAATATTCATTCTACCAAGACATCTTTCAACTTCTGTATGGGTAATTTCAACCGGATAAACTAGGCCGTAACCTTCTTTTCTCTGTTCAATACCAACGGACCATTTCCAATCTTTATTCCAATCAGACAAGTCCTCAGACTTCATCCCAGATTCTAACTTAATATCTCCAAAAAATTCATGTAATTCAATAGGGGTGAGTGGGAAGGTCAATAATGTAGCAATTCCATCTAAATTACTAAACCCATCAACGCCAAAAGTTACGATGTTCGCGTTTGTTCTAACATTATCAATATCAGTAAAAGATATCGCAGATTCAGATCTTAAGAGACTATGTTCTGCTAGTTCATCATAAATATCTGTAGTCATTTCAAGTTGATTACCAGATAGTGACCAACCGAGATTACCACAAACATTTGTGCTTCTATCTTTCCAAGTCTTACCCTCCAAATCAACAGTAAGGCTGTGAGTAACTCTTTGTTGAACAGTCAAATGAGAACGGCCATATGCATCTTTCGCAGAAACTGTACCTTGTAAATCGGTTACAGTTTTATCAACCGGATGTGTGATTTCATCATCATTTCCTTTGATAATTTCAATTGAACCGGTCCCTCCAATATTTACTGTTAATCGATTACATGCATCTTGAATTGCAGTATCAGGCAATACGTCTCTCAATAAAGAAACCATTTCATCGCCTTCAAAATCAATTAGTCCGTCACTCAAGGTAAAAGTCATTGAATCTTCGTAATTTAGAGGCCGTGCTTGAAACGAAGAATCAGAGGAAAGAAAGTAAAATACACCTGCTCCAACGAGTAAAATAACTACAAATACTGCTGAAATCTGAGGCCAGTATGTTTTGAAAATATCCAATGAAGGAAGTGTGATGGTCAGAGAAGGTTTCTCAATATCTTCATTCGAATCGATGAAATCTTTCTTAGTGTCTGTAAATTCAGTAGAGCCCCAAGAATCTTCTTCATCTAATATCAAAGATTCTCCCACTATTTTGTCTACAGAAGGAGCCGGTTCTTCGAGAATTTCCGCCTCTAATATTTCTGCCACCATGACCTCATTTTTAGTAATCTCTTCTGAAGGAATAGTAATACTTTCTTTAATATCAACGCGTGATATTAAACGATCTATCGCATCATCAATATCTCTAGATGAACGGATTTTATCTTTAGTTTCAATAACAGGAGGTTGAATCTGATTTATTTCAGCCATATCCTCTTCGAGAAATAATTCACCATCTTCTTGATTTGTAGAAGCATTTTCTAAAATCCTCACAATTAACTCTGCTTTATTACCTGAGATTAATAATTGGCTGTTTTTGCATATCTCTCTTAACTCTGAAACCTTCATTTTTGATAATGAGTCGAAGCTAAAAGACTCGTCGTCGGCCATGGTTAACAGGCTTAGTCGAATAGGTGAGTCTTTCAATACCTTCCTTCTTCTGTGTTACAGAATGGCCAGTAGTGGATAAAAATACGATTTACGGAGGCAAAGAACTCAAGAAGGGTAGGAGGCCGCGACAAAATATGGACCCTCGATTGGTAATTCTATCTCGTGGGCCGCAGTTGTACTCCACTAAACGTCTTGCGGAAGAGGCTGAAAAGGTAGGATGGGACGTTAGAATTCTAGATCCTCTCTCACTAACAGTCGTAGTAGATGATAAAGGAGGTAGAATTTTTCACAAAGGATGGGAAATTAAATGTGAAGCAATTATACCGAGAATTGGATATTCGATTACTGATAGAGGAGTCCCTATAGTACGTCAGTTTGAAAGAATGGGAGTTATTGTAATGAACTCTGGCGATGGAATAATAAGGAGTAGAAACAAACTAATCGCGTGCCAAATGATGTCTGCAGGAAATATTCCTGTACCCGTTACCGCTCAAATAGTATCTTGGGAAGATACAAACAGAGCAATTAACAGAGTAGGAGGAACTCCTTGCGTAGTAAAATCAACTCAAGGAACACATGGAGCGGGCGTCTTTTTAGCACATACTGATCAACATGCTAGGCAATTAGTCTATCAAATGTTAGAAAGAGGGATGAGACCTCTCATTCAAGAATATATCAAAGAGTCTCATGGAAAGGATATACGTGCATTAGTAGTTGGAGGAAAAGTAGTAGCCTGTATGCGTCGAAGAGCAAATGGAGATGAATTTCGTTCAAATTTTCATCTCGGAGGAAGTGTAGAAAAAGTCCAAATAGACCCGAAATTCGAGACTATTGCGATTGAAGCAGCAAATATTTTAGGACTTGAAATTGCAGGTGTAGATTTACTAGAATCAGAAAGAGGTGCTCTTGTTTTAGAAGTAAACTCAAGTCCTGGATTAGAAGGTATTGAGAAAGCATCAGAAAAAAATGTAGCGGGAGCTGTGGCTGAAAGACTCAATCAATTACTACAAAATTCTGATCAAGATGATGGTGATTTATCTGCTAATTTTCAGGATTCAAATCATAGTAAAACAGGTAGTTTCTCAGAATACTAATTTTTGATATCGGCATTTAGAATATTCAGCAGAAAAGGCACCTCCCCCACTAGAATAAGAGAAGCATTCAAGTCCAAGCAGGGAACCTTGGGCTTGTCCATAAGGGACATGGGATGCGCGTCGTTCGCGACGATGAGGCGAGGGAATTGACTAAACAGAATGAACAGATTGACAACTCTTGGGTGGATGAAAAACCACAAAATGAGTCTGATTTAAGCAGTAGTGAATTATTAATTCATACAAAGAATCTACCTCAAAGACTTCAGAGATTAGCATTATTACCTTGGTTCGAATGTTGGAAACAGCAACTACGAACTGAGAAAAAAAGTGAGCATACCATTAGAGCATATGTTGTAGCAGCAAAAACATTCACTATTACATCATTACCTAATGAAGAAAATGAAACATGGGATACCATACAGAATCTCCGAGTTTCAGAGTTGTTTACTAGAAGTAACCCAAATAATGGTCGAATTGATTCATGGCTAAATACAATTGGAGAATTACGGCCAGCAACTATCAATGCAAGGATTGCAGCAATTACTCATCTTCTAAAATGGCTAGGATATACGATTCCTGAGTGGATTCAAAGACCCAGTAGATCAAGATCTTTGCCTCGAACTTTAGGAAAAAGTGATTTGAAAAAAGTTAGACTTGCAGCAACTAGATCAGAGGATCCAATAGCATTTCCAATTATTACAATGATGCTGGATACTGGCTTGAGATGTTCAGAAATTTGTAATTTAGACTTAGATGACGTAGATTTAGATGATTTGTCAGCCTTAGTAATTGGAGGAAAAGGAGAGAAAGATCGTACTGTTCTTTTTACTAATGCTACATTAAATGCTTTAGAATCTTGGAGGCCAATAAGAAATGCAAGATTGAAATCTTGTACTAGAAAAGGCGATGAAAGATCGTTATTCTTTTCCAGTAGGAGTAGAAGATTGAATCCCCGGTCTGTTCAAAAGTTACTTGATCGAATTGCAGATGCTTCCGATATACCAAGGACAAGACTCAGCCCCCACGTTCTAAGGCACTCTTTTGCTACTGGATTATTGGAAAGAGGCGCCGATTTAGTAACAATACAGAGACTTCTAGGGCATGCTAATATTTCCACTACAAGAGTATACTTAGAGATTGGTGATCAAACGCTCAGAGAAATTTACCACCGTGCGCAATCATCACAAGAAAATGATAAAATTGAAAGTGATGAAGAAATTTCTGCAGGAAATAAAATTGAAAGTGCGCCAATAATTGAATGATTATTTACGAGCAGGATTTTTCTTATTATCTCTTTTATTGACATTTTCTGGACCTTGCCAACTTCTATTAGCAGAAGTCTCATTTCCTTGATGTCCAGGTAAAGGGCAATGTTTTCCTGCGCGGCATCTAGAACAATTATCATTTGGAGGTTTTTCGACTGTCTTTATCAGACGGCCATACTTCCTCCTTGGCATGAATATAAATTTCATCGACAGGATTTAGCAGTTCGCATTGAATCTTCACAAATATTACGCATTTATGAGTCGACTTGATGTTTGGGTCATATTACGCATTGTCATGGAAGAAGGTTCTAGTTCGAAAAAACCTCTTGGTTGCGACCCAAATAGTAGCTTGCTATTTGCTCAAGTTATTTCTGGAGAACCAAAAATGATTATTGATGATGAGGGGTTCTTGCGTACTGCTAATTGGCATAATAAAAAAAGTAAGATTTTTTTGGGAGATGTTGCTAACGTATCTCTGAGGTCATTAGGGCCTCATGACCCTCCTAGATTTATTAAAAAGCCAGAATATGATGAACAAAAATGGGTAATAGTTTCGTCTTCAGGCGAACTAAAAATTAAAATCACAAGTAACTCATATTGGGGTTTTGGATTATTCGATAAATGTTTTTACAATGAAATTGAATTAATAGGTCCTTTACCATTAAGGGCAAGGTGTGTACATGACATTATGGCATCTCTAGGACGGAATCCATGGGAAGCGAGTAGAGTTAAGGCATTTGAAAAGAAGACAAATGCATCAATAAATGAAAATGGGAAATGTTGGGAAGAACTCGCAAAATATGCTCGTGATGAGATGGAAGAAGAAATAAAAATAGTAGAAAATGAAGTCAAATCATTAATCGGAACAGAAAAAGGGATTGAGAATATCTTAGAATCCGCTAAATTTGCAATAGAAGATGCTCGTGCTGCACTCCAAGATAGGAACGCACCTGCTGTTGAAAGAGCACTAGGGAGAGCCATTACCGCTTTAATTGAAGCAAAACCAGATACAGAAGTAAGATCAGCAGAATTAGAATCTATGATTTCTAAAACTGAAACTGTTGGCTCAAAAAATAATAAGGAAGAAATAGTCGCATCTGACTTATTAGAAAATGATGTTGATTTTGTAGACTTGACATAGTCTGAGAATCATAATCCGAAAGTACTTCCTAACCAATCAATAACGCCATGGTTAGCCAAGTATATAGTTACAGAAAAGAAAATACAAACGAAGTATATTGTTCCTCTGGAAATTTGGATAGCGTCCTCAGACTCTTCGTCGAAGTAACGAATTAAACCAGCCGCTTGCTGAATTCCACTGCCTTTCTTGTCCTTAGCCATCAACTCGCCGACCTACATACAGTATTTCAACGCCGCGAATCAATGAATTCAAAGAAATTAGTTAAAATATCTTAAAAAAATGTCTCAATCAAGGGTCTAATGTCTCTATTAAGACACATCCACCGTCAAGTTCGACAATACAAGATGCTGCGTCCATTGCTGTTTCTAGACCCATCGTCATTAGAATTTCTCGACGTGCTCCATTGTCTGATTGGAATATTAATCTGTGACTCAGTGCATCTAACACTCTCTTATCCACTACTTGCCATATCCACTCATCTCTTTCGACATTAATCAAAGCCTCAACTGGAACCAATGGACCTTGCTTAGCACCATTCGTCCTAGCTCTTTTCAATAACTCGGCAAGTTTTCTCGAGGCCCCACCTTTATCTGTTCGAATTGGATCTCCTGTTTCTTTCGCTATACGTCTCCTTAATCTCGTCATGTGCATCCCCAAATGCGGAAACTACCGCAACCTCTGAGGGTTTGTTTGAATGTATAACTATTTATGACAATCAAATCTTTGAAAGTAGGTTTTCTCATGTCAAAAATAGATTCCGAGAAGTAAGTTATCACCGATGCTCTTCCGTTTAGTTCATGTTTAATAGGTCAACCGTTAAGATATGAGTTTAGATGAGCGGTCTTGGGAAACCATAGCCTCAGAGAGCGTTCTTCTCAATGCAGTCAGTAACTGGAGGCATGATTCAGACAAGTGGTTGAGCCACTCTATAGAAAGATTGTCTGAGACCGTTAGGGTTAATCCCCTTAGAGATGACAAAGAATGGGTCGAAAATTGGCTTGAAGAAAACGATGCAAAGAAAATAAAGTGGTTCACAGGTGTAGGAAGCGCTTGGGTTCTACCTTTCGAGAGAGGAAAGGCAGAAGGTGATGTGAAAGTTATACTATCAGCACTCCATGAAACTGGACGCTTAACCAGACAAGAATCAGTTTCAATGATTCCGGCAATTGCTCTAGATGCACAACCTGGAGATCTTGTGCTTGACATGTGCGCTAGTCCTGGTTCTAAAACTACACAAATTGCGGAGCACCTAAATGAAAAGGGAATTGTAATGGCTAATGAAGTTGTAAATAGTAGGATAAATACATTGGTTGCCAACACTAAAAGACACGGATCAATCACACCAATAATCGTGCATCATGATGGAAGATTTATTCCTAAAGTTCCACAAACTGGATTTGACAAAGTCTTAGTCGATGCACCTTGTACTGGTTCGGCTACAACAAGGAAAAATCCAGATGTTTGGAATAAATGGTTACCTTCTGGAGGCCGAACTCTTCACAAATTACAATTAGAATTACTAACTAGGGCGATTAGTCTCACCAAACCTGGCGGCAGGATAGTATACTCTACATGCTCTTTAGACCCAATTGAAAACGAAGCAGTTGTCGCAGAAATTTTGAGAAAATTTGATTATTTATCTTTAATCCCAACCTCTAAATTAATAGGTAAAGTTCCTGGCAGAAAAGGGATTACTGAATGGCCGAATCTTAACGATGAAGGTTCTATTTCAGACTGGAAGCAGGTAGAAAGTTCAATGCACCCACCCTCTGAAAATGAAATTAAAAAACAACTTCCAAAATGTTTGAGAATTTGGAATGATGATGTTGATGCTGGGGGGTTCTTTGTTGCTGTTTTTTCAAAATCATCAGACTATGAAGAAAAAAAAATCAATATAGATAGGGTGCTTAATGATAACCAGATTAAACCTGATGAAATCGGCTTTCCACAACCAGTAGATTCTGCTATCTCTGGGATGATAGAGGAGAGCCTAGAATGGAAACAAGAGAATTTGTGGAAAAGAGGTAAAAATATACTTTGGTCTACTAGAGAAGCTAAAGAAATTTGGAGATCAGATAGAAGTAAGAGAAGTGGGCGGACATTTATCCCTGGTAATCGGTGGAGACCTTTAAGAGTCATACATCTTGGATTATTAACTTTAAAATTACAAGAAAATAGAGTAGAAAGAATAGTTGGGAGAGCAGTAACAAAGATAGTTCAAGAAATTGGACTTGGAAAATCGGAAGTTAGCAGCCAAATAATCGATGAATTACTGATGGGTAAGGAACCTCCAGCCTATGAAATAAGTTTAGAGCTAAACAAAATAAGAGGAGGTCACATATTGATTGAAAAAAATCAAGACACATGCTTGCCAGTTTGGATTGGAGGCAGAGTCTCACTAATGATTTCCGAACAAGAAAGAAGAGTTTCAAGAGCAAAGAGAAAATTACCAATTATCTTAGATGAAGAAGAATGAATGAAAACTTAAACATTTGATTAAAAAAATATTTAATTTATTAGCATATGTTCAATAGCCTCATGTGTAGAGGATTATTTGGGGAATATATTTGTTAGATGAAATTGATAGAAAAATAATAAGAGTTCTTGAAAAAGATGCTAGGACTTCATTAAGGAAAATTTCAGAACTTGTTGATGTTTCTCTTGGTACTGTTTCAAATAGGGTAAAAAAAATGGAAAGAAACGGAGTCATTAGGGGGTACTCGGTTATTCTTAATCCGGATGAAATTGGATGGGAGCTAAATGTCGTAATTGGCTTAAGAATTCAAAAAGGTAGATTAATTGAGATTCAAGAAAAAATCGCTAAAGATTCTAGAGTCCATGGAGTATATGACGTGACTGGAGACTTCGATTCAATGGTTATAGCTAGAGCAAAAAATCGAAATGATCTTGATGATCTGTCGAAAAATGTACTATCGATAGATGGTGTCGAAAGATCTATTACGCATCTTGTTCTTAACACAGTTAAAGAAAAAACCGCCACTTTACCGAATGAATGAATTATAATTCAGCAATTATTTGCTTGAATATATCTGAGTAATAGCTTATCGATTCTACTGTGCGGAACTCAGACTTGAGTTGCCTAGATAAAACTAATCTCAATCGCTCATCTACTCTTGTATCCATTGATTCAAGACGTGTTTTGAAAGACTTTTGAAGGCGATCGCCAGTTCTATCCCAGTCCATTAATAGGATTATCTTGGGATAACCATCGATGGCTAATTCGGAACCATATTTTTCATAAAGATATGCGATCATTCTAGATCTGTCCCAACCTCTATTGATAGTCTCTATTTGCCCTATGAATCCTATTTCTCTAAGGCTTTTAACATCCTTTATCCCCTCAACTAATATTGGACAAGAAAAGCCGTTTTCACTTAAATCTCGATTCCTAATAATTGATTCTTTTATAGATTTAGCAGCGCTAATAATTCTTTCTCCGGGAATATCTTTTCGAGACATATTCATTCACCTATAAGTTGAGAAATATATTCATATTTAATATTCCTTATTCTCACAATTTTTTTTCGTGTCTTATGACCTTTATCAATCACGACATTTTTCTTTTTTACAGATGCCCAAGAAGAGATTAACTCTACTAATTCCATATTCGCTTGACCCGAAATAGGCGGAGAAAGAACTGACACTTTCAATTCTCCTCGCCATTTATCGACACCGAATATACTTTTTTTACTTGAATTGGGCAACATATGAATAAATATCAATACATCATCGTCCGACTCTACTAACCATCTTTGTGACATATCTATAATGGCCTAACAATAACTGTTTAGAAATTATTCTAATGAATGGCTCTATGTACTTGGTAAGGCAGACTATGCGCGACATTTAACAAGAGGTTTCACTCGCATTAGAAATGAGATAGCATGGCTGTGACATCACCTCTCTTCAACGTACTTTGGGACGAGTATATTATTTGGTCATTAATAGTAGGAGTTTTTACCTTCGGATGGCTATATCACCATTCATTTGCATATCGTTCTACTGATGGAGAAAAACTCCCAAATGTTGACGAAATAAAAGTTGGTGTTTTCCCAAAGCATAATGATGACTTAAGATTGGAAGTAGCATGGACTGTTTTGCCTTTTCTACTAATAATATATTTGACATATATCTCATGGGCACCATTGGATCATGTTTGGGCAGCACCTGGCTCAGATGCTAGAGGAGACGAATGTTTATTGGGTGAATCCTCCAATAATATCTTCTATGCAGATACAGGTTTCGTAAACTCTGAATGCTATCACGTAATTGGAATAACCGGGCAACAGTGGTTTTGGTCATTTGATTGTAATCCAGATTTAGATGAAGAATTTACAATGAGGGATTATAATTTAAGTGCTGATTTGTGTGCTGTTTCGAGCCAAATGGTAGAAGGTTATGGGATGCAACCGGTGATTAATCTCAAGGCTGGCGAAACATATCTACTAGTGATGGAATCAGAAGATGTGACACATGCTCCTTGGTTCTTAGAATTAAGCACAAAGGAAGATGTATTGCAAGGCCAAAAAACAACGATGTGGCTTCCTATGACTGACGTAGGAGATTCATTGATTCTCTGTACAGAATACTGCGGAGATGCACATTCATTGATGGCTGCTGTTGTATCAGTTCATAGTTAGGAGAGATAAATATGAATAGAGAAAAAATTGTATCTAGAACTTTAGTAATTTTTGTCATTGTACTCTTAGGTATGGTCGCAGTTCCATCGGCTACTTCTTTACCTACGGGCGTAGCAGGAGTCAAGGACTCTGGATGTAATTGCCACGGAGCCTTAACGAGTGATTCAGTAGTACCAACCTTGGAAGGCTTACCAGATATATACAACTATTCAGAAGTATATACTTTGAATATAGGTTTTACAGGAGGACCTGCTGATCCCGCAAATATTAATCAAGGTGGATTTAATTTATGGGTAAGTGATGGAATAATTAGCCCTAGTGATGCATCTGTTCAATCATGGAACCCTAATGAAGTATCACATACTGATGCAGGTAATGACCAAACTAGTTGGACTGTCGAATGGACCGCTCCTGCTAATGATAGAAACATCGAATTTATTCTTCATACCAACTCCGTTAACGGAAATGCTGGTAGTTCAGAAGGAGGGACTTCTGGGGATGAGTGGAATAGACTCAGTGTCCAAGTATCATCCCCAATAGTAGTATTAGAACAAGCAAATCCATATACAGTATTGACTACTCTTATTGTAGTTAGTTTCGTATTGTTATTACTTGTTTTGACTTTCATATTCTACCAGAATAATCCTGAATCATTCGATTGGGAACATTTTGCACCATGGATTGCGGGATGGTTAACTACAACTGATCACAAGAGAGTTGGTACACTATACTTCCTAGCAGGATTCTTTTTCCTTGGAATTGGAGGAATTATGGCTATACTAATTAGAATTCAACTAATGGTGCCAGGAAATGATTTCTTGACTCAAGACCAATATAACCAATTTTTCACTCTTCATGGCACTACAATGATATTTTTGGCAGCTATGCCTCTCATTAATGGAGCTGCGAATTGGATGGTTCCACTACAAATTGGAGCACCAGATCTTGCTTTACCGAGATTAAACGCTATGAGTTTCTGGTTACAACCAGTTGGTGCATTTTTAATTTTCACAGGAGTTTTCTCAGGAACGGGAGCCGACACAGGTTGGACTGGATATGCCCCCTACATTGTGAGTGAGACAGCCCATGTAGGGACAACGATGTGGGTTGCTGGACAAATACTACTGGTTGCATCATCGACTCTAACTGGGATTAATTTCTTGACAACTATTGCAGTAATGAGAGCTCCTGGAATGGGTTGGATGCAGATGCCTCTATTCACATGGTCAATTCTTGTAGCTAATCTAATGCTGTTCCTATCAATTCCTGCATTCGGTGTTGGACTAATACAAGTATATCTGGATAGAGTGATTGGTACCGCTTTCTATGATGCCGCGTCGGGAGGAGACCCTTTGCTTTGGAGCCATTTATTCTGGTACTTTGGACATCCAGAAGTATACGTTGTTATTGTACCTGCTTTCGGGATTATATCTGAAGTAATTGCAACTAGTGCTCGACGTTCGGTATTTGGATATCGTTCAATGGTCTACGCAATGGCTGGAATAGGAATTGTATCATTTATCGTATATGGCCACCATATGTTCACTTCAGGAATGGATCCTACACTGAGGTTCGTAACCATGCTGACTACGATGCTTGTTGCCGTTCCTACGGGCATAAAAATATTCAACTGGTTAATGACAATGAATGGAGGTAGTTTGGTCTATCGGACCCATACACTATGGGCTCTAGGGTTCTTAGTAACATTCACATTGGGTGGAATTTCAGGTATGTTTTTCCCGAGTATGGCCATGGATTTACATTTCCATGAATCATACTTCGTAGTCGCCCACTTCCATTATGTACTGGTCGGAGGTACCGTTTTCGGACTATTCTGTGGAGTTTACTATTGGTTCCCTAAGATGAGTGGAAAGATGTTAAATGAAAAACTAGGTGTACTACACTTCTTGACAGCATTCGTAACATACAATGGTATATTTTGGCCTATGCATAGATTAGGAGTATGGGGGATGGCACGCCGTCATCATACTTACTTTATTTCAGTCGATGAGGTCAGAGGAGTCGATGGAGAAGTAATCACTGAAGCAGTTATTGGAGCACTACCTCCAGAAGCTGCCGGATGGAATATGTTTATCACAGTCTGTGCAATATTATTCTTCTTCAGTAACTTCATTCTAGTTGCTAATGTAATCATATCCCTAGTAAGAGGACAAAAAGCTCCTGCTGATCCATGGGGAGGTTGGAGCTTCGAGTGGATGACATCTTCGCCACCACCTACTCCATCATTCGGACGATTTGAAAATGGAGAATGGTATGACTTGCCTACACTTACAGATGCCAATGAGCATATAGCCCATGAGCCAAGTAAGCTTGGAATATGGTTTAGCAAACTTATGGTAGCAGATAAAGAGGAGGTGGACAATTGAGCGGACACGACGATGAACATCATCATCCAAGTGCATGGGGACCTCATGATTGGAGTCATGGTGCTCCACACAATTCATGGGCTCCTTTGATAATGAGTGTCGGATTTGGAATATTCTTGTTCATGCTTGCTGGCGCATTTACAAATGGTATATTCGATGCAAGCTATGTCCCGCTGGTTTTTGTTGGGCTTCTGGTTTCATTATTTGGATTAATTATTTGGTGGAGACAAGATATGTCTTTCGATGGAACATATGAGCCGATGTCAACTGGTGCTCCGTTCAAAAATATACAGATTCGTAAAGTTTCAATTTGGGTATTCTTAATGTCGGAAATGATGGTATTCACATCCCTGTTCAGTACATACATCAGATATAGAACCGGTATTGAAAACTGCCAGACGGTATTTGAGAGAGGAGATTGGGTAGAACAAGGATATACATTAGAAGCGGGAGAAGCTCTAATTTGTTTTGAACCGGCTAGTCACCTAATAGCATCAAGTATGTGGCACATTGCACCAGGGGCAATAAATACATTCGCTCTAATTATTTCATCATTTACAATTGTTCAAGCACTAAGATGGGCTAAGAAACCATTGGGAACCATTGACGAAGAAGTTCGTAGAAAGAGAGTATATAGATATCTTGGAAGTACATGGATTTTAGCAATAATTTTCCTTGCATTAAAGATGACTGAATGGTTCATTGGTTTCTATGTCCCTGAAATAGAGGTTCTAGGAATACACGAACATCATATTCATTCTCTATATTCTGAAGGTTATTTGATTAATGCAGATCATTATCATCATCATGATTGGGTAGATGAAGCTACAGGAGCAACTATGCTTGCAGACATTAGTGTCAGCGCATCTACTTTCTACGTAACCACAGGAACACACGGTGTTCACGTCTTTGGAGGAATAATTGGATTAACATATATGACATTCAAAGCATGGACTGGCGGATACACTCCAACAAATGCAGTATCGATTGAGTATTTCGGTCTCTACTGGCACTTTGTCGACTTAGTTTGGGTACTAGTATTCCCATTCTTCTATCTATATTGAGGTGAAAAAAAATGGCACATTACACAATTATGGGAAAAGACCCCTACTGGATGAATTTCTATGGATTAATGATTTTGACTTTAATAGAGGTCGCAGCAGTTGGTTTGGATTTATCCGAAACAGCCGCTAATATTGGTTATACAGAGAAAAAGTTGACTTTAGTAATATTAGTTGGTATTGGTGTACCTAAATTCATAATGATTGCAGCTATATTTATGCATCTTTTTGGAGATGAAGATTCTAAGATTCTAACCCTCACAGCGCTATTCCCTGCGTTTTTCATTATTGTCATGATACTATTCATCGGATTAACACATCCTGAAGCCACTACTGGATTACCAGAGTGGTGCAGACCTGGATTCTACAGTTGAAGATTGTAAAGTTCATCTCTGATGAGTGATTCGATAGAGCGCGGCCGAGATCGCATAGCCCGGTATTGCGGTGGATTTGAAATCCACTGTCCATTGGACGCGGGGGTTCAAATCCCTCTCTCGGCGCCACTATCACTCATTAGGAATCGAAGATGCACCGCGGACTGTGATCTGATTTTCATGATACTTCATTGAAACAGGGGTTGTTAGAACCGCTTCACCATCTACATTAACGAACATTATTGGATTATGGCGTTCATTGGATGGATTGCCATCTTTATCAACTGCTCTAACTTCAAGATACTTCGAGGGTTGCATACTAATTTTACCCCATTTCCCTATATGTTTTCCTTTTTCTAATGGACCCATTATCAGGAGCATCTGTAACTTAGAAAGCCCAAAGGCCAGTATTAGCGAACCATGATTCTGAATAGGTGAGGCTCCAGGTGTCACTTTGAATCCTCCACCAAATGTCTGGCATTGAGAAAGGCAAAATAAGCCTGAAAAATCAACTATACGCCCTAGTTGATCATCTATTTTTATCCAACCACGTTGCTTCTTCCAACCAAGTATTGCTCTTATTCCTAAAAAGGTATATTTCATCTGGCCTCTAATCCATTTGAACTTACCTTCATTTTTCATACGATTTACTGCAGATGTTACTCCAGAATCAACTTCTAAGAAACTCCAACGAACCATGTTTCCATCAATATCAGGGGCGCCATCAACTGAGTGATGTTCAGGGTCAGGAATTGTGTTATGGCCAATCGCAGGGGGACCTTCGACCCTTACTGCACCTACTCTTCTATCGGTACCCGAAACTAGGATATCTATTGCACCTTGCATATCTGGGAATTTTTTTCCTCTGGGAATAGGTATTCCATGAGCTCGTGCATAATCATTACCACTGCCTATTGGTAAAATTCCTAATGTCATTTTTGAAGTTCTAAGACCTGATGCAACCTCATGAACTGTACCGTCGCCTCCAACTGCAACTACAATTTCATAATCTCCACTAGATAGATTATGAGCAATCTCTGTTGCATGACCAGGATACTCGGTTTGGTGTAAATCTATTTCAAAGCCCGCCATCTTCAAAGCAGGCTCGAATAAGTCCCATTGTTTCATAGATAATCCATCTCGAGCCTTGGGGTTAAGGATACACGCAATACGTGTCATGATTACACCAGTAAGGAGTTATGACTTGAATGCTCCCAAAGCGAGGAATCATGAGTAAAGGATGTTTCGAACGTTTAGAGGGCATCCTATGGACGATGAAGATTTCATGCGTCGAGCTATTGAATTGGCTGAAAGAGGAAGATACTCAGTCAGACCGAATCCACTTGTTGGTTGTGTCTTAGTGAGAGATGGAAAAATCATTGCTGAAGGATGGCACGATCATCTTGGTGGACTTCATGCCGAGCAAATGGCAATCGCAGATGCTGAATCTAGAGGTGTAAAAACTCAAGGATCCATTGCCTATGTGACTCTTGAACCATGTAATCATTTTGGAAGAACTCCTCCTTGCAGTGAAGCATTAATGTGGGCTGGAGTGAAAAAAGTGGTCATTGGAGCAGCAGATCCTAATCCAATCGTTAGAGGAGGGGGCTTGGAAGCTCTAAAAAGAGAAGGAATAGATATTGAAATCGGCATTCTAGAGAAAGAATGCAATCAGCAAATGTTTGCATTCATGCATTGGTGTAAATATAGAAGACCATATGTACTCCTGAAAGCGGCTACAGATAACAATGGAAGAATAGACGGAGATCCAGAAAAACCCGCAGTAAGGTTCTCATCAAAGGAATCATTAGAAATGGTACATGAAATAAGAAGAGATTCGATGGCGATTATTGTAGGGATTAATACTGTAATCAGAGATAATCCTAAGTTAACAGTAAGAGGTGAAAAAATTTCTAATAATGATGTTTTACCAAAAAGAGTTGTAATTGACCCAAGAAATAGAATTCCCAATGATTGCTACTTAATGACAACTTCAGATGCTGAAACATATCTAATCAATGCGGAAAAATATGATTCGGCTGATGATAAAGAACATGTCAATAGGATTGTCTTACCTTCAGAAAATGGAAAAATAGATGTTAAGAAGATACTTGATTACTTGGGAGATTTAGAAGTTCAAACATTGTTATTAGAGGGAGGGTTAGAAACCTGGAAACGTTTCTTAGAAGAAAAACTTGTAGATTCCGCTCATCTTTGTATATCAAAAATAGAATTAGATGCAAAAAATGAAGATTATTTCAATAAAAGTCATCTTGAACAAGCAGGATTAGTCAAGAAAGAACAAATTAAACTCGGTAACGATATAATTAGTAAATGGGAAAGAAATGAATAATATGGTGGGCCGTCCAGGATTCGAACCCGGGGCAAGGCGTCCGAAGCGCCCCATTTTATCCACTAAACTAACAGCCCTTGTTATTAGGCGTGCAGGGGTAATCTGATTTCAATGCAACGGATGACAAACGACAACCATGCGTGCTAAACTCTTGTGAACTTTGACTGGTGAACGTACAACAACGCTCCAACCTATAGCATTTATTTGATTCTCAATTTCACTCCAAGGTCTACCCATTACGATATAATCGACCTCTGGGTCATTGTCAAGAGATTCCGCCCCTGCGGGTAGCATAGTAGATATTGTAGACTTAGGATCAATTTCTAACGCTTGAACCAAGGCAGCTAAAAATAATTCAAGGCCATCATCCGATTTCCAAGCGTTACGGCCATATGGTGGATCAAAGACAAATATACAATTATTCTTTTTATCCCATATTTTAGCTATATTCTTAACACTGCATTTTTCTACTTTGATTCTACCTAAATTATTCTTATCTGCCCATGACAGATTTTTTTTTGCACCATAAACCATAGTAGGATCTAAATCACTAGCACATACGTCCATTCCTTGTAGTAGGGCTTCTATCGCTATACCTCCTGTACCACAAAAAGGGTCGATCATTGTTGTTGGATTAATTTTCTCTCTATGAGCTAGAGATATCAATAATTTTGCTAATCTAGGTTCGAGAGATATCGGTTTGAAAAATGGTCTTTCCATTGGTTGCCGTCCAATAAAATTAGGTTTAACCCATTTATTTTCCCTAATTCCCCATATGATACAAGGATTACTTACTACTGAGTCCCAGTGCACTTCTCCATCGACTTTACCAGCAACGATAATAATAATCTCATATTGTGGATTATTTAAATCAACAGGATTTTGCTCAGAATATAATTGAGCCCCTACTTCCCTTTCTAAATCTCTACGAGATACACCTTTTACTCCCGACCCTAATTTTTTACTTCGGACAGCGAAACTCCCTAAAGGCAAATTTTCCCGAGACCAATTAGATATTTCTTGAGATAATTTGGTAAAATCAGTCTCATTAGAAAAACCTCCGAAATGAATTAAGTCATCTACTAAAGCAGCAGATGATAAACGTAAAAGAAATTTATCTTCAATCCCCTTATCCAACAATATAAGACGAGGATGCAATATCTTAAAATCACCAAATAATGACTTGATTTCTGAACGAAAAAGGAATGGATGCCATCCACTTCCAAGAATTAGAGTTCCTGACATTACGTCACCTATGTTCACCCGTGTCCGACTTCAACCCTAAATGCCTCGACGTCGGCCATAGCATGAAGACGGGGCAGGGGGAGTATCATGGGATGTAATTTGAGAGATTTAGCGCCTTCTCAGCCTATCGATTTGGGTGAATTAAAAGGTGAAAAGGTAGCCATTGATGTATTCCTTAATGCATATCAGTTCATAACTAGTTTAACAGGTCAAGATGGTAAGCCATTATCGTATAATGGTAAACCTGTGGCTCATCTCATGGGATTCTTAGATAGAGCGACAATAATGATGGAAGAAGGTATTGATCCTGTTTTCATTTTTGATGGAAAACCACATCAATTGAAGATGGAAACATTAACCGGGAGGAAAGAAAGGAAGATTAATGCTGTTTCAAAATGGGAAGCAGCGATTGAAGCAGGAGATATGAGTGCTGCTAAGAAATTGGGTCCTCAGACTGCCGAATATACTAGAGAAATGGTTGCAGAAACTAAAGAAATGTTCGATTGCTTAGGAGTAACATGGTTGGAAGCACCAATGGAAGCAGAAGGAGCCGCTGCTGTTCGTTGTAGAAATAACGAAGTCTTTGCAGTTGCAAGTCAAGATTGGGACACTCTTCTTTATGGAGCTCCTGTAATGATTAGAAATCTTACATCTCATGGAACGAGGAAATTTGGAAGAGTGCTTCAAGCCGAAAAAATTGTGCTCAAAGAAATGCTCGATTTACATCAAATTACATATGAACAATTAGTTGATTTAGGGATAATGATTGGTACAGACTTCCATGAAGGAATAAGAGGTATAGGGCCAAAGACTGGTTTGAAGTTAATTAAAGAACACGGAACAATGGAAAAAATTTCTATTGTTAAAGGGTTCGATTTGCCGGAAAATCTAGATGAAATCAGAAAACTTTTCACCGATCATCCTATTCACCCCATACCATTACCAAAATCATCAAAATCTATAGAAGAAAAACTTACTGACTTTGCTAAATCCAGAGGTTTTGGTGAAAAGAGGATAAAAAGAGCGATTACCAGATTGGCCAATGCTAATAGATTGAAATCGGATAGTCAACCAACTTTATTCGATTTTTGAAAAGGTTGCGACTCTCCCTAGGACTGTATCGCCCTAGGGGAGTCTGTCGCTGCATGACATCTACGATGTTGCAGGCTAGCAAAAAAATCTAGTACTCCAATTTCTCAATCAGAGAACGCCGCCGTTTTCGTCGGCATCTAAGATACCGTCTCCATCGTCGTCATCATCCAGATAATCTTCCACGCCATCATTGTCGTGGTCGAATTGACCGGTATTACTCCAGCCATCATTCTGCTCAAACCAGTCGGAAAGACCATCATTATCATCGTCTAGATCCAAGTAATCTTGGTATCCATCATTGTCATGATCATATCTCCATACGCCGGTAACGCCATCGTTTTCATCAACATCGAGGATGTTATCATTATCATCGTCATTGTCAACACCGTCATTCATTCCGTCATTGTCATGATCGCGTGAGTAATCCTCACCGTTCGGTCCAATGTCGTTCCAATTGTCAATGCCATCATTATCGATATCAAAATCTACGTTATCGCTAACACCGTCGTTGTCATGATCATAGATGTCTGTATTTGGATTGCCGTCATTAACTTCCTCTTGGTCGTCAATTCCGTCACCATCATCGTCATCATCATCTGCATCGTCGATACCATCGTTATCGTGATCCTCGGGATTAGCATCCTGATTATCAGGAATACCATCATTGTCATCGTCGAAGTCTAGGTCATCAGGGATGCCGTCTCCGTCGTTGTCGTTCTCACCGTTCTGGTCTTGGTTCTCGAGTTGTTGGTTTTGCTGCTGATCGGATTGTTGACCCTGTTGTCCTTGATTGGAGTCTTGGGTCTGACCTTGCTGCTGTTGGTTCTGGCCATTTTGGTTATTTCCATTCTGACTATCGCCAGTCTGGTCACCTTGCTGACCTGATTGTTCTCCACCAGATTGTTGCTGGCCTTGTCCATTATCTTGCTGCTGACCTTGCGATCCATCCTGACTGTCTTGGCCTTGTTGACCATCTTGTCCTGATTGTGACCCCTGATCTTGACCTTGGCCTTGTTGACCATCTTGGCCTTGACCTTGGCCTTGACCTTGGCCTTGACCTTGGCCTTGACCTTGGCCTTGACCTTGGCCTTGACCTTGGCCTTGACCTTGACCTTGACCTTGACCTTGACCTTGACCTTGTCCTTGACCTTGACCTTGACCTTGACCTTGTCCTTGACCTTGGCCTTGACCTTGACCTTGTCCTTGACCTTGACCTTGTCCTTGACCTTGACCTTGACCTTGACCTTGACCTTGTCCTTGACCTTGACCTTGACCTTGACCTTGACCTTGACCTTGTCCTTGACCTTCGCCTTCACCATTTTCTCCTTCGCCGCCACCATTGGTGCCGCCTTCGCCGTCACCCTGATCGTTTCCTGGGAAATCAGGATCGTACGCATCAGGTATTCCGTCTCCATCAGAGTCAGATGAAGATCCATCGTTAGGATCATTTGGGAACGCATCGCTGCCGTCAGCTACTCCGTCACCATCAGTATCTGCTGAATTCGGGTTAGTACCCGCAGCATACTCCTGAGAGTTGGTTAAGCCGTCGCCATCCGGATCTGCGTTCGCATCACTTGATGATGTAGGATTTAGCCCGTAAGCTACTTCCCATCCATCAGGTAATCCATCGTTGTCAGTATCTGCATTGTTCATGTCTGTTCCTGCAGCCTGCTCCTCAGCATTAGTTAGTCCATCTCCGTCCCAATCGGCGCCACCATCTGATGGGTCGAGTGGATCAGAACCGTCAGCTTGAACGCCGACTGAACCAGCCATTAGCACGAGGAGTAGTGCAATCAACATACTCATATTTTTCGTTTTCTTCATTTTCTTTTCACTTCCTTAAAAATTTAGTTGTAGAGTACCCGCTGTTCTCTCTTTCCGAATAATGCTCACGCCTAATATTATGCAAACTTTTTTCAGGAGATTAGGATTGAAGAGAAGCAAGTTAAATAAATGTCTAATTAATAAAAAAAACGCTTCACTGCGCTAATTTTATAGATTTTAGAACGTTCTTAAAATTTATTTAACTCCTCCTTGTTTGTTATCCATTCTCGCGGGCTTTCATAGGGAACCCTCTGTTCCCTCTAACTTACGGAGGTGTGTATACCCTATTTCAAGGATTCGTGAAAATGAATCAAGGAGTAAGTTTGGATAATTCCGCATTAAAGCGGGCAGATCCTAAGAAATGTAGAACGGGAGTTGCCAAGGTTGTTAAAATTAAACTGACGAAAAATAAATTTGACCAAAGTTCTATTCCATTGCCTAATGTAAAGTAAAGAGTCCAACCAATAGATATTGCAAACCATAATCTATAGCGGCGACCGAAAAGTGCAAATCTCGCTTTAACTAACTCATCGGAATAAAGCTGGGGGACTTCATCAATTTCAGCGAGATCGTGCTCAATCGCACATCGTACACAAACCAGATAGCGTGGACCATTACCACTTACGAACTGACTATCAGGGTAGTTTTGCTTACACAACCTACAGTATGCCATGTTAGTTCAAACTCTCCCAGTATGGATTGCTAATTCAAGGCTACGGTCTTCTAACTTGACTTTCATATAAAATTGATTCAACTAGGATAGGTTTCTGGTTGAGAAAATTTGATATTAATTTATCGCCCAATGGACTGCCAACTGATTCGGGATGATACTGAATTCCGAATACTGGTAGCATTGGATGTCTAATTCCCATAACAAGAGTTTTTGATTCATCCCAAGCAGTACATGTCATTAATTCATTTTTTGAATTAAGAACTAAACTATTGTACCTCATTAGAACTTGAGGAGAATTTAAATTCGAATATAATCCACTATTATCGTGATTAATCAATGAGGGGATTCCATGTACTGCATCCAATGGTGATTCGATTAATTCCCATCCTACTGCCAGTCCCAAAGCTTGGTGCCCCAAACATAGTCCAAGTACTGGAATCTGATAATTTTCGACTATTAACTTACCATTTACCGCTAACCGAGCGATTTCCATAGTAATTTCTGATTTTTCTGGACGAGAAGGCCCAGGCCCTATAATCACATATTTCGGCTTAAAATCTTCGAGCCAATGATTAACCATCTTTTGTGGGTTAACAAATTCTTTGGGGCGACCTTCGACGATACGGACCGATTTGCCTAATTTAACCAAAGAATTAGCAATATTCTCAGTAAATGAATCTAAATTATCTATCAGTAATACATCAACGGTAAAGGAAGATTGAATTTCGCCCCTCAATATATGGCCTATCGTTTTGAGTGGGGTTTTCGGTTGAGGTTTTGGTTCACCAATAGGCCCCGATACTTCGGGAATCGGAGATATCTCTGATCCACGCTTAGGTAACTCTTCGATTGAAAATCCAGTTCTAAAACCCCATGTTGCATCAGTAATCGCAGTAGCCTTCCATCGTGCTTCTTCCACCTCGGAAGATGCTTGAGAACCAATTACAATACCTCCTCCCGCCTGTACTCTACCATGCCAATTATTTGGGCCTGAATGCGCTTCTAAAGTGCGTATGAGAATATTAAACTCAGAAATTCCGGACGATGAATGGAAGTGGCCTATTGACCCGGTCCATGCACTTCTCGGTGCTCCTTCTATCGTATTAATTGCGGCAATTGAGGCTATTTTAGGGCATCCTGTAATTGAACCACCGGGAAATAAAGCAGAAATGATTTCCCCAAAATCAATATCTCCATTCAATTCACCAGTAACCCCACTAACTAAATGTTGTACTGTTGGTAATGCTTCAATACGAAAATCCGACCAATGAACTGAACCAGGTTTACAAATCTTTGATAAATCATGTTTTTTCAAATCTACTAACATCAGATGTTCAGCAATTTCCTTCTCAGATGATGACATTTCTAATTGAAGTCTCTTATCGTCTGCAATGGATCTACCTCTAGGAAAAGTTCCCTTGATTGGCCGTGTTGATATTATTCCTTTATCTGTTTTAAGAAGTCTTTCAGGACTTGCGGATGCTATACTCCAACCATGGTCATGAACGTATAGCCAAGATGAAAAGGGAGATGGATTCGTTTCTAGGACACGTTGAAAAGCATGCCATGGATGATCAGGCATTTCACCTTCCCATTTCCTACCATAATTCAATTGGTATATGTGGCCTTGCCGAATGCTGTTTTTTATTCGTTCTACTTTGTTAGCATGAGATGCATCACTTTCAGATTCTGGAACTTCAAAAAACTCTAATTTAGAACTATGTGTTGGAGATTTTAGGTGAATTTTGTTTGCTCTAGCCTCCTTAATCCAATGATGGTGGGGGACTGAAATTAATTCTAATTTTTGTAACTCCCTATCATGAACCCACCAAGCATCAGCTCTCCAGAGAACACCAAGTAAAGTCCCTGAAAATGGAATATTTTCAAGTTTAATATCAACTGACCAACGATTTAGATCATATCCTAATAAACCAGTGAATCCTCCAGGAATAATTGCTAATTCACTATCAATATAAACTGAAATTTCCCATTTTCTAGTTAAATTAATTGCATCTTCGAGTGATGACGATTTGATCTCTTCAATAGTATGCCATCGATCTTCTTTGTACTCTTGAATTAGAATTATCAAGGACTCATTAAAACCTAAATTTATCTCTCCATTAAGTTCTGAAGTAGATTTTTTTTCTTTATTGGTATAAGGTTCAAAAAATAATATGCGGATACTTTCTAAACATGGAAGAAATGATTTTCGCGCTAAATCAGTTACTGGCCCCGATGATTGGAGTAATAATTCATCTTGAGTTGGTAAATCTGATTGTCTATAATGTTCTAATAATGAAATCAAAGGATTTTGAATATGAGTTTGTAATGAAAAATAATCAACTATCATTTTATCAACTCAAATCTTCAATTGACTGCCATGAAGAAGATAGCCTTTCTAGCCAGCAGGACATAGCAGTTTCGTATAATTTACCACGTGGCTCACCTATTTTTCTACCGTCTATAATGCCTAATGACTGAACACCCATGCCACTCCCTAAAACTATCATTTCCTTCGCTCTTAATACAAGAGAAATTGTTATTTTCGCCGGCCTTACAGGTATACCGGCATTTTCCATACCCTGCTTAATTTGCTCTAGAGTTATAGAATCTAAAGCGCCTTCATCGACCCTAGGGTGATAAGCAAAACCATCTAAATCAAGAATAATGGGCATACATCTGTCACCATCGATGATCGAATCATTTTCAACCAAAAGAGAGATGTCTACTTTATTTTCTAGGGCCATATCTCTCGCATCTAAGTAAGGTTGCCAATCTCCATGTTTAGTCCCTCGAATTTTGTTATTCCATTTTGGGGCTGCAATTGTTATTGCTGAAAGAATATGTGACCAAGGTTGATTGACTCTAGGAATTAGAAAAACATCTCCCTTCTTTGTTACCCCGACTTTAACTAAATATGGAGGTTGGCGACTATCTACTAAAGGAGTTTCAGAAAATTCAATCTCATCTAATTCTTTGAATATTCTTTCTCTATAATCTTCAGGTAGATTAAACCCTAAACGGATAGCATGTCTTTCCAATCTATCAAAATGAAGATCTGCAGCTAAAAGATGATTTTTTCCGTCCCAAGCGACTGTTGACCAAGCCTCACAACGTGGGTCCGAGTCATCCGACATGAGTGTGCGTTAACTTACAAGACTTCAAATTCTTTGAATGGGAATCAGAGAATTTCGTCAATGAATGAGGTATCAATATCATCATCCGCGTCATTCAAGCCTTCTGCTAAATCATCTAAATCATCTAAATCAAAGTCGTCAGCTAAATCACTAAGGTCATCTAAGTCAATATCTTCTTCTTCGCCCAATAACTCATCAACTACATCATTAGATGGAGGAGTTACTGACGTTTCAGAATAGTCCATTAGATCTATTTGAGGAGTTTCAATATCGCCTGAACTAGATGATTCATCACTTTCGATGAAAGACTCTTCATCTTCCATTCCAAAGCCTTGATCGTACATTTGTTCTTCAAGCTCGACTTCTAAAGTGCCCATTTCCCATGGCTGAGGGGCAGCCCTTTCTCTAGGCTTCAACACTAAAGCACCACCAATCAAAATCATTATTCCAGATAAAACTGCAATTACCATATTCATATCGCCTTGAATTAATTGATTTATCCAAGATTCTCCTGAATCGTCTAATCCATCATTGTCACTACCAAATGCAGATTCCGACCATGGTTGAACTTCAAGAGGATCTACAGCAAGACGATGTACTTCTCCATCAAATCCTACTATAGCAATCCAATATGAATTCTCATTATCTAACGAGTATTCATTACCATCGATATTTTCAGAAATATCTGATTTCCAAGAATAACTAGAATATTCTATTGAGACGAGTTGCGAAGTATCGGCATCTCTGGTATCTTCAAATGGAGTTGATGACATAAATATATAGTAGGATTCAATAATTGGGTTGTTCTTACTATCCCACTCTATCTGTATCCTCGTACCAGAACTATCCCAATAAGCAATTATTCCACCTATCTCAGGTATATGCAAACCAGGATCAAGGATATTTTCATTAATCAGAGCAATTGACGATGTTTTTACGCCTTCACTCCAATAATTACCTGATGAATCAACTGGGATAACACTAACCCAGAACATAATATTAGGTGCCAATGGACTGCCACTAGAAAAACTCTCAAGTAACAGTGGAAGCTGTAAATCTCTATCTACGATAAGTGCTGGTTCACGATTATCTAGAGTACTATATGGTACAGTATCAGCATAAATCCAATACTCGGAAATATCGGACTCCTCACTTTCTTTGAAGGTTACGAATACACCATCGCCATCATCTAAAGGACGGTCTGAAAGTTGAGGAGCATCAATTCGCGCGGGAGGAAATACGTCGCCGCTATTATCAGAAGGAATTACTAGAACCATCTGTTTCTTCATGTCATTTAAGAAAACATTACCATGAATATCATGGGTTGTTACAGTGACATATAATGGAATCTCGGGAATTATAGAAGAAGAAGACTGAATTGAAAATTCATTCCCGTAGTGGGCCTTGTAAACTGTCATCTGTAACTGGAATGCTCCACCGATTTGTTGTTGATTAATTGTAATAAGACCACATGAATCGGGAGATTCGGAACAATTCAACCAAGATTCTGTTAAATTTTCTTGATAAAAGTCAGAAACCCATATTGTGTAGAATGAAAAATCAGTAACTAAAGATCTATTCCAGTTTACATCTATTGCTGTACCATCATCATCAGGATGATCGTAAGCGTTCAAACCAGATACACGGGCGGGAGGTATTCCAACGCCCCCATTATTTGATTGAGGTGTGACCTCGATTACTAGTACATCATTGAGATTATCGTTTCCCCAATCATCAGAGGCTACGACTCCAACCCAATATGAAATGTCATTAACAAACTGGGCCTCTCCAAAGGAGGAAATAATTGTTGAATTTGAAGAACAATCTGAGACATAAGACGCAACTGGCCAGCCATCAACATTATTTGGAGGTTGCCAACTAGTTGCAGGAAGAGCATAAATTGTGTAAAAAGTACAATCGTCTTCATTATTAGATATCCAATTTACTTGTATTTGGCCGCCCTCATCATCTGGGACATCTATTGCAGTCGTTCCTTCGATTCGTGCAGGAGGTATTCCATCATCAAGCCCGCCAGCAGTAACTATCGGCCCGATTACTGTGGCATTGATTAAATCTGATTGCCCGCTTTCATCGACACATACCGCCGCAAACCAATAAGTAGATCCTGGATTTAATTGAAGAACTGTATTATTACCAGAAATTGAAGATATATCGAAACTATCTGTTAATGCTAATGCGTTAGTAATCTCTTGTTCGACTGCCCATATCCTTGTCTTATCGGCATCCATCTCAGTACAAGCTGCCCATTCTGTATAAATTGTTCCTGCGGTTCCACCAGAAATCGGATTGGCAAGAAGCCAATCTGGAGGAGAAGGAATTTCATCAATAGGGGTTACATTTAGTGGCCATGACATTGGCTCACCCACTGAGCCATCAGGATACTCGGTGACAATCGCTGCTCGATATTTATTTCCATCAATTAATGAAGACATTACGCCATTATGATCTGCTTCTGTTATTGTAGCAGTCGTTTGAGACCAAAATGGAACTTCCATGTATCCAGCGAAATCTTCTAACTCTTGTTCAGTAGGTTCCCATGAGGGGTTACTTGTAGAATCCCATACATATAATCTGTAAGCATACCAAGCTGCATCTTCGGAAGGTAACCAAGTTGCTTCGAGTACACCTCCTCCGTCATTATCCCTATTTGAGAATGAAGTTAAAATCGTAGGAACTTCAAGCCTCTCCCAATCATATGTCATTCTAACACTAATTGTACCATTCTTAGGAGACTGCATTTGAACATGTAATTCAACAGAATTTGAACCAGGCCCGACATTAGAAATTGCTGTTTGGAAACCCGCTTCAATGGCTGGATTCCTACTTGCTAAATCCCATGAACCAGTATAATTCAAAGAAACTGAACGCGCCCAAACAGGTGAGTTGGATACAGGGCTAGAAAATGTCAGAGCGCCATTATACATCGGTAATATGCCAGGTATTGAATTAGAATCATTAGGTATTAATAACGGACTGGGGACGAGGTTATCGCTACCGCTTGATGAGTTGACCATGACGGTTGACATCCCCGGATGACTGGTATCAGTCAGGTCCCATTGTTCACCTGCGAATAAAACGATTAAAGGTTCAGCGCGCTTCTGAAATTCTCGTGGATATTCCTGCCCATTTTGAGAATTGAAATGGTGTAAACCATCTTCTCCTACCACATATAATGAATTAGAATTAATGTATCCGCTTGATAATCCCGATATGGATTCAGATAATACAACAGAGTGGTCTCTGTTAACTTCTAAGGCATCTAAACCACCTGAACCAATAAGCAGTAAATGTTCACCGTTAGAAACCATATCAGAAGGCGGCCAAGAAAGTAAATTAGACGCGCTAGTTCCAGATTCCATTTGCATCATTGTACCGTTCCAGTGTACTAATGGGGCGATATCTGTGGCGACATGAACTCCCCAAGTATCTGCCTCCAAAGTCAAGACATTATTACTTGGAATCATATCAATCAAGTAAGTCCCATTTTGCATATCAGTATCGATATCCCAAGCAGCGACGCCGGGTCTTGTAGCACCTTGGCCATTATGAGAAATAAACACAGAAGCATTGTGATACTGGTCTATGGTAGAATTCCCTACAGTAACCTGTCTAGTTACTGAGTCTGCAAACATAATTCCTGAAACACGATTACCAATCAAACCGTCAGAATAATCTAATGTACTTTGTATCGTAAAAGTTTCATCTTCTAGAATTGTTAACCCTACCAAACCACCTACTAAGATAGTACCATTGCCTTGGATTGGATTGTCTAGAATCATTAAATGCTCAATAATTGGAGAAGGAAGGCCATTGAAGGTTGTTATTGGATTATCAAAACTCGAACTTGAAATATTATACAATCCAATACCTCCATGAGTAGCGATTAAAACGTGACCATCTAATTGTAGGAAATCTCTGACGATATTGCTTGGCAAACCAGCTATTAAACTACCAGAACCCCAATTTTCATTATTAATATCAAAAGATTGGTAGCCTGCAGAAGTTCCAGACTCTCCCATCAATCCAACATACATAGTGCCATCATCTTCAATGTACATTCCGTCCATTTGGGAATGAAGAGCAGGTGACGTTGGGCTCTTTGTACGTTGAAGGAGATCAACTTTCCAAAGACCGCTTCCTGCTGTAGTAACCCATAATTTCTCTCCTTCTAGAGATATATCATTAATTATGTCATTCTCAAAATTATACCCAAATTCCCACCTTACAGTTCCATTAGTTAATTCGCCTTGTAGAATAGAAGATGAATAATATGAATTCCTATCTTGACTTGATGTAACCCAAACATTAGTTTCATTATAGATGATATTTTGAATTTGACCGCTTGTTAATCCTACTAATTCATCATATCCACTTTCAATTAACCCTGTAGAATCTAATCTATCAACTCTGTTCAATCCCGAGGTTTGGCCAGAGCGTCCTATAGCATACACAGGAGTGGTACTCGAAGGTGCTCGAACAATCGAACAACCGTCCATCCCTGGGCTTAGAATTTGGCCATTAATTGTAGAAGAACCAGAAGTAACTATTCTAGAAATTCCACCAGTAGTATCATATTGATGTGCTGTAAGAAGTACGTTCCCATCGTGTAACATGCCCCCAGGGAATATCCTATCTTCAGAAATACCATCAGCAGCATTCGTGAGTGTAGATAAGAATTGATCTGTATTGTAATTATACCTAGCAAGACCTACTCCTTGTTCATCGAATCCAGCATACATTATACGATTCGATTCGTCACATGCAAGGGCTCGAACATCATTATCCGCTAAACCATTTGAGGTTAGCACGGATGTTATCCACTCATCAGTTGTACCATCCGAGTCATGATCTGCTAAATCATAACGAGCGATTCCTCCTTGGTTACCCCACCAATTAACTGCACCAATTGCTATGTGAACTATATCGTCACATACCTCAATGTCTGCAGTATAGCCATCTGGGATACCGGCACTTCCGGTTTGCCATGTTGTCCAATTACCAGAGGTACCATTTTTACGAATAATTTGAGAATTTGTTTGGAAGCCCCCGCCGGAATAACTTCCTGCCCAAAGGTCATCACCAACAGTAATCATAGTGTATAATTCATCTTCTGCATCAGAAGGTAATCCATCATTAACAACCCATGAATCTAGCCATGTCTCATTGTTAGGTTCCCAGCGAAGAATTCCATCCATACTAGCAAACAAATAATCGCCTTGATATTCTACTATGCCTCGAATTGGACCGGGTATATCGGTCCATTCATCAAGTAATGTCATTGTTTGTGCTGAAAATCTTCTCATAATATTGTTGCCATAAGCAACCCATAACTCACAGTCTGAAGCATTTATTGGGAAGCAATCACCAAGGAACTGAGCGTTCACTCTCTCTACGCTACTTATTGTAGAAAGAGATTCTTCCCATGTTTCATTAGTTAGATTCCATCGAGCAATAGTACCATCGCCCTCATTCCAGTATTGTCTTGGCCTTATCCCAATCCAAAGTTCTTCAGAAACTTGCCCGATACTATGGATTTTACCATCCCAACCAAGTTCTTGGCCAACATCAATAGTAGACTCACTAGAATTAGATGATAAATTAATTCTATAAATCTCATCATTAGATTGTTGCCAAGAATTAGATCTTTGTGTTGAATAATGTAGTATTTCATCAACTATTACAACATGAGCTGGTGCTGAATTTGAAAGAGTTGGCCCTCCTGAATTAAAACCACGATTCCAATCGATTAACACATTATTATTCACCACATCAATAAGCGTTAACCCAAAGTCACCGCCTGCCCAAATTGTATCTTCAATGTGTCCAGGAATAAGGACAGTTACATCATCGTCGTCAATAAATCCTTGATCACCATCCCATGTTTGAAGCCATTGCTGACTAGTGAGATTATATCTTCCTATTCCTGTATTCTCAAAACCAATATACAATATATCTTGAACTTTAACCACTCTAGCTCTTTGAGTATCATCTCCTGCTGTCCATCTTTCTACGACATCTAGTCCTGAATTTCGATTTATTAGTGAAGCCCCCTCGTTATGGCCTGCTAAGATTCGAGTACAACAACTGTCAGATAAAGGGCTACTGAAGGGCACTAGTTCTATAGAAAAAGTCTCACTGAATCGTGCAGATGTATTCATTGGAGAAATACATTCATCCCACTCATAAATATTATTTTGGATTATTGTCCAGCTTGTCCAAGTGCAAACTCCGCGATTGGTAGCCGCAACTACTCCATCGGCATCACTCTTGATATCATTAATTTTCCATGGATCATTATTACCGCCTGGGACATCTGTTTCAAAATATTCCCAATCTGAACCATCCCATCTAGCCATTGCTTGATTTGAGGTCCCTCCAGAATTAGGAACCTCCATTCCAACAATTAAACCGCCGTAATAATCTAGGTGAAGAGCAAGCACATCATTATCAGGTAAGCCGCTACTTCCGTCTGCATCCCATATATCTATTATATCACTGGAATATCTATCTATTAATAAGATTCCAAAACCTGTCAGACCGAAGTAAATTATATCGCCATCAACTGCTATTGGAGCAGCCTCTAAATTATCCGCCCCAAGAGATTTCCAAGAAGACAGAATGGATAATTCTTGTAGATTAATCCTCATTACTCCTTCATCAGGTGTCGCTATGTAAGCAATACCATATCTAGTTACGACATCATTAATGAAATCTGAATCCAAGCCATCTTGTTCTGTTATCACGTCTGAAAGTGTCATTGAAGAAGTATTGACAAAAGACAAACCATCTTCAAAATGACCTACAACTAAGATTTCTGTAAAATCATCATGAGAAAGGGCCTTAACTGCATTGGATGCAAGTCCTTGAACAGTCCCGATATAAGACCCATCTGTATTGTCCAATCTTAATATGCCAGAATTAATTGTACCAACCCAAACATATCCGTTCGTATCTTGGACAAATGATGTAATTTCAACTGGGTTACTGACATAATCAGCGATATTGATGGGCATAAGCCATGTTTGTGTACCTTCATCGAACCTATCGATTATTGTACCACCTGATACCCAAATCTCGCCATCTTCTCCATCATCAACATATATTACTTGATTCATGGTATCGATTGAAGGGCTACTGACTAATGTCTCTACACCATCAATTGTTTCACCGACTAAACGACCCAATATACCAGAACCGTCTCCAACCAATACTAACCCTGAGTCAGGACTTCTTGAATGCCCGAAATCTGGCCAAGAAATTATTTCATTTCCATTCTCTATCAGATTGAAAGCAGATAATTGCCTCTGAGATGAAAAGAATAATGCATTAGTATCATAATTATGAATTGTATTTCCTGCAAGTATGTATAGCCATCCTTCTGTAAGACCTAATCCAACCACTTGATTTGACGATAGCCAGTTACTTGTTGACCAAGTAGCCATCCATGAGCTTGAAACAAGATTACGCCGATTTATTCCTGCATTTTCGGTTGCTATTAACAATTGATTACCAACTAATTGAAGATCATTAATCATATCAGAGGATAAGAAATTACCTGTATTCCATAATACGTTACTATCTACAGATACTGATGTCTCATTAGAGCCACTAGAAGTTGAATACCCCAATAGATGGAGTCCTTGATAAGTGGAAATATACAGATTGTCTTCATAAGATACTACATCTGTTGCAGATTTAATAGTCCCCCCAGGACAATAATAGTATGAAGTCCAACTTCCTCCGCTAGTATAGTGAACATTACACCCTGAAACAGCCCAAATTGTACCATAATCATCGATTGTAATAGCAGTTACGGGAGAAGTTGATGTTGCTCCATCAACAAGATTGAAAGTTTCCATTAAAGATGAATCGGACAGACTACGTTGTAATATAGTTCCATTAGAAGTCCCAATAATCAAACGATTACCTTCTTCATCTATCGCGAGGCTTCTACCTCGGATATTCTCTTCAATATCGATTATTAGAGTTGAGGTCTGATCATCAAGATGTAGTAAGTCATCTCCTAATAAAATGTATAATCGGCCATCGACTGGGTTAACTGCGCTGTCATATATTTCTATGTCTAGCGGAGAAAAAGATACTTTTGGTTCTGCAGGACGGAGAGCTTCTATGACAATGTCTGTAATTGAAATTCCTGTTGGTAGTTGCCAGCTCGTATCACTTATCGAATTAGGTTGAACTCTTGAATCTAAAACTCCGTTAGAATTTACTCCTGGTTGATTCTCGGAAAAGGAATCTTGTGTTCCAAATCCTCCTAAATCTGTCCAATCAAGTATAGGAGTTTGGCTATCTAGCAAAGTGATTTGTGGTTCATAAACCGATTCACCAGCCGAGCCATTTACTCTAACCTCAAAAGTCATGTTATCTATTATAGCACCCGGTGCGAAATCAAGGAATAAATCGCCATAAGCATATGTTCCATTAGATGGATTGGCTCCAGTTGCTGATAATTCAATCCATCCAGTATCGTTACTTCCTCCTGCCCCCCAAGCGCCGGGTATTGAGTTTCTAGATTCTATATTTTCATCTAACTCTGAAGATGAATATGCAGACCAAGGTAGTAAAATCATCAAGGCCACTAACAAGATTGCCATCCTTTTTTGCGAGCCAGATATCTTGTGATATGTGGAGCGCATGTGTAACTCGCGTCGTTTTATACATTATCAAAGCGTGTGTTCAATGTGCCTTTTATGCTCTTACCACCGTAGGTGATTTAAAATTTCTATCTTTTTGAAAAAGAATGTACAGAGGGCTGATAATATAAATCACCAATATCGGATAGCATCATAGGTGAGTGGTATGCCGGTTAATCAAAGGGGATGTAATCCTGACAGATAAGCAACTTCGAAAAGACGCATTGGATTACCACTCTTCCAAGCCTGCTGGGAAAATTACTGTAGTACCAACTAAACCTCATGGTACTCAAAGGGATTTATCTTTGGCTTATTCTCCAGGTGTTGCTTATCCTTGTATAGAAATTGAGAAGGATCCTGATGCTGCTTTCAACTATACTTCCAAAGGAAATTTAGTGGCGGTAATAAGTAATGGAACTGCTGTACTGGGGCTTGGAAATATTGGTGCATTAGCAGGAAAGCCAGTTATGGAAGGAAAGGGTTTACTGTTCAAAGCATTTGCAGATATTGATGTATTTGATATAGAAATAGATCGTACAGATGTCGATGAATTTGTTGAAGCCGTCAAAGCAATATCTCCCACTTTTGGTGGCATAAATCTAGAAGACATCAAGGCACCTGAATGCTTTGAAATAGAGCGTAGATTGATTGAAGAATTAGATATACCAGTAATGCATGATGATCAACACGGTACTGCAATAATTTCGGGTGCTGCTTTGTTAAATGGATTAGAAGTAGTTGATAAAAAAATATCGGAAGTAAAGGTAGTAGTTTCAGGAGCGGGGGCATCGGCAATTTCTTGTGCCCGTCATTACATACGGCTAGGTGTCAAAAGGGAAAATTTATTGATGGTCGATTCAAAGGGAATCTTGACGAAAGAACGTTCTAAAAATGGGGAACTAAACGAGTACAAAGATGAATTTGCAAGAGAAATAGGAGAAGGAGGGATCAAGGAAGCAATGGTTGATTCGGACGTTTTTCTTGGATTATCAAAAGGAGGTATAGTCAATAAAGAAATGGTGGCTTCAATGGCCTCTAGACCATTGATATTCGCATTAGCAAATCCTGATCCAGAAATATTGCCAGATGATGTTTATCAAGTAAGAGAAGATGCTATTGTGGCTACAGGAAGATCAGATTATCCTAATCAAATAAATAATGTTCTAGGATTTCCGTATATATTTCGTGGAGCATTAGACGTTAGAGCAACTGAGATAACTGAAAATATGAAAATGGCAGCTACTCATGCGATTGCAGCATTAGCTAAAGAACCTGTTCCAGATGATGTTGCCGCTGCCTATGATGGAGAACAAATTCAATTTGGATCCGAATATATAATTCCAAAACCATTCGACGCTAGAGTTTTGATATGGGAAGCCAGTGCGGTTGCCCAAGCTGCCGTTGATGAAGGAATCTCGAAATATACAAAAAAAGATTTCGACATTGAAAGGTATCGTGAAGAATTAGAATCTCGATTGGGGTTGACACGCTCGATTATGCGTCGCGTAATTAATAGAGCAAAGAGAGACAAGAAAAGGATTGTATTTGCAGAAGGAGAACATCCTACTATTATCAAGGCTGCTGCACAGTGTATTTCTGAGAATATTTGTGAACCAATTTTACTTGGGCATACGAAAAGAATTAATGCGGTAAAGGAAGAATTGGGGCTTGAATTCAAGTGTGAAACTATAGATGTGAGATATGACCCTAGAAGAAGAGGTAGTTATGCAAAAGAATTTCATAAATTAAGAGGTAGGAAGGGATTAACCATGGAAGATTCTGTTAGATTACTGAAAACCACTACCTATTTTGGGCCAATGATGGTACATATGGGTGATGCTGACGGATATCTTGGGGGGATTTCCCATAATTATCCAGATATTGTTAAACCGTGTCTACAAACAATTGGGCCAGCATCTGATACTCACAGAATAGTAGGAATGTATATGATGACGGTTAATGGACAACTAATGTTCATTGGCGATGCAACAATAAATATCTATCCTGACTCTAGGACATTAGCAGAAATAGCGGTGCAGACAGCAAAGGTTGCCAGAAGGTTTGGTGTTAAACCTAAAGTTGCAATGCTTTCTTTTTCAAATTTTGGAACTAGTGGAGAAATGAGAACAGATAGAATAGAAGAAGCAATAAGTATGGCTAGAGATTTAGACCCAGGGCTGATTATCGATGGACCTATGCAAGCTGATACCGCACTAATTGAGGATATCCAAGAAAATTATCCATTCATGGAATTTGAAGGCCCGGCAAATGTATTAATTTGTCCAAATCTAGCATCAGCAAATATTGCTTACAAACTTCTTCAAAGAGTAGCCGGAGCGGAAATGACAGGGCCAATCCTAGAAGGTTTGGCAAAACCTGCACACGTTCTTCAAAGAGATGATAGCGTGAGAGAAGTAGTACATATGGCAGCAATCTGTGCTGTTGATGCTCAAAGACATGCTACACAAAAGCTCTGAGATAATTCTCTATTTCAGTCTAATACTTTTGGAGATGCGGATAATACTTCTTCACTACATCCTTCAGAATATTGTTCGAAATTCTCGATAAACATCTGTGCTAGTAAATTCGCTACATTGTCGAATCTAGTTTTATCAGACCAAGTCTCTCTTGGTTGAAGTATCTCGTCCGGAACCCCTTCACAAGTAGTAGGAACTTCAAATCCAAACCTTTCATCTTCTACAAAGATTACATCATCTAAAGAACCGTCTAATGCAGCGTTTAGAAGAGCACGGGTCCATTTTATTCGAATCCTACTAGACTCTCCATATCCACCGGCTACCCAACCAGTATTGATTAGCCAACAGTTTGCGTCGTGGTCTCGGATTTTGCTAGAAAGTAGATCTGCATATACGCTTGGATGCCTTGGCATAAATGGAGCGCCAAAGCATGTAGAGAATGTTGCTTGGGGTTCGGTTATTCCTATTTCAGTACCTGCAACTTTAGCAGTATATCCTGAAATAAAATGATACGCGGCTTGCTCGGGAGTCAAACGTGAAAGTGGAGGAAGGACGCCGAATGCATCACAGGTCAGGAAAACAACATCCTTTGGATGACCTGCCATTGAATCAAGTGTACGATTCTCAATTGATTCAATCGGATAAGATCCCCGAGTATTTTGAGTTAGAGTTCCATCCTCAAAATTAGGTACACCATTTGCATCAAGAATAACGTTCTCTAATACTGACCCAGGCATCCTAGTTGTAGCAAAAATAGCAGGTTCATCTTCTTTTGAGAGCCCTATTAATTTAGCATAACATCCACCTTCGAAATTAAAAACACCATCATCAGACCAACCATGCTCGTCATCTCCGATTAATGCTCTTCCGGGGTCAGCTGAGAGTGTAGTTTTTCCAGTTCCAGAAAGACCAAAAAATAATGCTGAGTGATTATAATCGGTATTAGCAGAACAATGCATAGGAAGTAATCCTTTAGCAGGTAGTATATGATTCATTATTGTGAATATTGCTTTTTTGATTTCTCCTGCATAGTGAGTACCTCCAATAATTACAAGACCTCTATCTAATGCGAGAATTACAAACACACCTGAATTAGTACCATCTTCTTTAGGATTAGCCATAAGTTCCGGGGCATGAAGAATGGTATATTCAGGCACATGATTTACCAGTTCACTGGGTTCACTTCTCACAAACATATTATGGAAAAATGAAGCATGCCACGCTTTCTCTGTAATTAAACGGACCGGCATAGAATATTTTTGGTCCGCTCCACAATGAGCATCTTTAACGAATAAGACGTCTCTGTTATCAAGATGATTTTGTACCTTGGCCAGCAATCTATCAAAAATCTCTGAAGAAGTTGATTTATTCACTTCCCCCCACCATACATCATTAGCCAGACCTGATTCTTGAACAATGAAACGATCATTCGGTGAGCGACCGGTTCTCTCACCTGTTGTTGCTAACAATACTCCGTGAGTTGTGAGTGACGCCTCTCCTCTTTCTACGGCCATGCCATGGAGCTCTTTCCAATCTAAATTCCAGTGTACTGCGCCACTAGGGTTGAGGCCATGTGTTGCTAAGGGTGTGGCAAATTCGGATGGCGAAGGGTCCTTCGACGTCGTCTCCATGCACTTTGACAATGTCAGTCGCTTTTCAATGATTACGGAGAGATAAAGAAAATATAGAAAATTATCATAGATGATAAACGGGGATTAAATTATGTCATAAACACCTGTCAGAGAGACTGTGGGTGCCGACGACTCGGATGATAATATCATTCGAAGAAGAGAATTTAAGATTAGTAATTCTATTCAATTAGAAGATATTATTATTCAAAATGATACGATTAAAGAGGCCGTAGTTTCAGAAAAAAAAGAAATAGATGAAGCCATTGGAGACATATTTGATCCTTTCTCCCAAGATAATGAAAATCTACCAGGAATTGTAAGGAAAGATGGAACTGTCGAAATACCTCCTGAAACTGATGTTGTTACTAATTTGGCTAAAGAAGGTGAAAGAAAAGTCAATTGGATTTTAATGGCATCAATGATTGTTATATTTTCTGCTCTAGGCATTGTTGCAGGCATAGCGTTAGATCCAATATTAGCCATTGTTTTATTGATTAGTCTGGCATTATTTGGATTCTATCTTGGAGAATTATGGATTCCAAAGAATAATTTACACTTGCTTGGGGTCACATGGATTATAATTTCAATGAAAGTCCTATATGGATTAGCTATTGAACTACAAAGATGGAATTTTATTAGTGCAGAATTTCTTGGTCTATTGTTACTAACACTTGTTGGCCTGAATGTTTATCTCTCTTACCGCCATAATTCTGATGCTATTGCTGCACAGTCTACTCTTATTTTATTAGTAATCGGTTCTGCAACTGGCTATAGTTTTGGAGAAATCGGGATAGCATTAATGATTCTACTTGCCGCTATTCTAGTACATGGATTAGCGATTCATAGAAACTCTGGAAATTTGGCAGCATTGGGTATAGCATCGACTAATTTATGGATAGGAATGCACGCATTGACAAGTGGATTTAGTGTTGGTTCATTGACCATTCTCCCATTAGAAATACCATTACTTTTGTTCATATTAATTATGATAATAACTGGAATAAATGCGAGTATGGCAGCAAGGTTTGCGATAGATGAAAATTGGTTCTCAAAGGCATTCAAGGCCTTGGGATTAGGCAAACCAGGATTATGGGGTGTTTCTATTTCTTTAGGCATGGTTGGTGCCCTGATGGCAGTAGGTGCGAATCGTGAAGAATTGGGATATGCCATTGGTTTAATCTCAATTCTAGTTTCATCATTTGGTGGTTCTTATTTAGTAGTCAGAGGAGTAGACACAAAAAGGGTAATACAGCCTTTATTGATTTCAGGGATATTCCTTACCATTCTTC
>Ga0213869_10000276_pt1 | contig 43173 bp, 23 predicted proteins | sample PICome_10_FD_160083 | JGI IMG/M metagenome (GOLD analysis project Ga0213869, IMG submission 160083) | Coastal seawater microbial communities near Pivers Island, North Carolina, United States - PICO132 | ecosystem: Environmental > Aquatic > Marine > Coastal | place: USA: North Carolina...
TTTTTTCGCCTTGTGCTAGACTATGAGGGTCAGTAACAACAGTAACATTTTTTATACCTAAGTTTTTTTGCACTAGTAATGCATTTACAACTGCCAAACGAAAATAATCTATCTCCGTATTATTGTGTGCGAACATTATTACGCCGCGAGTTTTATTCTCCTTTTTCATTTAGGTCCAAAACTTTGTGTACTTTTCTTGCTTTACGAAGTTTTTCATATTCTACATAGTATTCGTTTGTCACTTCAAAATATCTACTATGTATTTCTTCATAAAACTTTTCAACATCTACCTTAATAGGATTATTGTAAATGTCTAAGAGTACGACCTCAGTTTGGCCCTCATCTATAAGTTGTTTACAGAATGTAATTAATGGTACGTCAATAGTAAATGTACCACCATTAATGCTATAACTTAATAAGTTTTGTGTTTTTGCTTTTAATTGTGCCTGTTGGTTGTTAATCGTTGTTCGATAGTTTGCAAACTCCAGAGCCTTTGTTAGTCTTGTACTCATACTACTATTTAACTAAGTACGAAGTGTTTGCTTAAAAGTTCTGAATCTATAGTTGTTAAATCGGAAGTTGCAAGTAAACGTTTAATTTCTACTACGTCTAAATCTGCATATTCAGTGTCAATATCTATTAGTTGCCAACCCATATTGTCAGGAAATACGCAACAAGGCATAGTGTTTTGTGAACGTCTATATAAATTAATACCGTCATCTGTTTCGAAATTATATGTAGGGTTCTCAGAATCATGTAAAATATTCGATAATTCTTCTGGTACAGATGCTAATACTGTACTGTTATTATTAGATAGAATAAGTGCTGATCGTTGATTTCTATCTAAGTAATCGCCGTCTTCAGTAATACCCCAATTACATGGTAGCGAACCGTTTGATGATGCTGTTACTTCGTCTAACTCGTTGTTAAACAATTCGTGGAATGTACCTAATGTATCACCGTAGTTATCGGATATCCATAATTTTTCATCAATCCAATCGTCATAACTTATTGTGGTTTCGTTGCCATTAAATGTTTTTGTATAACCATCTCTGCCGCCTCTGTGTGCAACGTATTTAAGATCGTCATTAATAATACATTCTAAGTGTTGTTCTGGTATATTAAATTTCCAAGTAAGTTGTAGCCATGCCATATTACTATTTACCATCCAAAAAAAAGCCAGTTATTGTGAACTGGCTTTCTAACTCGAGAGTTTAAATTATGTTCCGCTTATTGTTCCTACTGAAACTGTTGGAGCAGTAAAACTAAATCCTGAACCACTTGCATCTGGTGTAAATGTATTACCATTTAGTGTTATAGTACCGTCTATATAATCGTTGCCAAATCCTTCGTCGCCTGTACTTGCTTGTCCGTCTGGTCCTAAAGCACCGGCTCCTTCTGCATGAGGGTCACTCCATGTAGTTCTCATTGTGATAACTGTTGGGTTTGTTGTTGAATTTGCTTTACCTTCTACTCTAAAGAAGTTACTTGCATATGATCCTGAACCAAATTTAGTCCAAAGTGTTTGATAACTTGTTGATAATTCGTAAAATCCTATATTTGAATTTGTACCTGATGCCGCATAGGATGTATCATGTTTTAATTGATAATTTCCTAAAGCACTTAAAGTATCTGTCCAGTTAGTATTCTGTGTTGTTGAACTACCACCTGCTCTTGTTGAGGTGAATCCTACCTTGCCGCCGCCATTAAAATAGGCTCTACATGCATTTTCGTTTGCAAATGTAAACGTTGTTTCTGCTGTTAAACTAGTATTCCATGTACTTGTAAATGTTGAACTATCTGCGGTTGAACCGGTATCACTTGCTGGGCCAAATCTGTCGTTCCAACAATCTTGAATGTTAAGCATAAGATTAGTCCAAGTAGTTGCACTAATTGTACCACCGTCTGCAACATCGGAACCAACACCTGATCTAACACTAACTCCTAAAAATGCACACATTGCCTGTACATCATCCTGTAATCTTTTAAATCCGCCTGTTGCGTTATCGGCATAAACGAGGCCACCTGCTGAAGCGGCATTTACACCTGCTCCGCCTTGTCCCCAGCCTTTTGTTGATGATGCGGTATATGTACCCAATGTTACATCAGCCGCAGTTCCCATTAATGTATTAACGTTTGTACGAGCATTATTGAAATCTGCATCATCAATAACATCTCCTGCCACAACACCGACCATAGTGGTACCACCACTTACTGTATAACTTGATCCTGATGCCATTTATTTCTCCTAATAATTCCTATTATATAGTGTATTTATCTATTTTATTCCAATGATGACTTCTATTATTCCTTCATCATCTGTTTCTTTATCTGTTAAAGATCTACCAATTACAACTCTTGTGTCGTAGTTTTCTTCGTTATATGATTTACCAAAACCGGGAGTTCCGGAAGATGTAATTCTATCACCTTTTGCAACTGGTCCAACAACTTTTACAGGACATCTTCCTGTTAATGCTACTGGTAATCCTTCTGAGTCACTGTTCATTAAGTATGCTGGGTCTGTACTAATAACTCCAAAAATGCCTACGTCTTCTGGAGACGTTGTTTGTGTTATCTCAAATTCACCACCTAATTTAACAACTGTACCTGCTTCATACTCATCATCTGCTTTATAAATCTCTGCCAAATCCGCATATTGTGCCTGTGTTGCTGTACCGTTAAAATATGTACCATTTATATTGCCACTGAATTGAGCAGTTGTGGCGCCTGTAATTGCACCGCTACTAATACTTAATGTACCGTCTGTTAAAGTACCTGCTGTTAAGGTATCAGTAATTGTTGCATCGTCTGTTGAAGATAAATGCTCTGCTTGAATTGTTTGTGTCGCCGTTACATTAGTTGCATTTACAGTAGTAACTGTTGCTAACGGTGTAACTAAACTTATATCAGCAGTAATTGTCCCACCGCTAAAGTTACCTGAGCTATCACGTTTTACTATTTTATTAACCTGTGTATTGTCAGATGATACTATAGCCAATACACCTGATTGGAATACAAAGTCTGTTGTTCCATTTACAGAGAATGTTCTATTTGCAGATAAATCACCACCACCGCTTAGACCATCACCTGCTATCATCTGTGTTGTACTTAGAGCAACACTTGTAAAATCTAAATTGCCTGTTGCACTATCAAAAGTTAATGCTTGGTTGTCACTAGGTGTACTTGCTGATGGAAATCCAAAGTTGTTAAGTGTAATATCACCACTTGCTCCACCTAATACTATTGTTGTATTAGCATACAAGTTTTCTAAAGGCGTGCTTTGCGAACCTAAGTTTTGTACTCCTGTATCAAAACTAACATTACCTGAAACTGTTAAATCTTTTGTATAAATGTGACCTGCTGGGTATCCATTAACTGCTGGATTACTATTATCTACATCTTCACCTATTTGGATATCAGCATTTTCAAACAGTATTTTACCTGCTGAAGTACTGTCTTTACCTAGGTGTAACTCGTTAGTGTATGTTTTTGCAAAAATTCTAGTAGCATCACCTAGGTTTCTAAAGTTGTCATCTGCTGGTATAATATCTAATCCACTATTGAAAATATATGTGTCACCAATAGTGTTAAATTGAGATTCTATAGTAACACCTAAAGTTGGACTATATAAAGCATTGGCTGTTGTTGCTACTGTGGCCAAGTCTGCTAATGGTACTGACGTTTGAGAATAATCTGCTCTCAAGTTCATACCTTTAACTAAGTTTAGGCCAATTCCGCCTGTTCCTGCAAATTCTGGGTAGTAATTTACTTCTACGCCTTCTGCTTCTGAATTAAAATTACCTAATGTAAATGTATCATCTGTGAATACAGCCATTACCGTTTCACCGTTTGTTACACCTTTATATAAACTGTTTGTACTATCATTTACTGATACTAGTGCCGCTACTGCTCTTGATATGTTTCCGCTATCCTTTAAGTATATTGTTTTAAACTTAGAACCATATGCTGTCTGAGGTTCTCCGATTGCATCTACAGACTTATATGCACCTGAAACTTCACCAGCATAACTTTGTAATTTCCAAGATGTTCCATCATGTATATAAGATTGGTTATTTACACTATTAAAATAAACATCTCCTGAACTTGATGCTTCTATACCTGTTCCTGTTGGCTCTGCATTTAATACTTGTGGTCTTAATTTTTGCCAAACTGTACCGTTCCATGCTCTTAATACATTATCATTTTTATCGTACCAAAGTTGGCCTATTAATTTTGTTGTTGGATTAGGTGCTGTTGTTCCTGCAAAGTTTTCTAATTGTCTTACAGTATTTCTTGCAATATCATCACCGTAATTAGTTGCGTTAGGGCCTATAAGATTTAAAGAAAATGTAGAGTCAATGGACTGATCAGCAACATTAACTGTAACTGTACCGTCTGTATTTGTTATACTATATGCCACTTAATACTCCTAACTCAATTGAACTCTAACTGTATATATTATTTCTATTACCCTATTTTGTGCTTTTTGTACAGGATGAAAAACAACATGAGTCAACATTCTACTTGTTTCTATAGGATCACTGCCGTCACTAGGTGAAGGATCAGTTGGATAACTAAAAAGTCCTAATTCATCAAAAACATAAGAACCATCGTTATTTGTACTTGTATCAAATAAATCTTGATCTGCTGGTTCGGAATAACTTAATGTTGCTGTAACTTTAATATCAGAATAAGAAGTTCCTGTAATTACTTCTATTTGGTTTGTTGCATCACCTGATGCTCCTACAATTTTTTTATAAGTTCTACTATATAAACTTGCAGAAGATTGGAATGCTTCACTGACTCTAGGTGACTTGTAAATTATTTTTCCTGTAGTATCAACACTCGTTCCACCGTTGCCGAAACCCATGTAATATACCCTAGCATTATCGGTTCCGTTAAGAGCATTTGCTACAATATATGCCATATTACCATAATGAATGGCATTTCTTTTATTAACTAATTCTTCACCAGTTTCTTTATCTCTGATTAATATGTGTCCGTTCATATTTAAACCGGCATTTTCATTAGGCTGTAAATCTTTTTGTTCGTTCATTTTATCTTTGCTCTCTTCCATCATACTATTTATCACTATTGGTTATGTGCGTATTTATTTAAGATTATGTAAGAAATTCATCACCGATGTATTAGCACTTACATTACCCTTATCTGTTAAACTTGTTGCTCCAACGTCTAACCAAACATTACTATCTACAGAATTATCAACAAAGTTTTTAAATATTTGAGATTCACTTCCGTCCCAAACAATAACAGTATTATTACTGTACCAGTCTTGTATAGTTGTACCGCTTGTACCCCTAATCAATCCTGATAACTTATTATTTGCTAAATCTATTCTTGTGTATTCTATTCTTTCACTCTCTACCCAAACAACACCGTTTACTGTTGCTGTTGGCTCAGCACATATATTTGCATTTGCAACTGATATCTCATTATCTGACATCAGTAAGTTAGCAGTTAGTAGTGTATTTGCACTACCGTCCTGTAATTTTCTCATATAATCTGTATTACCAAATAAATCCATTGTTACTTGATATTCTACTGTTGATGCATCTGTACTAGGAGTAATCACAGTACCTGCAAATACAGTTTTATTAGGTTGCACACTTCCATTTGCAAAATGTATATTACCAGTAGAGTCCACATCATTACCGTCTAGTATAACATTTGTTCCAAATCTATTTACTGTATTACCTGTGTACGCAAATGGTGGCTGGTATGTAGTAGAATTTGCTATTATAACTCCGTTTGCATACTTAGAATTTGTATCAGTTAAAACATTTACAATAAGTGTTTCATAAGGATCAAACAATGCCATTTCTTCTGGTACACGTTCGCCGTAACCTACTCTTTGGAAAGTTACTCCGTCAAATCCTTCGTAAGCCACATTATCATCTGTAAGTGTACTTGCCTCTGTAAAAGAACCTATGTAATTATCTACTTCTATAGGATTATCATATACTACTTTACCAAACGGTTCACTACCAAATCCAAATTGTGTTTGGTAGTCTGATGTACTTGCACCTGCTACCACTTTAGTAAATATATTTGCGTCTAACGTTGTTCCTCTAAATTTACCGCCTACTTTAGAGCTTACCAAGTCTAATGTTGTATTAAGATTTCCTGCATTTATGGCCGCTAGGATATTTGCAGAACTACCTATAATATTTGCATTAGCAATTGAGTCTGTTACACTAAAGTAACTATCTAGATCTACTTTAAATTGTGCTTGTACTTCTGTATCATATTTAAATACTCTGTCAGCATATCTATAATATACATTACTTGCTATAAAAGTATTACTGTTATGTGTATTACCAAAGCCCATAAGTGTTACAATATTTGTCGCTATACTTGTATTAGTATCTGTCTTTGTATAGTCTGCATTAGCACTAACTAAAGGTTCAAAGTCTGTTAGTACTGTATTAGTTCTATCAAATTTAATTGTTGATTTAATTTTTCTTATAGGTGTATCTACATTAGCATTACTACTGAAGCCATAATACTTGACATAATTATTATTTGTCTGTATAATGTTTGAGTCTGCCGCTAAGAAATCGTCTAATATTCTGACATTACCGGTTACACTATCAGGATAAGGTGGTTTATCAAAATCACTTATCTGTGTATATTGTATTAGTTCTTTAGCAGGGCTCTTACCATCTTTATATTCTCTAATTTTTGAGGTGTAAGGTTTAGCATCTTCAAAGTAATTTAATACTTTATCAAAATTATCTACTTTAAATCCGTCTACCTTAACTAAATCTTCTTCTGATTTTTCTACATACACATAACTTGTTTTGAATGCCCAACTTAATTGTTCTTGCTCAACTGCTGAATATTTTAAAAGTGCAAAGAATAATCTGTTCCATAGTACTGAATTTTTAAATACGTTGTCTCTTAATGCAATTAACAATGCTCTCAATTCTGTTTGCATTGTGACGTTAGAGTTATCTGTAAATAAGGTATCTCTTAATTTTACAGTTTCGTTTTCAATAGCAATCTGTGTGAATTTATTTGTGCCTGCAACATATTTCCATAGTTCATATCTACTAGTAATATTTGGCTGTACTTGTATAATTGCACCATCTTTGATACTGCCTGTAATTGCTGTAAGTTCAGATATACTTCCAACATTTAATATTGGTTTATAAGAACTATCATATCGTATTTTTTTATTATTAGATGCATCAGTTCTTATAGTATTAAACCAATTTGTTGTTTCTATATACGTTCTGGATGTTGGTAATTCTTTATCCCAATTAACGTATTCACTATTTAATTTTACATCTGCTAATATTTCGTTTAATGTGTAAGCAAGTTCTCTTCTTGCTTGTTTAATATCTTTGAATAATGTTTGTCTAGGTCTAAATGCAACACCATATTTTTCTACTTCACTTAGTAATGTATCTGGAACTGTTTTGCCATCCGCATCTACGCCACATAAACTATCTATTAATTTGTTTCCTAAGTCTTCCGGTATTATACTATTATTGTCACCTTCTCTAAGAAGTTTCCATGCATCATGCTTTTGACCAATTGGATTTAAGTTTCTACTTAAATTTATTTGTAAATTTTGATCTTGTTCTTTAATAATAGAACTTGCGTTTGTTAAAACAAAAGACGAGTCACTAATAAAACTTATTAAAGGTAAACCTTGTCCAATAGGATCAGCAAGTAGTCTAGCAAGTTCAAATGTATTATGTGTTCTTCCTAAATCCTTACTTACATGAGTATCTAACTCCCTTACATTTTGTACCCAGAAATAATAACAAGTTTGATTAGTACCTGTTATTGGGTCTTTAAATGATTCTGTTATATAGTCTACTGTATTTTTAGGATTACCTGTTCCTTGATAGGACTGTGGTAAAACCTTGCTTTCTACCCATTCATATAATGTAATACTACTACCAGGGAAAGTTTTACCCCAATTTAGCCAACGTTCTCTGTTAGTGCCTTGTTCATACCAATAATATCTAACTGTACTAGTGTCCCACCAAATTTTACCAACGTCTTTACTACCAAATCTTGTTCTTGCTGTATTATATACAACTGGGTCGTTTTCGCTTTTAAATGTTATTTCTTTATCTATAAACCCTGGTATTACGCCTTTATATGGATCATATTCATATAAGTCCCAGTCTTTTTCGCCTGTTTCGGAATCGTATATTATAGTATTATTTACAAACTTAGAATCAACTAAATTTTCTTTTTGCTTTTGTATTACATTGGATTCTAAATAAGCCCAGCCTACAGATGTATTATATTCGTCTACCCATACTTTATCGTAGTCTGTAATATTTACGTTACCGTCATCAATATGTGTATGACTGTCTATTACAGAAGTATTTGCAAATCTATGACTTTCTAAGTAATATACATCACAATTCTGTTGTAAATTTATTGTGTTTACAGATGTACCCTGTAAAGTTCTTAATTCGTATTGATATAAATCAGTTGTAAAATTTAATCCTACATTATTTGCAGAGTCGCCACCACCTGTGTTACCTGCAACACCAAATAAACTATTTGGATCAGTTCGTAAATTATCTATACAATTTATTTCAAGAGTTGTTGCTTCAGTTGTGGCAAATCCTGACACACCATACCCGTCTACGTCTATAATATCTAATCCAGTTGTTTTTTCTGCTCTATTGTCTCTATCTTGTTCATAAGACTTTGTAATAACCGTTGAAACCATACACAACATATCTTGGTTGTAGTCACCTCTAGGTAATCCTAATCTATCTAAGAATCCAGGTGTGTCTTCATCTAACCTTATACCATCAAAACCCGGATGTCTTATCTTAATTGCTGTGATACAATCGTTTACCGGTTCTGTTTCTAAATATAAATCATCATCGTAACCTGGACCTGCTAAATTGTTATTGAAACATGCCGCAATGTCTTCTGGTATGTTAATTTCTGTAATTCTTTCTGGTAGTCCTAATTGTCCTCTTGCATTACCTTTTTCAGAACAGTCAGGAATCTCTCTTGCTGTTAAGAATACTCTTGCACCTGACCCGCCACCTAATGTGTCGTTAATTGGGTCATATCCACCAGGTGTTCCAAGACGTTTTCCATTATTTAAAGGATCAAATTGACCTAATCCAGTGCCTTGATAAAAGTTTCCATCTGCATCTGTACCAGTTTCGTCTCCTAGATTTACATAATCATATTCTAAAGGTATACCCATTGTTAAATCACTTGGGAATATTTTGTAGATACCTCTATCTATAATTTGTAAACTTGTGATTGTTCCTACTGCGTCTATAGATGTAACAACAAACTTTGCTACTCTAGGAGGTACACTCTCACCTGAGGATACTTTGGCATGTGCTGTTGCGGTTAAAACACTCCCAGTGTCATTTAAATCTATAATTCTTACTGCAGGAGGATTAGTTATATCATATCCTTCTCCGCCACTTACCATTAAAATATTTGTAATGGCACCTTGATCATCTAGAATTACACTACCTGCTTTTGCACCACTACCAGGAGTATTGCCGTCACCAATATAAACTACAATATTTGCAGAATCAGAATAACCGGTGCCCGGAGCATCAATACATATTTCTGTAATACTACCATATGGATCTGCTACTGGAGTACCTCCAACTAGTCTTAATCTATCTCCTACAGAATAGCCACTACCACCTGTTGATCTACTTGATGTACTGCTTGATAATATAGCACCATCGGCCCCGGTCTGTATAGGAGTAGTTGTATCGTCTTGTATAGGACCTAAGTTTGTTCCAGTTGGACCGTATCCGACATATCCTACCGTTATAGGCGTATCGCTAGAACTAAATATCGCCGGTAAGACCATTGTATTGCTGGTATCAGTTACACTTTGTTCGAACCCTCTGACAACGTGGAAGTCTAATACTTCTTTATATACGCCACCTGCACAACCATCTCTAATAATTATTGGTGCATTACTACAACTACTGATTCTAATTGCATCTTGGCCGTTAACTTTAGTATCTTTAATTTCTATTCCACTGCCTTTAGGTCCACATTTTAGAGTGTTTACTACTACTTTAGGATCACTTCCTGGAAAAACAAATTTTCTGTTGTTAATAATTAATTCATCACCTGGTTTAATACCTGTCATATTGTCTAATGGTATAGATATACCCGGTGTAGGCTGTGTTAAGTGACATCCTACTTTAGGTCCACCAGGTATATAGTTACCTTCGGGTGTTCTTAGTAAAGGTTGTATAGAAAGATTTACATCTCTATTAAAATCTATATTGTCTGTATCCGGTGGTGATATTTCTGTTGGTATCGTGGAGTCTGCTGGTAGATAATCATAATCCGGAGTGTTAGGTCCTCGATTTACAAAGTCTATTATCTCACTTCCAGGATATCTTATACTAATATTATTCGCATCTATACCACCTGCACTACCTAATACGTTTCTAATACTACTTCCATCTGGTAATATTAAGTCTCCACCAATCTTTTGGGCTGTAAAAGATACTGCACTATCAGATTTACTAAAATAAGGATTATTTAATTTAGTAATAAAGTTATAATTATACTCTTTAACGTCTATAGCTCTTAATGGGCTAGGTTTAAGTGGAATCTTGTCTGCTAAAGGTGTTGCTAGAGGTATTTTCTTGCCGCCTGTAACCTTTTGCATAGTAGTATTAACATATTGATTGCCTTCTAGTGGAATAAATCTACCAATATTATTTGCTTTGGTTACTTTTACTGTTTTTCTTAAAACATTTGGTATAAATCTATATCCTGCTAAACTAGGTAACCCAACATCACCGAAGTTGGCACTAAAGAATGCACTAGGGTCTCTTCCTCCAGCAGTCCTAAGTTTTACTCCTTTACCACTAATAAGTTTTGAAATAACTTGTGGTACAATAAAAGGTGTAAACGGTACCTGTATAGGCATGGGCTGTATATTCGCTATAGGCGGAATATATGGATTAATAGGGCTCACTACTACAGGTTGAGGTGTTGGGAACGGTGCTGTAGGAGGTGGAGTATATACCGGTCCGTATGTTTTTTGTGCCTGAGCCTGTATTCTGCTAACAGAACCGCCGCCACCGCCGCTTTTTCCGCCACCGCCACCGCCTCTGTTGACGCCACCGCCTGTTGAGCCTCCAGTTGAGCCTCCAGTTGAGCCACCAGTAGAGCCACCAGTAGAGCCTCCAGTAGTTGTGCCTCCTACAGGTGTGTTTACCGGTGTTTGTGGCAAATTATTTCCTGATACTGTTGTATTACCGTTACTTGCAGTATCACAAGGCCCTGTAGTGGTCGGATTTACTCCAGGATTTGGAATATTAGGGCCTACTTTAGGGTATTTTAATAAGAATCTATAAACACTACTTGTTTTATATACAACAATTTTTATAAAATCGCCGGAGCCTTTATTAAAGTTAAATCTTATTGCTCCACCATATTTTACACCAGTATTATTTGGTGCAGATATAGAACTTTGTATGTAATTTCTTATAACTCCTGATGCTCCTGTATTTCTTCTAGAGCCTGGTTTTTGTGCGTTAGTTAAAATTTCATTTTTTTCTGCTTCTGTTAATGCACTTAAATTCTGTGGTTGAGTTGAGGATATTAATGATGACTGTGTAACTTGGTCTCCTTGATATACCTCAATGCCGTCTGCACCACTATACATATCGAATAATACTTCTATAGTACCACTTGCACCTGGATTAAAGAGCCATTCGTCTTTATTTCCTGCATTTCCTTGTGCCCAGCCTGTTGTAGATTGTTCTAAAAATTCAGTTTGTACTAAAGAACTATTTGTACTTGTATTTGCCGGCTCTGTTGGTGTTGACGTTGCAGGATCTTCAATTGTTGCTGTCGTACTTAATGAACCTGATCTAGTACTTAAATGGAATCCTACAGAATTCCAATGATTACTACCCCATTGTGCAACACCACTGATTGTCACTGTTTGTCCTGCAGTTACAATTAATTCATATATTGCTCCTGCACCAGAATAATTACTATCTGTTTTACCTAAATATTTAGGTGTTATAGAAGCACCACCTACTGTAATAGATTTTGTACCGCCTGCACTTTTCGCCGAGTAATATGCATGTACATAGAAGGTTCCTGCTTCGCTAAATGTACAACTTAAATTAAATGTATTTCTGCTACCGTTATCAGCCCATGTGATTGCACCTAATAATGCATCTGCTGGCATGTGTCTGCTACCACCGTATTGTGTAAACTGTCCTCTTTTAGTTCCTGTAGTTGCATAATAGCCTGAATACGCATTTTGCCAAGATCTTTTACCTTTACCATTACCTGATGCACTTACAGATATAGTACCACCGTAATTTTTATTAATATATTTTTTACCATTAGCATTTGTTACACTTGATGATACTGGTGGTGGTGCAGGTGCACAAATATCGCATAATTTTACATCCAGTGATGCAAAGGCTTTGGTTGGATCTAAAATAGGTACGCCAACATAGTCTGTTCTTTGTCTAGTTTTTCCGCTTCCTTTAATATCATAAAGTGGTATTTGCGTTAGTGGTATAGCCTGTCCTATATTTTTACCTGATACTTTAGGATTATTAAGTCCAAATCCTGGGTAATCACCTTGTTTCTGCCTGTGGTCTCCCATAATTACATCATCTACAGATTCTCCAGGGAAACCATACAACATATCATCTTTTGTAGCAAAAGGCATCATACCTTTTAATGTGAGGCCTTCCATATTTGGAGATCTTGGAACATAAGGCCCGGAACCTTGTATTTCGGTTGCTGGTATTCCTGCATAAACCTTTTCACTACACTCAATATTGTTAAGCATTGGGATAGTCATGCCTTCGTCGTCTATAATTCCTCTTCTTAAATCTATTTGCCTGTTAAATTCTTCTTTTATAGATTCAGGTGAGTTAACATTATTAATATTAATTAAAGAATTGTTCAATGTAACAGCACCATGGTCTAATGTAGTAACTATTGCTTCATTTTGAACAACGGAATACGGATAAAAAGCAAAAGAATTATCAATTATTATTGTATTTGCTGTAACATCACCTACTGTATAAACTTGGTTGTAATATCTAGGGTTTGCTAAATGTACTGCAACACGTTTACCAGTATAAGATACATTTATACCGTGATTTTCTGTAGTTGTTATTGTAATTCCTTCAGGTATGATATTTCCGTTAGCGGCCACGTTTGCATTGTAAGGAGCATTAATCTTAAATGTATCCTTACTTGCACTTTCTACATAATAAAAACCTGAATATGCATTTGCATCTAGTTTTACTAATTCTCCAGACGTTAAATCATGATCATTGGCAGTAATCTGTGTTTTACCAAATATTCCGTAAGATAAGTTTCCAGAATCTATATTTGCTGTGACATTTGCCTGTTCAACTGTGAAACCTGTTAAACTTACATCACTAATAGTATGTCTTTGTGCATGTAATGGGTGTTGTTCTTCAAATACAAAACCGTTAATACCTAAATCTGCATTGTCTAAAAATTGGTTATCAAAATCATCTGTAAGGTCAATATTTTTATTAAAAATGTCTATATCAATAGTAATAGTGTTATTTGCAGTATCTACATCTGAAACTGTAAACGATGCATTGCTATATGGTGAATTAGAATCGTCTGTTGATAATCTTACAATATTATTTGCGGCAACAATGCCTGTACCATGTACATTAATATTTAAAACACCAAGTTTTAATTTTCCTGTATGGAATTGTGTTAATGTAACACTTGTATTAGTAGCAGGTAAATGTGTTGCCGGAATAACAATATTACTTTCGTTAAAGTAACTAACTGTACTATTTGCATTAGCACTATAGACAGCCATTTCTAAACTTTCTAGAGGTATAGTATTTGCATTACCAGTGTATTTTACGTTTGCAAATTCATAACCTGCATTTTCTGTAAAGTTTAATGTTCTATTTACTAATGAGGAATTGTTTAAATTAGCAGTATCTGTAAGTGTTACATATTCTACATTACTTGTTGTAAATGATCTATCGGTAACACTACTTACAAAGAATTCTACTTGTTCGCCATTCTGTAAGGTGCTTTGAGAGCCTGTAATTTGTACTATATTACTACCTAAAATATTTGCATCTGCATTAGTAAATGCACTTATGGCCGGTGTTATATTAGAAATACTAACAACTCTTGTAGGTGCTATACTTCCTATATTAGCAGTAATCATGTTTGCTCTACCAAAGTTAGATATCTGTACAGATTTCCTTCTTACAATATCTTCGTTCTGCCATACAACAAATTCTTCTGTTAAGTCTGCTTTCTTAATAACAAGAGCATAATCTAAATATCTAGATAAATCATTTTCTAGTAATTGATTACTGTCTACATAATTAAATAAACTTCTTTCTGTATATAAGTGTGCAGTATCTGTTAAATCATCTTGTTCAACAAAGGTTACATTTCCTTTATTTGCTTGTTTTAATTTATAGACGTTCCAATCTAAATTTTCACTTTTAGCAACATGTATAAAATCATTTCCTGTAGGTTTAAATCTTATATTATCACCAAATAATTCTGCAACACCGCCTAGATCAAAAGCACTAAAATTAACATTAGACTCATTTACATATCCTGCATTAGGTAAAGGATTATACTTACTGTCTTGTAATCCTTGGAAGGTAACATTTCCTGTTTTAGGCCATAAATTACTTTCTCTTACACCACTTGGCTTCTTAAGAAATCTTGATGTATCATCTATATCAATTAATATTACTTCATCATCTTTTGCATCTGGAGTAATTTCATAAATTCTTACACTTTTAACATGTACTGCAATATCATCATTTGTTGTTGCTTTAACATTTAATGTGCTACCAGGTAAATCACCTTGATAAGTATCTTCTAAATCTATTGTTGCTCTTTCTACAATATAAACATTTGAACCTGCAATAATTTTTTCATCAGGTAGTAATCCTACATCTGGGAAGGTTACCGCTGTGGTGTTAGCAACTTGATATCTTGTTTCGTAACCTGTATTTGTAATTTTTGTACCGTTAACGTATACGTCAACAAAAGGATATTGTCCATCGTATTCTGTAATATTATTACTATCAAAAGATGTGTTTGCGTTTAAAATCCCTGTGTTTACAGCAAAACTTACAGAATTATTTCCTGTAGTTGTAGAAGGAGCATTTATTTTCCATCTATCACCTGCATCAAATATAAAATTAGAACTTGTTAAATTGACATTATCAACAGAAACTACAATATCAGAACTTACCGTATTATTAGCAATATTAAGTGCATATCTTTGTCTTGGTTGATATCTACCTGCCGTAATATTTAGATTTGCTAGTGTAGGTGCATGTCCTCCTATTGTAAAATCATCTCCGGATATTTTTAAGCCTTTAGTAATCTCAATATTACCATTATTAGAAATATAATTTTCTATTGTATGAGCTGTAATATTAGCATTAATCGTAGCATCTAAATTAATTGCTGATGTAATGTTTGCTACATCTGTAATAGAACTTAAATTTAATGATGCTGTTGCACCAAAGTTATCTGCAATCGTTATAGTTCCTAAAGAATTAATATTTGCTGTATTACTACTTACTACGTTACCAGAAATATTATTTGTAATGGATGTAATATAATTTGAAGATCTAGCATTTACACTTGCTAACCTATTTGAAACGTTACCTACACTTATTTCACCTGTTATAATCGTTAGTCCTACAGTATCAGTATATCCTGTGCCTTGTTCTGTTACATTTATAGAACTAATTTCACCGTCACTATTCAGTACGGCTGTTGCCTTTGCTTGAGTGCCATCTGTTGATTGTGTAATTACTACTTCTGGTATATCGAAATATTGATGTTTTGTATTTAAAACATCTATTCTATCTACAACTCCTGTTGTATCTTCAGGGAAGGATAGTGTAAACAACTGTGGGTCTTGTACAAAATCTTTCTTTTCTAATGCTAGTTCAATACTTTGATTATTTTCTAAATCTCCAAACGATCCTACTTTAATAGCCCACTCATCATATATGTCCATATCACCTTGTATGATTGAACTGCTTCTACCAATTCTGCTTAAACTTGTTTTAGTGCCTTTATTCTGTATAAAGCCTTTATAGAATTCAAATTGTTGATCATCATCTATTTGTAGTTCTGCTAAGTAATCTTTTTCTTGATACCCAAATAAACTTCTAGCAGTTTCGTAAACTTGTCGTTCAACTGGTATGAAACCTAGTTCATGGTACCTTCCCATGCTTTCTGCTAAGTTGTCTAAGTTAGGTTTAAGAGAATCTCCTTGTATTAAGAATCCTTCACTTATAAATCTACCGTCCCAGTTTGCTGTCCTACTTCCTTTTAATTTAATTCTTGTTTGTCTTTGATTATACAAAGGATTGAAAAGTGTATCTGCAAAATCAGTAGTATTATCTAATACCATTGCATGTTCTATTTCTCTTACAAATAAACAAACTGCATAAATTTCTTTTCCAGTTGGTGGAATAATTTCTATTACTAGTCCTTGTCTATTAATAGAACATTCTTTTGGATTTATTGACCTTCCGTCTTTATCCATAATATTAAACATATTGAATTCGTTACGTTTAATTTTTGCTACAAAGCCTTTTGTTGATTCGAAAGATACCTTTGTTGCCATCGGCGATAGCTCTAAAGTAGTATCTGTTTGCCAATTTCCTTGTAGCCAGAATAAGAACTGTTTTGCAGAATATACCCAATCTCTAGTTTCATTAATTGAATTATCATAATTATTAAAGGTGTATCCTAAATGCTTCTGATATCTTCCTAAAGATACTAAGAAATCAAATACTTCTTGTTCTGTTGTATATACTGTTTGGTATTCTACTTTTTTAATTACTCCTGTAGTATCTAAATATACTGCGCCTTCTTTGTAATTAATTTGTGGCAATTTATTAAGTTTTTTATATTGTAAATTACTAAAGGTTGTTGCTTTAGGAATATAGTCTCGTGCTTCATAATAACTTTCATTATATTGTACAATAGTTCCTTTATTATAAGACGTATTCTGTTTCCAGGCAACAAATGGGTGTGCCTCGCCTCCCACTTGTACCTTTTCAGATCTTCCTGTTAGATCACTTTCTAATATTTTAAAGTGCCCTAAATTTTTATCATAACCTTTTACTCTATATCCAGTTGTAGTTTTCTGAATAATAACACCTTGATAAACATTTCTGGATTTATAAGGAGAATTATGTATATCTACAGTAATATTTTCTTGTGGTATAATTAAATTTGTACTACTACCTGTTGTACTATATTGATCCATAGACATAGTCATAGTGTCTTTATCTATGTAACCTGAGAATCTGTGTCCTAATTTAACATTAAGATTTCTTAATTTATTAACAAAATTGTCTATTACATCTAAGCCTTGAAATTTTAACCAACTGTTAATAAATTGTGTGTAACCTATATTTGTAATAGTATTATTATTTAAATCTTTATCACCGTGAATAGCGAAATGTTCTTTATCTTTAAACATCCAAGATTTTCTAGTATCTTTATTAACAAATATTTTATTATTTGCTTTAGTCTTAATTATTTTAGTAGGATCACTAAACAATGTTGCGAATCCGCCTGGGTCTACCAAACATACTGCTTCTACATAAGCAAAAGGATATTTTTCACTATATTTCCAAGCATTTTCTACAGGTGATCCGTCACCGAATCTCCATTGATTAGACCCTAATCCGTTATCACTAAACGTTTTATTTAATTCACTTTTTCTGGCGTATGTTGCCGTAGCATCTGAAGGAGCAGTTCCGTTTTTATTTGTATCTAAATCTTGTAATTCTGCTACTGTGTGCCCTTGCCATGTTAATGACCCCGCACTTGGCATTGTTCCGCCTACAGCATAAGGGAACATGTCGCTACCGTCATCATCTATTGTAACAACATAATATCTTATTTTAGTACTAGGAGACTCCGGTGTGTATCCGTATCTTGAATTAAATCTATCTGCTGTACCAGGTTGTGCATATAATGTAGGACTGTATTCGTAATCTTGCACGAATTCCCCTGTATGTGCTCCACCAGGACCAGAGCTTCTAGTTCCAGATTTAAGTTGGAATGAACTTTTAATATTTGTAATGCTACTACTAGTATTACTTTCGTCTGTATATCCGTAAGGCCCATAAATTGGTAAGCCGTCAAATGCCCAACCCACTATTCCAGAGTGTGTCGTGCTGTCTCCCCAAATTGAAGAGTTACTCATTTCAGACGTTATTGTTGCAGAATAAACCTGACCATTGGTATCTGTATTAGAAATATATCCGTTACTTCTACTAAATCTGTTTTGATATGCTAAATTATAATTCCAATCCCCATATGCTGAGTTAGATATAGGACTATATAAAGGTAAACCGCCTACTAAAACAGCACTAGCATATCTTTCTAAAGTATTATTAGTTGTTGCTTCATTGCCTAGACCAAGAGTGTTGTAATTTATGTTATTAGGGATTCTATATGTAGATTTAAATATACCCTGCTCTGGCACTGATAACGTTTCATCTATTAATCTTCTGCTATAAGTAGGACTATTGTAACTTGTGATATATCGATGATCAGTTGTAAATTGAACATTTATGCCATCATCTGAAATAAAACTTGTAGTTTTGTAACCTTGACTAGTGTTACCCTGTGTTTCCTGCCATCTGTATTTGACAGTTGATACGCCTGTGCTTGAAATATCATAAGGTGCTAAGAGATTAGCATTACTATCAACAGGTAATTTCTCTAAAAGTGCTATTCTGAAACCATCTTTGTTTCTTCTATATAGATTATATATTCCGTCATATGAACCATCAGTAAAGTTTTCTCGATCACCTTGTCTAATTATTCCTTTTTCGAGATCTTTCCACATAGGAATGTTATTACTACCATAATCGCTGTATTCAGTTGTAATATACTGAGTATCCCACCATGTTGGTTTTTCTGTAAATCCTAACATTTCCCAAGGATGTGTATGAGGTCTTACTGTGTCGTAATGATATTCGTACCAGCCTCTCCAATGTCCTGGTTCATCAGTTGTGCCTCGATAATTCCAAGTCCATTTATTATTGTTGTCGTAAAACTCGTTTACTACAGGATCTACTTTATTTTCTACTACCCAATTCTCAAAATTTGTTTGCAATACATCATAAAAAGTATCGCCCAGCATTGTTCCTGATCTCCACTCTCCTGGTCTTACTTTTAATAAATTGATATCTGGTAAACTGTCTTTATTTCTAAATTCGGATTTAGCAGAGTTAAATATTCTTTTTTCAAACTCTAATATTATTTCATCCCTAGCATCATTAAATGTAGGTGTTCTACTTCCGTCATGGCCTACAATTACTTCCTGTTCTGTTTGAAAAGAATCATCTGTAATTTTTGCAGGAGTGTACAAGTGATATAAACCCATTGTACTAGGTGTTGGTGGGCATTCTATACTATCCCTATTAGTATTATAAATCTTAAATTCTAATTCATCTAATAGTTCAGGACTGTAATTTTTGAAAGTTACTGTAAGAGGATTAAATGTTAAGGTATACTCCTCTCCTACAGTCATTAATGTTTTAACATTATTTCTTATATAGTATATTAAAAGACTATTTTCTATTTTTTCTAAATCCGTTGAGGCATTTAACGTGTAAGAGGATAATGTTACATCATTTATTATTAATGTTTCTTTAACATAATTATCACCGGAAGGAAGTATGTATGTATTACCAAAAACATTTCTACCCACACTAAATGATACTAAGTTTCTTAAAACTTTTTCTAAAATTTCTTCATTACTAATATTTTCGAAATCTACAATATTATAATAATCAGTTAATTCTTTAAAGAATCTTTTCTTATACTTACTATACTCGTTAGCATTAAATCTCAATGCATCTATTATATTGTGTGGCTGGTCGTCTAGTAAGAATGCACCTAGTATTAAATCGTAATTGGATTTTACAATATCTGTAGCAAGTGTTTCATATAATTCTATGTCACTAAAATTATTACTACCTAAAACCTCACCTGTAAATGCAGGTTGATTTTCTATATAGTTTTTAAAATGAGGGAGATACTCCGGTTCAGAAATCTTAATAACTTCATCTTTTGATGTATTTTTACTCCATGCTAACGGTAAACTAAACCTGCTGGTATTGTTAGTACGTTCTAATAAGTTTGATGTATGACATGATGTTTCAAATATGTCACCTATAGCCATGTATTGTCTTTCTATAATGATCTTATCGTCATTTCTAGTATACGAAAAGTCAGTAAATATATTACCATTTTTTCTTACAATAATATCACGGCCGCTTGTTGAAGCGTTACGCACATCAGGTACACAACCTAAGTCCAATTCATTGTTAAAATTATCATATCTTGTTCTTGTTATTTCTGTAACTCGTTCAACTCGTTGTTCACTAAAATCATTTACAGTTTTAAAGTTATTATGGTATTCGGAATCTGTTTTTAAAAGTTTATAATAGTAATATCCATCTATACCAGTTGATGTACTACTACCTAAAACTATATTATTATAAGTTGTAGTTTCCATAAAGTTTTCAAAACTTATCTCACTGGCATTTTTAAATGCTCTATATGTAAGTGGCAACTTATATTTCTCATCTAATGAGCCAGTGCCAACTTCAAAACCAAATATTTTATTTCCTTTGAAATTATTATTTGGAAAAATAGTTGTGTCGCCTAGATATCGTTGCTTGTCATCATATAAATTAAATAAAGGTGCTTGGTTAAGTGTTGATTTAATTTGTGATTCTACTAATTTATTGCTATAATAATATTCTTTGCCAATTTCTGCACTACCTGAGGATACGAATATTGTATCTCCTTCTGTTAAGGTAGTTTCTGTACTAAGACTGATTGCATTAGAAAGTGAGGTATTTGCCACAGTTGCAACATATACATTTGAAGAGATATCTTTAGATTCATTAGGGAATATTATTTTTGTGCCCGTCTGTATAGTAACTGTATCTATAGTAACATTACTTGCATCAAGACCTATAACTTCACTGTACATTAATGTAGAACTTACATCAACGTCACCTCGACTTGTTTTACCCGCATTAAAAAGTTCTAAGTCTTTATTAAATTCTAAAATAGGCCTGTCTGCTTGAGAAGTTTTAGCAGGTATGTCGTCACCCGCATCTGTAAAATTTTCTTTGTGATACCAAAAGTTTACCCTACTCCACACATTTTTGTTTGCAGACCCTCTGCCTAAAACAACATAGTCCTTACTTGTTTGAGGATTAGCAATACCATTTGCATAACTTACATCAACAGCAACTAGTGATATACTTTGGCCAACTCCCTCAACTATAAACTCTTTACCTACGTATGTATTGTAACTAATTACATAGTCACCTGCAAAAGTAACTTTCATGCCGTTACGGAATGCCTTACCACCTGTAGGAGTATAATCTTTTTTACCTAGTATATCTACATCTACATTAATAGGTGCTGATAATGTACCGGATATAGATATTGCTGTAGGGCCCGTTGTACTCCAATAGTATTCTTGATAGTTTAAAAATTTGTTTAATTCTATTGGTGGTAAAAATGTTTGATAATGATTTTTAAATATGCGATTTTGATCTGTTAGATCTACATTATAATTCTTAAGTGTTGCAACAAATTCATCATAAAATATAAAATTTTCACTTAACTCTGTATCAGGGTTAGTGTTATTAATTACTGGTGTAAGACCGTAGAATTCTTTATCTACGTCTTCTTCATATATCCAGGTTCCGTCTACGCCTTTATCAACAGAGTTTTTCTTACCTACAAATCCACTTAACGGTACTATATTTGCTTTACTGTATAATTGCTCTACTGTACCCTCAAAGAAATTTTTGATAGTATCAGTTTGTAAAATACCGGGTAATTTTTTATAAATTTTATTTGCCATTATTAATTAGCCAATGTTGTTTTAGTAATTTTATCTATAATTTCTATGTCTGAAACCTTTGCTGTATTAACAAAGAATTCGTTGCTTTCTGCTTTGATTTGGAATAAATCACCAAATACACCTAAGTTATTCTTAGGCACTATAATAATACTACCTATTACACCACTTAACTGTTGGTGTACATAACTACTCAATTCTGTAAAGTAGAAGTTTTCACCAAACTCCCAATTACTAACATCAAAATAGTTATTAAACGATTTTATAACTTTAGTTTTAATTTCATTATCACTTAATGTAGTACCGGCTAATTTTACAACTCTGAATTTAGCCTGCACACTTTCATCTGCATCTGCCCCAAATAATCTTTTAAATGTTGCACTTCTATAAACAAGTGTATCACTTGCATTTTTAAAATCTTCTAAGTTTTGAAATTCATTTGCCAAGTTATCACTTGTAGGTGCTAAAGGATAAACTGTACCTGGTACATTTATATATTTTTGTATATCTGCATAGTAAGAATTTGTTAAAACAAGCATTTCTACTACATTACTAATACTAGGATCTATTCTAACATCATTGGGAGCCTTATGATCCCATTTCATTACACATGGTCTTACGTCTGTTAATCTAGTATTTTGATCTTTACCTCTTCCTACTTTTACAAAATAATCTGTTGATTCTACTAAATTAATACTATTAGCATTCGTACTGCTTCTTGTCATTATATAGAACTTTTCATTTTCTACAACATAAATTTTAATACCAAAATATTGATCAGCAGTATTTTCAAACTTCTGTGCTAATGCTAGAGTATCAACAATAACATAATTTACCGTACTCCATTCTACAGGATCTGAATAACTTATAGGGGATATAGTTGCTGGGTTGCTACTAGCCCGAGTATTATCCCAATCTGTTTCTCCTCTCCAATCTAAAATTACACCACTAGCCGGTCTGTCGTAGACGTAACCATCAAAGTCTGTATAGTTTTCAAATATAATTAAATCTGTACTAGATACAAATTCATTGAATTGAAATGGCTTATCGGGCACCATGTCTCCATCTGTATCTACTGGTGCCACTTTAACTTTTCTATTATCAGTATACCCATCTGAGTATTTAAATACATCTGTAATCTCATATACAATATCTGCATCTAATCTATCCTTTGCAGATTTATATTCAACTAAAATTTTATCTCGACTGATAGCACCGGTTGTATCTGATGCAAATAAATGGAAATTATCGTCTAGTTCATCGTACGTTAATGTGCCTGTACCTGCTGTAGCATTTGCATTTGTTAAGAACATTCTTCCTACAGCATTTGCATTTGCTGATGTTCCGTCTATACCGTATGTATAAATTGTGGAGTTACCGTGATAAATCTCTGTTAAACCTGTATTATTATTATATTGCTTATATGTAATATTACCATTATCGTCTAAAATATCATATCCAAATGTTGTATTATCAAATGTAAAGTTTAGATTACTTGGTAATTTAGATATGCGACCATCGTTGTTAGAAAGTGTTACATTGTTTGTAGATACATTACCGTCGTCAAAATAAGCATTTAAACTTACGTTTGACGCATTTACAAATCTATTTACAGCAAAAATATTTGCTGGTGTGTGTACATCTGTAACGATATCGTTTCTCATTAGCCCAAACGTACTTTGCCATGTAACATTTACGTCGAACCATTTTATATCTCTTGTTCTTAATGCAATATTTGTTCTTAAACCATTAGGGTCATAGTATGCTGAATTATCTAAACTTTGCCATGCATCTGCAACATCGTCGCTATTTGAATCTGCCCAAACAAAACTTTCTGTAACACCTGGTTTATAGTTTAATGTATTAAATGTAATGCTATCCTTAACTGCCTGTGTAGTTCCGTCTGTTACTTTTACAGATCTAACATTATAAAATTTTAAATTATTTGCACTTTGTACAACATACGATAATCCCCTTATCGTCACATTGTATTTGTAAGTGCTTGTATCTATAGGCGTGTACTCAAATAACATAATCCAACTATTGTCTTTACCTGATAAACTTGTGTCTTTGGCATTTTGTATATCTAAAGTCCCTGTTTTTAATAAATCAGAATTATTAATTATGTAATAGGATTGATCAGTTAAATCAAACCCAATACCAAATGTACTTTTATTGCTTAAAGCATTTTCTATAAGTACTTGTTCTGAATTTGTAAATGTTTTTCTTAAACTTGCTATAACTTCTTCAGCTCTCCAACTAGAATTTACACTATCGCTTAACGTCCATGGACCTATACTTGTACTTAATCCACTAGATAAAGCACCATTATTTTGTATACCTGTAACTCTTACCCATTTATAATTTGCTATATTAGTTGTATCAACAAATTTTATAAAAGTATTTTCTTGAAATACCTTAGTAGTTGCTGTATTGTTAACCATTACTACAGTATTTTCACTACTAAAAGTTTCCGTCATATATCCTGTTGTGCTATCTGTTGCAACTGGTAGAGGTTGCCATCTAATATTAAGTGTATCAGTTTGGAACTTGGTTGGAATATAGTTACTCCATTTTTCTCTTAATGTGTCGTATATAACATTGTTTAATCTTTGTTCTTTTAAGTACCCTACTATAGTATTGTCTACAACTTCTGCAGGAGTATTATTATCACTTACCGTAACTGTTTTAGTAATAGGATCATTATCTTTATATAGATACCCGTCTTCAGTATATGTTTCTACACTTTGGAATGTCCCTGTTGGGTCGTTAATATCTATATATCTACTATGTCCTGCATGTGTTCTATTTGTAGCCTTTAATTTTAATATATTTGTTGTTTGGCTCAAAGGAAAAACATTGTAATCCTGTGCTGACACCATTCTATTTTGAGTATAGTATGTTTGCGGTGCTCTTGATTTAATATTTTGTAGGCTTTCTGCAGGCAAACTGTTGTTTACAGTTGACTCTAATCCAAATGTTAATGATAAACGATAAGTCTCTCCTGTTGCGTTTACATAAGGAATAGTTACTGATAAACTCTTTGCATCATCTGGATGTATAGAGTATCTTTCTCCAGCACTTGTTCTATGCCATACTCTAAATATTCCTGTAGGAACATTGCCGAAATTACCATCTGGAAACTTAATTCGTATTCCATCGTTATTTAAATTTTCTACTGAATACAAGTTTCTTGTATTTAATGCTTTACTGTTATAATTTAAAGTTTGACCAACTGTATTTGGTATCTTTGTCCATTGGTTTTCTACTACACCCTGTGTATTAACTTCTTGAATATACACATCAGTTTCATTTATATTTTTCTTTAAAATATCTTGGAATCTGTTTTGTAATGGTGTTTCATAATTAAAGTCTTCAAATGCTAATTCGCCTTGCTTAAACATTAAAAAGAAACCAGTGTTACTACTAGATAATCCTAAGCCATCATTTCTATAAAACATACCAAAATCATTTGTTGGATTAGGTTGCTTTTCATAAAAATATTCATTATCGAAAAAATCACCGTTAACAATCTCAAATCCTCTAGTAACACCATTTACATTTATATTAAAGGAGTGTGCAATTGGAGATGTTATAGGAGTACTTATTGTATATTGATCAGTACTTACGCCTGAAACTTTACCTGACTTTACAGGTGCTGAGAATCTATTTGTTGTCCCCATAGCCGCATTCAATACAGTAATAAATTGTTCGTAACTGTCTGGGTTGTTTGCATCGTCCCAGAATATTTCCTGGTTTGCTAATTGATTACCTTGACTGTCTTGCAAGGGTTCACTAGTTTTTAATCCTGTAACTTTCATTAATCCACTTGCTGGAATATTTCTTTTAGGATTGTATCCTAACATTCTTGCTAGTTTAAATACTGAGTCTCTTCTTTCTGCAGTTTCTAAAAAGTTTTCTCTGGTATTAACATCCATTCTAAATGCAATACTTGTACTTAAAAATGCTAATAATTCTATTATTGCAATAAACTCTGAACTTTCTATATAGTCATTAAAGTTTTCTGGAAAATTAGTCCTTACATATTGGACTAAACTAGTCCTCATAGTATCGAAATCATATGCTTGAAAATTCACTTCACTAAAGGCTTTATATGCGACTTTCCAATCCTCTGCCGCAAATAAATTATTTTGTCTATTAACTAATGCCATTAAAAGTCCTCTGCATTTCTTCTACTAAATTCTAAGAATAGTGTCTCAGATTGTTCTATATTATAATATTTTATAATTACTTCTGCCCTTATGGTTTGATCGTTTATGTATAAAATTGTATTTTCCAACGATACCCTAGGATCCAAATTTACTATTCTTTCTATATCTTCTTTTATGTCTTCTTGTAAAGTCGGGCTGTCTTGCTCCATCAACATATCCCAAATAATACTTCCAAAATTCGGTCTCATTACTCTTTCGCCTTTTTTTGTATAAAAATGATTTAATAAATCTCTTTTTATAAGATCAGTGTCAGTAAGGGTATAAGGAGCCCTATTTTTATCTATTGTACTGAAGCCTTTGAATAATGTTGCCATGTAAGTATTTATCAATTTAATTAAATATAGTTTTAATTAATACTTGACTTTGAACCTATTAGGTGTTACACTAGTTACATGAAAAATGTAATCTACTTACACGGTGCTAATGCTGACCCAGATAACTTTAATTATTATACATTAAGGATTCCTGAGCATCCTTTTTTCGCTCCTGCATACGATATGGAACAAGATCCTTATGATTTAGTTGAATATGTTAAAATGCAAAAAGAAAGAGAATGGGGTAAAAGCAAAGTGATAATAGTAGGTCACAGTTTCGGAGGGTTACTAGCAAGTTGGTATGCTAGTGTTTATCCAAAAAATGTTGATCACTTAATCACAATAGCAACACCATGGCAAGGTACGCCAGTGGCTAGAATATTATCTATGATTTTTAGAAATAGAAAAGTATTTGAAAACACCAAACCCGGTGCTGATGTATTGAGACTCCTACAAGAGAAAACTTATACAGGTAAACACACTAATATTGTTTGTACAGGTAGTTCTAATCCTTTAGCAGGATTAGGCGGCCAAGCAAATGATGGTATGATATCAGTAGCCAGTCAATCCTCCACACCCCCTAAATTTAAAAACACCGAGAATGTCTTTATAGAAGCAGGCCACAGCGGAGTTTTGTTAAATAATGATGTGACAGATATGTTACAAAAAATAATATTAGAGAAATAACATGACACAATTAAAACCATTAAATGATACTTTAGAAGAAGAATTAAGAATTATGCTTGTTGATAAAAACAATGAGAATGCCTCTTTAAGATCTCATATAGGGTTATTAGAAAAAGCAGTTGCTGAAGAGCAAGAGCAGAAGTACAGATTGCTAGTGGAAAATATGGATTTAAAGAAGAGTTTAAAAGAAAAATCCTAACTTATTATACGCTCTCTTTTTAGCAAGTTTTAAAACTTCTCTCAATTCTGTAAAATTTAAATTTCTTTGTGCAGGGTACAATGTGTTCTCTACCTCATCTAATTCTGTCTGCCAATTTAAGAAATCTGGTGTAGAAAATAATTCTGCTTCATACTTTCTACGTGCAATATAGTCTGCTCTAATTTGAGGTCTCGAAAATTTTCCTATTTTACCTACCCTAAATCTCTGCATTAGTTTAGGTACTGCTTCATACTTCCCTAAATTAAGAACAGCCAATACCTGACTTTTTGCAAAATTATCTACACCAATATGTGAAACAAAACTTGCAAGAGCACCCATTTGATTTTGATTTAAAGGTGCTGTAACTAAATTACTTATGTCTTTAATCGCTTGTTTAAGTTCTGATTCTAAAGCAAGTCTTTCTGAGCTAGGGCCTAGTCCGTCTATAAATTCTACTAATGTATAACCTGTTTTTCTATGGACATATACAATACTAGGTCCGTCTAAAACAACGTCTATACCTTTGTCACTTAATTTTTGTACAACTGTATCAAATACACCAGCCATTATCCACCTCCTGACATTTTAGCCTTTACTTCTTTTTTAAATTCTTCTGCTTTGCCGGATGTCACATCACCAATTACATTACTGATTTCTCCCTTCATCTCAGAAATAACTTCGTTCTGTAAGTCTAATTTCAAGCCTTGTTGATCTAAAGAGAACTGTTTTAATTGTGCTTCTAAGTCTGTTAATATTTTTGATTGTCCAATAATTTTTTGCATTATAGAATTACTTGTAGGAACCCTATATGGAGGTATAGCAATACCTAAAGAATCAGCCATTTTACTTATGCCTTCTATACTGCCTAAATCCACATCTAATAATGCTGTGAAGTTACTTACTTCTGCAGAATAATCTGCATATACAGATTTTACGCCATCTATACCTTCTGCAAATCCTTTACCTATTCTTGATCCTTCTGGAGTATCGGCATCTGCAGGTGTATCATCTGTAGGGTCTATTTGATTTTCCAAAGTTTCACTATCTACAGTTTCATCTTCTTCTATACTATTAGGATCTTCTGTACTTGGATCATATTGTCCGTGACCTATATAAGGTTCTGCTGTAATTAATTTACCTACTATAGTGTTTATTGCCGGTCCCTTTTCAGGTCGCTGTCCACCGTTAATTATTGGGTTTGCTTCATCTCTGTCATATTCTGGTTGTGCAGATGATTGATCAGGTTTTTCAGTTCCTCCTAATTGTGGTGCCGGTATCGCCGGTACTAGATCAGGTGTAGGAGGTGTGCCTGGGTTATTAAGACCAACAGACGCCCCAAATAAATTTACTATTCCACCTGCAGAAACTGTTGCGGCTCCACCTGCTAATACATCAACCTTACCCATTGCTGAAACTGTTGCGTAACCCTGTGATTGCAATGCAATACCTAATGTACTTGTTGCTGTTAATCTGCCTGCAGAATTTAATTGTAATTCACCAGCATTCGCTGTAATTTGTGAATTTAGATTTGCATGTATAGAAGCATCAGCGGCCGCATGGAATCTTAAATTACCACCTGTTCCTAACGGTGGTACGCCTAAAGCACCTAATTTACCTGAAATTCCTTTATACCCACCTGCATCATTATCACCTGTGGCTTTCATATTAATATCTTGTCCTGCTTCAATATTAACATTTTTATCTGATCGTAAATTAAAGTCACCTTTGCTTCTTATACTCATAGAGCCTTCACCAAAGAAATTAATATTACCGTCTTTATCTAATTCGAACCATGCAGTACCGTTTTTATTAATAACATATATAGCACCTGTGGTATCGTCTAATAATATCTGATTTCCGCCACCGGTTCTTAATCTGATATTAGAATTACCTTGGTTGTCATCCATTATAAACTGGTGTCCAGGTCCTATTGGTTTACCTTTGTCGTCTCTGGGTCCTTTTGTTAAGATTCCCAAAACTTCACTTGGTGTCTCTCTTCTAGCACTACTTGACGTTGCTCCTCTTAAAGGATCGTTTATTAGTCCTTGCTTTACAATATTCTCTGTAAAATCGTGATATATAGGTCTTAATTTACCGTTATTTTTTCGGTCTGTATCATATGTATTCTTTTCTACTGTAGGCGTATTAAAGGGTCCTCCTTGAAAACTAGGACCGCCTCCTATTCCCGGCACCATTTGATTATACGGTGTTGGCATTGCATGACCTAATATAAAAGGTTTAGATAATAACCCATCTCCGAAACCTATTAACACCGTATTACCCACGTCAGGGGGTGGTGTCCATAATCCATAGGAATTTCTAGATTTACTATCTAAGGTAATATCTGAATCATCAGAATGTGTTGGATCGGAAAGGCCATAGAAAGGAGATGTATACATAGCATCAAATAATATTCTTTGAGATGGGTCTTTATTTAACTCTGCTATATATACTGATACTTTACCTGTTCGTAAAGAGTCTTTGTTAAAGTCTACAATTCCTGTATATATACCCCAGTATCTTTTAACTGTATCTTTTCTATCTACAGGATTGTCATATGTTGCCTTCATAGGGTTGGAAACATAAAAATTCTTAGCCATTATCCACCTCTCTTCCAGTTATTATATGCTTGTTGCTGTTCACTAGTTATCGCACCTTGCTGTATTAAATCTTCTATAGTGAGTGTATTTCCACTCAGATCTAGTACACCTTGTGTATATGCAGGATCATCGAATCTTGTTCTGTCTTCTTCGCTATTATGATCAGCCGCGTCAAGTGCCGCTTTAACCCGTATATTTTCTTCAAATGTCTTTTGAATATCATCTAAAGTTAAATCGTCTCTGTTCTTAATTTGTGATAAATCTAAAGTTACTTCTTTTGCTGAACGAACATTTACTGTAAATCTTCCATTATCAAAACTACTTGCTATTTCTAGTATTCTATATATACCAGTTATAAAATAACTTTGTCTTCCTGCGGCATATAATCCCTCATTCAAATCCTCTTGATTAATAAAGGGATCAAAGTACATAGGTTGTCTTAATTCAAATAATATAAAACTATCACTACCGTACTGGTTAATGCCATCATCAGTAGATTTTTCATCTTTAGCAGAAGGAATTTTGTCATAATTTATTCCACCGGTTTTATCTGGTTCGCCCAGATACCATGGGTCGCCCCTTACAACCATATCTAAAGTATATAGTATATCTGATGTATCTTTTTGACCATACATATAACCAAATAAATTTTGTCCTACTGAGGTGGGTCCGCCTGAATATGTTTCATGTTGTATCAATGCATTTTCTGTACCAGGTTTTAAAATATTTTTCTTTTCTGCTATGTTATCCTGGATACTCTCTTTTGCTTCATCTTCGGTCAATGCATCAGCATATATCTGTTGGCCACCTAATAAATCTCCACCATATATATACCCGCTTAATTCCGGTGTGTATTCCTCACCTACGTTACTATCTATTAAACGTTGTCTATCACTTTCCGTTGCAACATTTAATTGGTTAGATGCTCCTTTAGGTAAGATAGAATCTGCTACGGCTTGTCCTATCTGTCTATTAGATAAACTTTCTATCAATCCTTTTGCTGTAGCACCAGCACGATCTTGTACCACTTCTTTAATTTGGTTTGCATCCAAACCTGCCGCTTTTGCTAGTTCTGATATACTACCGTCTTTTGCCGCTTTAAATAATTTTAGAAACTTTTTGGCATTTTGAAACGTTGCGGCAAAATTTGCTAAGTCTTTTCCAGAAAGTTGTGTGCCCGGTTTTGCCGGATCAACAGAAAAACTACTGATATTATTTAATACAGCATTACCAAATTTACCACCTGCTCCTGCAGGAGGTATTAAGAAATTTATCCCTAAATCATATTTTAAATCTACTTGAAGAATTTGATCATTTCTACCAGTGAACATATATTCATAGGCTCTTTTTATTTCCATGTTATTCACACGTTGCCTAATTGTCGATTCATCTAATGTTAATTCTTCGACACAACCAAATTGTTTTTCTGAAGGAGTACCGTATAGGGTAGGCACATATATTACTTGTTTAGAAAATCCTTCGCGTTCTTCATCGTATTTCATTTGCCTTACTAATGCGTTTATCTTGAAGTCATTTATATTAACTTTCCCACTTAATTTTGCTTCTCCATTATCATCGATTGTGCTTCGTGTCATACTTGATGTATAATCAGTATTTCTAGCAAGTAACATTCCTATATATGTCTCTACAGATGTTCCCGGTGGTACTTCTATTTTAACTTTATTTGATTCTACATTCTCAAAATCTCTAGTAGTTCCGTCTTTTGATGTTGTAGCATCAAGACTTTTACCTGAAGATGGAACTATTTCTGTATTTTCTGCTGAGGTCACAGAATCTATTCCTTTTTCTAATTGGGAGTTTTTTATTATCTCTTGTCCGTCACCTGTTAAATTTTTTAATTCAAATTTAATAGAATCTAATTCTGTTTTACTATCAGCATTAGTTTGTTTTATATGTTCGTTCCATTGATTTGTGAAGTCATCTATATGCTCTTCTATAGTTTCACCCAAAGAAATTATTTGTGTTGGTGTTTTATAATTTGCATCAGAAAAAGCAAGATCATCGGCCACAGCAAATTTTAAATCGTAACTTGTTCCTGTACTGTCTAGTTGGAAGTCTGCTGATTGTAATAATGCTTTAAACCTATAAGGACCTGCTACATGTTTTATGTCCCCACTAGCCTGATCATCATGGTCATCAGCATTGTCTCCGTAACCTTGAAAATTAATTTCAAAGAAGAAAGGATTACCATCGACACCTGATCCTCCTATATGAGGTATTCCTAAACGTTCTCTACCTAATACAATCATGTCAAAAAAGGTTGCGGCGCCTGGTTGTTTAATTGTGCAATCAATCCCTTGTGTAATCTTACCGCCCTTGCCACTAGGTACTGTTGTTAATACTACATTGTCTATGAATGTCGCTGTGACTCCGGTCTGTGCTAGTACTACAGTATTTTCCGGTCTGGCTACATAGGCTCCATTTAAAAAGCCTCCTCGAGATGTTACTTCACCACCTGTATCGGATCTTTCTTCACCTTCTGTGCTATCTGATTTATTTTCTGTATTATCTTCATCAGGCGGTATCATATATAATTTTATATTATATGTAACATTGTCAAAATTGTCTAAAGGATTTGTAGGAATCTGTCCTAAAAAACTGTTGTTCATTGAGTTAAGTCTTGATTTTTCGTCAGCCATGCTCTATGCCACTATTGTTTTGACAGTTTCCGGTGAAGGTATTTTAATAATTACACCTGTTTTAAAATCTTCTAAAGGATCTTTAATAATATCTGGGTTTTTAATTGCAAAGACCCACCATAATCTCGGACTTCCGTATAATTGTGTTGCTAATATATCTGGTCTACCGTTTTCCGATTCTTTTATTTTATAGTCTACTTCAAAAGGGTCTTCAGGTAATTTAGGTAAGGTATTAATGTCCAGAAAGCCTCCGAACGAACTTGTATTCCTTAAAAAACTGTCTCTTCTATGAAAATCTGCCATTAGATGTATCCGTCTTTATATGCTTGTCCAGTTCTTAATGTATTAAGATTAAAGTTTTTACGCAATTTATGTGGTGTATAACTAGGGTAAACATCCAATGTAACTGTAGATTCTGTAGGTACATATGTTGTAGTAGCATCATCTCCCACTCTAATTTCTACCGGGACATAGTCAATGTCAGCCGGTAATTCTAAAGAGTATGATAGTACAATTACTGGTACCTTATTAAATCCATGATCTCCCATATATTCAAATAACATTACAGGAGGAGGGGTACCAAATGTACCGTCTGCAACTGATTGATCACCATAAAAAGATTTTGTAACTACTCTACAAAATTGCATCATTGCTAGATAGTATCTACCTTCATCTATATTGTTTACTGTGAATGTGGATGTTAATGTAAGCCTAGGAGGGGTTGACATTTGGTAGGTATTGATAGGGTAATTCATTCCTTGCATTTGTGCCTGGTCATATTCTGCTGAGCCAGAAACATAAATCTGAGGTACATATTGCCAAACTAAACCGCCTGATGCCTTGATTGGATTCATTATACTGTTCTTATCAGTCCCGTAGAATCGATCCGCACCACCTGCCTTAGGTCTTAGTCTTGCTCGCCAGTCAAAGTTACTAGTAAATCCTTGTCCTTCACTTGGATTTATTGCTGTAGAACTTGCGGCCTGATTACTTTGCTGACCTAACTGTTGTTTTAATTGTTGTTCACTTAATTGCCTAGCACCGAATAATAAATTACTACCAGGGTTTCTGCTAGGGCCTGCATTGCCATCATAAAAGAAAGAATAGAAATCAGCATCAGATAATCCGCCTAATAAAGCACCAGATATAACTTTTCCGCCTGGCACATTACCTATTAGGTTGTTACCCACACCGCCTATTAATCCTTTTAAATAGTCTTTTCCGCTTGGCATTTAATCTCCTTGTATGTAACTATTTATCGTATTCATTAAAACTAGTTTTAAATTGCCAGTTCCAATAAATACTTATTGACAATACACTAGAACTGTGTATAATACTACAATATAAATGAATTATAATTTTGAGGAGAGTTATTAATGGCACAGCCTAAAAAGGTAAATTACCTAAACAATAAAGATATTCTAAAAGAAATACATAAAAGTAAGATGACTTACTGTTATGTTGCGGATGAAAAGTATACAAATTTTGATGTTATACTGGAAGACGTAAAGAAAATAAACAGAAATAGCATAAAAGTTGCTAGAGAAAACAGAGCGGCACAAATACAATCAGCAGGTTACCAAGCCGCAATGGCGTTACATGATGTCAAAGATTATAAAAACAAACCCAAACAAAAAGAGTTCGCCATAGATCCTAAAAGTATAGATCAAGAAGATTTAATTTTTAGAGTTATGGATATGGAACATATTCCTTTAGAACCGGGTAGAAAAAAGAATCCCAGAAACGAAGCGGAAACAAAAGCAAAAGTAAACTTTCCTCCTTTCAAACATTATGCCTTTGTAGGCGGCGAAATTAAAGAGGTTGCCAGAAGTCATTGGCAGGGTAGTTTAAGTAATGGAGAATTTTGTGTTGACCACGGAAGGATTACAAACAAACTAGGAACTATGTTTTTAAAACTAGTTGAGAGGTATTCACATAGAGCAAACTGGCGTGGTTACACATACGTAGACGAAATGCGTGGACAAGCATTAGTACAACTTAGTCAAATAGGTCTACAGTTTAATGAAGCAAAATCAGATAATCCTTTTGCATACTATACTGCGGCTGTGAATAATAGTTTTACTAGAATTTTAAATTTAGAAAAACGAAATCAAATGATCAGAGATGATATATTAATTGACAGTGGACATTTACCAAGTTACGGTAGACAGATTAAGCACGAAGAAGAAATGCGTTTAATTAGAGAATCTGCACAAAACGATAATCAAGAATAATTTATGGCTCAACTGTTTAAGACAGCGGCCTGTTTTACTGACATACATTACGGATTAAAGCAAAACAGCCGTTTACATATAGAAGACTGTCACAGGTATGTAGACTGGTTCATTGCAGAAGCAAAAGCCAGAAATGCAGAAACTTGTATATTTTTAGGTGACTGGAATCATCACAGGGCAAGTATTAGTGTTGCTACTATGAATGCATCTCTTGAAGATTTTAAGAAACTTAATGATGCATTTGAAACTGTATATTTTATTACAGGCAATCACGATTTATATTACAAAGATAAAAGAGAACTTAATAGTATAGAGTATGCTAGAGATCTTTCTAACTTTGTAATGGTAGATGAGCATTTTCTACAAGATGATGTTGCTATTATACCTTGGTTAGTAGGCGATGAATTTAAACAAGTACAAAAAATGGAATGCAAATACATGTTTGGACATTTTGAATTACCTTACTTTAAAATGAACGCAATGGTAGAGATGCCTGATCATGGCGGCATCAATGATAAAATGCTAAGTGGCCCTGAATATGTATTCAGTGGACATTTTCACAAACGACAGTTTAAAAACAATATACATTATATAGGAAATGCTTTCCCACATAATTACGCAGATGTAGATGATGACGAACGAGGTGCTATGTTTCTTACTTGGGGAGAAGAACCTCAATATGTAAATTGGTCTGAGTGTCCTAAGTACAGAGTGTTTACTCTTAAACAATTATTAGATGATCATCAAAAATTATTAGACAGATATACTTATGCTAGAGTAAAACTTGATATTAGTATTAGTTACGAAGAAGCAAACTTTATCAGAGAAAAATTTGCTGAACAATATAATGTAAGAGAACTACAACTTATACCTATTAAAGAAGAAGAGGAATACGAAGGCGGCGAAATAACTTTTGAAAGTGTTGATCAAATAGTTATCCAGCAATTAGAAACAATAGAAAGCAATACAATACAAAAAGATTTTTTAATAGATCTTTATAATGGCATAGAAACTCAATAATGTTAAAGATAAAAAACGTATCAGCAAAGAACTTTATGAGTGTTGGAAACAACACACAGGCAGTTAATTTTGATAACTGTCAACTTACACTTGTATTAGGACATAACTTAGACATGGGCGGAGACGGTAGCAGAAATGGTACTGGTAAAACTACTATAATAAATGCATTAAGTTATGCATTATATGGCGATGCATTAACAAACATTCGTAAAGACAACCTTATAAACAAAACAAATGGTAAAGGAATGATCACTACAGTTGAGTTTGAAATTGAGGGGAAATCTTATCGTATAGAAAGAGGTAGACGTCCTAATGTTTTAAAACTTTTTATAGACGGTGAAGACGCCTTAGAGAATGAGCAACAAGGCGATAGTAGAGAAACACAAAAAGAAATAGAAAAAATAATTGGCTTTCCGCATAATATGTTTAAGCATTTAATTGCATTAAATACCTACACAGAACCTTTTCTAGCAATGAAAAACAATGATCAAAGAGATATGATTGAACAATTGCTAGGTATAACAGAGTTATCTCAAAAAGCAGAAGTTTTAAAAGAAAGACAAAAGTATACAAGAGATAGTATTAAAGAAGAAGAAATAAGAATTAATGCTGTAGAAGAAAGTAATAAACGAATAGAAAAAAATATTGCTGAGATAGACAGTCGTAGTAGAGCATGGGAAAAGAATAAAGAAAATAAACTAATAGAATTAGGTGAAAAGATAATCCGTATGGAAAGAATAGATATAGATACTGAACTATCTAATCATAAATTATTAACTACATACAAAGAACAACGTGTTACTCTAAATAATTTATATGCTGAAGAAAAACGTACATCAACAAGTATATCTAGAAGCTCTAAAAAGTTACAAGAACTAGAAAGCAATCTAGAAAGTGCAAAAGCAGGCGTATGTCCTACATGCGAACAAGGTACATCACACTTGGATACACATGAAGCATATACTCAAGAATTAATAGAAAAAATAGATAAGGAAAAAGAATACTATACAGAGATAGAAGGTATAATGATTGAAACAACAGAAGCCATTAAACAGTTTGGTTCTGTACCCTCTGATCCTGAAGTATATTACAGTACATTAGAAGAAGCATTGGAACACAAACACAATGTAGAAACTATGCAAACAAACTTAGAAACAATGGCATTAGACGTTAATCCCTATATAGAACAAATAGAAGGATTAAAGACTACAGGTATACAAGAAATAAGTTTTGAGATAATGAATGAGTTAACCCATTTACAAGATCATCAGGATTTCTTATACAAACTGTTAACCAGCAAAGATAGTTTTATTCGTAGAAGAATAATAGATCAAAATATTGCTTATTTAAATCACAGACTTGCATACTATCTAGATAAATTAGGATTGCCACATGATGTTAAATTTGCAAGTGATTTAGGTGTTGAAATTACAGAATACGGTAGAGATTTAGACTTTGATAATTTAAGTAGAGGTGAGCGTAATAGACTTATATTAGGACTATCCTGGTCATTTAGAGACATCTATGAAAGCCTTAATAGGCCTATGAACTTAATGTGTATAGATGAACTTATAGACAGTGGCATGGATTCTACAGGTGTAGAAAATGCTTTAGGTATACTTAAAAAAATGCATAGAGAACAAAATAAAAATATTATGCTAATCTCACATAAAGAAGAACTTGTAGGTCGTGTAAATAATGTACTAACAGTTGTCAAAGAAGGCGGCTTTACTTCATATAATACTGATACTGAATATGTTACTTAATGTTAATCTTGGCAAAGAAAAAATAAACTATACCTTAATTTACAAGTTATTTGATCATAGGGTATCCAGAAGAATTTGGCAAAGATTTAAGCAACAAGAATTTAAACTTTTAAGCCATGATAGATTTTACGGTTTCGGAGAAACTAAACAAGAAGTAGAAATTAAGTTACAAGAGGATATAGAAAATCTTCAGAGACTTAAACCCGATTTATATCTTCCAGAAGACGATTTAAATTATTTGCATGAAAATTTTGTAGAAGTACATAATTCTCTTAGACAAGACGAGGACGAAGCAAGACACTGGCTTAGTAAATTCAATTACGATATCCATCATTTAGAAACTTTTGATATAGGATTACCAACACGATTTATAACTACTACAGAAGATGAAGGGGAAACATTGCAAGATGATGATTATGATTTATTTGATAAAAATATATTAAGGAATCATCTGTATATGAATTACCCTCATGTAGGCAAAGAAATTATGGGCATGTATCAAAATAACGATTTAGATATTCCTGCAGAACAAATTATGCCTACAAGTATTCTTAAAAATGATTTATTCGGTTGGTTCAATCCTGATAGAATATGGACGGACAGATTAGATATTGCTCAGAAAAGATTTTTATCTAAAATACACAACAAACTTCCTTATTCTATGGAAGATAAGAAACTAGCAATAGGTAAAATACCATTAGGGAAATTAACTCACGAACCAAGTAAAGACCTTATTAAGCAAAATAGATATATACATTCTATTATTGCAACACAGTAAATAGGTCCTACGGACCTTTTCAAACTACAATCAATCGTTTCGTTTCACTACACTCTTTCTTTTGTTTGAAAGTTTTTAAGTAATACCGTTATCATGTATGTTTGGGTCATAACTCACCTATACAGGTGAGAATGATGTCATCATGTGATGCCGTCGCCATCTTAACCTCGGGTGCTACTAGGAACCGGTGAGCCTTCTGTCCCCATACACTACCGTCACGAATCTCACGGAAATTATATAACCTAGGTAAGGTTAGTTATATAACTTGTAAGTTGCTTTTTCTCAGAGCTTACATCCTTTTATACTATTTGTCGTGTGTTTGTACTTTGCCGCTATACATCTCCAGAATCTCGCACCGGGTGTTTCCATTGCCGGATTGTCAAAGAGCCCGATATTCAATGCCTCGGTTGGGGCGGGTGTATAGTCCTATGTGTGCCTTGATTGACTTAACGTCTGTAATGCCATGATGTGAGTTGTTATCAGCAATTAGTTATCAGTCTGATAATGCTTCTTTCAGGATTTTTGAACCGCCTACTCTAACGTTAATAATTCCGTTATAATAGTCGTCTGTGAGTAGTACTTCTCGATCGAATTGTTCTTTGGCTTCCAAGTAACTTGCTATGCCTCTACTTGTACAAAAGTATAAAATTTCTCTTGTAAAATTGTCTTCTCCAAGTTTTTCTACGTCTGCTTTTAAATGGTCGTTGCTCCCCCAATAAGTACGCCAGTCACTTTCTTTAGTGCCACGTCTTTTATTCTTTTTGCCTTTTAAGGGAGGTTTAGTTGTTTTGAATTTGGCAAGTTTCTTACCAATATACATCATACCATTTTGGTTGTTTGTGATCAAGTATACAAATGCTTCACAGTCTTCCGGAAGTTCAGTAACTTTTTTCTTATTGTAAATCCAATCACTCATTATAAGTATTCGTTCGTTTCTGAATCATCGCCATTCTTTTGTTTATTAAAGGTAGTTAAAACATCAATAAATAATTGTCTTTCTTCTATAGAAAGATGCCATGCTTCTGTGTAAGTTATTCGGCCCTCACTATAAACAACCATTTCCATAATGTTTTTGTAAAGTGCCGATCTTTCTGTTTTTAACTTCTCTAGGAACTGAACTATTTCATCAGGTTCGGCTGTCGCTAGGAAGCCATGAAAAAATTTACAGGATCAAGAACTATACTGGTTTCAGTAATTTTATCTTCGCCGCATTCTCCATCACAAGCAAACTTCATTTCTTTTGAAATACCTTTTGTGGAAACTTTTGTGCTTTCCTCTTCAATTTTCGTTCCTATAGATGCTTCACAGTTTTCTAAAAATTCTATGATTTGATCTCTATCAGTAACTTCAACAGTTTCTTCGCCTTTTATAATAATTTTTTCTATACTGTCGCATATAAGGCTAAAATTTAATAAAGCCATTCTATTAAAGTTTTCATTAAAGATTGATAGTTTGTCCATATCATCTGGTAAATCTGCAATACTCTGTAAACTTCTTGTTGTTTGAAAATTTACAAGACCTGCTTCTATGGTGCTTCTGTATTTTACTGGTCTTAATACAACATTTAATCCATCCCACTCTACAATATTAACTTCTTCTAAAGGTTCTATTTGATCAAGAGATTCTTGTATGCTTATAACTCCTGTAAGTTCCTTATCACAGAATTTACATTTGGTACTAAGTTCCATTTCATCGCCATATGTTGCGGATTGTATTCCTAAAAGAAGTGCATCTACGTCTATATTTGTAAGTTCCTTTGGTTCTAAAACACTAGGTACACAACTTCTTATTACCTGAAGTACTGCTTCACCGTTTAATAAAGCATCTGGATTCTTCATTAGTATTTCGTCCTTTGCAGTCATAGGAAATACAGCAACTTCTCTGCTGTCTGGCAAATCTAAATCGCTTTCTGTGTTGAACAAACCACCACTAGGTAATTTCATATACAACTTTGTTTGTCTAAAATGTGCGGCTAATGGATTTGTTTCATTCGTCATAATTAAAACTCCTGTTAATTCTTTTGATAAATACTACTATGAGTTTATCTTATGATATATTTATCATAGTTAAAACAGCATATAATGGAATTTTAGTAGATGGATGAAATTAATTTAGACAACGGACAAACGGTATTACCAGATTGGGCAAAAGAAGTTACCATGAAAAAAATGGCGGCTGATATGTCTAAATTGTCAGGTACTATAACAAAAGAAAACGAAAAATTAATTAAAGCAATCAGAGGCGGTAAAGGCACTAATAAAGATGCCAACGATGCTTCTAAGGCCACAAAAGAATCCACAAAAAGCCAAGAAGAACAAAGCAAAGAAATTAAAAAAACCACTAAGGAATATAGTGCTATGAGGGGTATGTCTGTATCTCTAGGTGCGGCTGTGGGCGGTGCTATAGGCGGTTTAGTTTCAGGAATAGGAGTTCTGACCGGTGCTGTAATGGCCCTAACTACTGACACCCTATTTAAATATACAGCATCTTTAAATAGACTTACCGATGTTGGACTTAATCAGTCAGATGAATTTATGCAAACTAATTTTCGTTTAAGAACTCTTGGTTTGAGTTTAGATGAGGCTACGAATTTCGCAATTAATGCCGCTGGTGCTATGCAGGCTCTTGGCGGAGAATCCGTAAATAAACTTTTAAATCAATTTCAGAACCTTACAAATTTAGGTGCAGATTTAGGTCTTACCCATCAAGACAACATAGATATTTTTAGGGAAGAAATATCTTTTGCCACAAGAATGGGTAATATTAGTAGACTAGAATCAACTCAAAGACAGCAATTAGTAAACAGAACCAAAGACCTACTTAGCACCCAAATGAAATATACTGGTGTTTTAGGACAAAGTTTAGAAACTGTAAGAGCATTTACTTTAAGTTTATTAGAATCATCATCTGATTTCCAATCAAGAGTATTATTAATGAACGAGGATACCAGACAAGAAATGATCAAAGGGGCTCAAGAGTTTGTTAGTGTTTTAAGAGCCACAGGTGGAGAACTAGGTGGTGAATTAGCGGCGGCGGCCGTAGAAGCGGCATCATTTGGTGCTATTGGTTTCAGCGAATCTGCAAAACGTTTTATTACAGTATTACCAAGTTTAGCAGGTGACTTTAATAATGTTGTTGGAGGATTCAATAACCAAATGCTTGACGGGGAAGAAGCCGCAATGATGTTTACAGAGCGTCTCGGGCAACTTTCAGAAGCCGAAAAGAACAGAATATTTGCAATAGCAAGAACAGGTGACGCTCAGGCATTGGTATTGGCTAAAGGCGTAATGCAGTTTGAAAAGTCTATGGAAAAAATTAATAAAGCGGGAGAAAATATTGAAAATTATGATCCAGTACAGTTTCAAAGAACCGCAAATCTGCTTGGTGGCACATTCACACAATTGATGTCATCTATTACAGCAGTAAAAGACCTGTTTATTACTGCTTTTATAAGTGGCATAGATTATGATGCCTTTAACAACTCTTTTGCCGCCTTAAGAACGTCAGTTCAATCACTTGTAGAGACACTTTTGGGAATAAAAAAAACTGGAGATAAGGTTAATAGTTCACTTGCTGACGGTCTGGCAACAAAACTACCGATGGCTATAGATACTATGACAGTTAAAATCTTGAATTTTAACGAAAGAGTAAAAGAGTTTTTAAAATCTAATCAAGGTTCAAGTATAGGTGATGTTGCAGAAAAATTAATTATGCCTGTGATTACAAAAATAACAAGTGTCTTACAAACAGAATTTTTAATTATGTTCTCAAATATGATGGACAGAATTTTACGTTATTTGAATCCTCTTAAAACATTATCAGATGAAGAATTTGAGAAAAAACTGGACAATAGAGCAACTGTTATGAGAGAAGATTCCGCAATTAGATATACATCTAATCAAGCCAGTAAGAATTCTGCAGACGTATATAGAGATTCTACTATAGATGATGTAGTACCTAATACTGCCGGCAAAACAAATTTTGATATGATAATGGAAGGTAGAACAAATCAATATGGAGTAGCACAACCAGGATTTTTAGGGGATCACGGCGGTCAAAGGTTCCTGCACACATCCGCAACAAGAGATAGAGAATCTAAAGTTGTCACTTTAGGTAACACAGAATTAAGTACAATAGAACAAGAAAAGTTGACTAAATTAATGGAAAGCAAAAATAGTCAATTGATTCATCGATTACAGATGGAAGCCGGTAGAAAAGCAGATATAGGTTCCGGTATTACAGCACCTGGCGGAGGAGACTTCCGAAGATCGTTTGACGAAGACGGCTCAGGCGGACGTCTTGATGATAATGAAATGAAAAAATACTTAGAAACACTTATTCTTTTAACTAGAAAACAAACTAGGACAATTGAAGAAGGCAATATGTAGCCAAGACCTTTAATAATCAGTTGACAACTTCAGATAAATAGTGTATTATAACTAAAAGGATTCTTATATGAGTTGGAAAAAGTATTTTACATCAGTCGACAACAGTGGGTTGCCACTGAACGTGACAGGCAATCAGTCTGAAACAGGACCTGGTGCGGCTTCCAGCAGATATGCTAGTTGGTTACCTGAAGTATACGCAGGTTCTCCTAACAGATTAATGAGATATATGCAGTATGACCAAATGGATAACGATTTGGAAATAAATGCCGCCTTAGATACAGTTGCAGAATTCGGAACACAAGAAGATGAATATTCCGGTTTACCTTTTGAAGTAAAATTCCACACA
>Ga0213869_10000278_pt1 | contig 43020 bp, 32 predicted proteins | sample PICome_10_FD_160083 | JGI IMG/M metagenome (GOLD analysis project Ga0213869, IMG submission 160083) | Coastal seawater microbial communities near Pivers Island, North Carolina, United States - PICO132 | ecosystem: Environmental > Aquatic > Marine > Coastal | place: USA: North Carolina...
AACGACAAGACCGCCGATGAGGCTTTCATCAACGGTCGCTTTGATTTTCACATCAAGGTCCAATTGAGCCTTGAGTGTTTTGGCCAATTTCGTGGCCTGCGTTTTGGTCAACGCTTTGGCGGAAGTCACCTCAGCGGTCACCTCGCCTTTATCTTCCGCGATGCGCGCACGCAGTGCAGCCAAAAGGCTAGGCAGTACAAACAAACGGCGCCTCGCAGCCATCAATGACAGGGTGTTGACCATCATTGGCTGCAATTTCATTTTTTGGGCCACGGCTGTGATCGCCTGCCCCATTTCTGTGCGTGTATGAACAGGTGATGTCACCAAAGCGCGCAACTCTGCACTTTTGCTCAATGCGCTCTCTAGCGCATCTACATCAGCCTCCAGTGGCTTCAACTTCTTGTCGTCTTTAGCAAGCGAAAACACCGCTGTTGCGTAGCGGCTTGCAATACCAGACGAGATCGATGCTGGTTCGGACAAAGACAACCCTCTCGATGCTGGCCCGCCCGAAGCTGAAGCTTCAGACAAAGGCGTTGGACAAGCGCCATAGTGCTATAGCGCCAAAATCTCACGTCGTTTAGCAGAGCATTTCGCATGCCGCAACGCCAATGACGGCCTAAACGACCTCAAAAAATTCAAAAACAAAGCATTTTTCAAGGGTGCGTCCCTTTGTTCCGCCCAAGACACCTAAAAAAAGCCGAATCCGCAGGATGTCACAGGTTACCCGATTGCGCAGAAATCGGATCTGGCGCTTTGATCCCCTCTAAAATCCCCAGGGGCCGAGAGATAATTTGCCCCAAGCCAGGCCGCCGGGGCCGCGGCACTTGTTTGCTAACCTCCAGAATCAGAATACCGCCGCCGCGCCATGCCGGGATATTTTGCCCAATGCGCTCAATCGGCCCTGACATACGCCGCCAAAACGGTCCAGACCACGGCGGCTGATAGAGGGCCATCACATGATGCTCAGGCAAAAACCCATGCCACTTCAGCCGAGATTCCAACTGTCCTGCGGTATAGGGGCGTGCAAAGGAGAAGGGCGTTCCTTCCCGCCGCGCCCAGAGGCTGGCTCTATTGGGCACGATAAAGATGGCGCGGCCAGCAGGTGCCAGCACCCGATAACATTCCTCCAAAACCGCAGCGGCATGTTCTGAGGTATCAAGACCATGCAGCACCAGGAGCTTATCGATCGAGCCGGTTTCGACTGGCCAGCGTGTTTCTTCACATAATACCGAGCAATTGGGCAGCCCCGGCGGCCAATGCATGACCCCTTGCCGCGCAGGCATCAAGGCTGTGACCCGCCGCGCCGAGCGCAGATAGGGGCGCAAAAGCGGGGCTGCAAAGCCGTAACCCAGCACAGCCTCATGCCGGGCTTGCGGCCACAAACGCAAAACTTGCTCCCGAATCGTCGCCTGAACCGAGCGCCCCAAGAAGGACCGGTAATAAAACGCCCGCAGCTCACGCACATCTAAATGCATTGCAGTTTGGTCCTCTTTGATTACACTAGCATGAGGCTACCAAATAAAGGCGAAAATACCATGGTAAATTCGAGTATCACAATTCACGCCTTGCCCTGTCTGTCAGATAATTATGCCTATGTTGTTCACAACAGCGCTACAGGCACAGCGGCGGTAGTGGACGTGCCAGAATCGGGGCCTTTGGTAGAAAAAATTTCCGAACTCAATGTGCCTATCACCGACATATTTTTGACCCACCACCATTGGGATCACATTGATGGGCTGCCCGATTTGCAAGGCGCTTTGACCGGTTCTTTGGGACAGGCCCCCGCGCGAGTCATCGGAGCCAAAGCCGATGCACATCGCCTGCCTGCTTTGGATCAAGCTGTGAGCCCAGGGGATCGCCTCACACTCTGCGGCATTAATGGCGAGATCTATGACGTCTCCGGCCACACGCTCGGTCACCTTGCGCTGCATTTGCCGAGCGCAAACGCGGTTTTCACCGCTGACAGCTTGATGGCTATGGGCTGCGGTCGTCTTTTTGAAGGCTCCGCAGCGCAAATGTGGCACAGCCTGCAGCAACTCCGTGCGCTGCCACAAAACACATGGGTGTACTCAGGCCATGAATACACCACCTCCAATTTGGCCTTCACGCAATCTTTAGGAGAAGACAATCCTGCCGTCGCGGCCCGTGCGGTCCAGATCACCAAAGATCGCGCCGCAGGTCGCCCGACGGTGCCAAGTCCACTGGCCCTTGAGATGCAAACCAATCCGTTTTTGCGCGCCGACGATCCAGCGCTGAAAATAGCCGTGGGTATGCCAGCAGCCACCGCCGAGCAGGTTTTCGCTGAAATTCGCGCCCGAAAAGATAAATTCTAGGAAAAATTTAGCGATAAAAGCGCGATATTTAATTTTTATGGCATAAATAACAAATTGCCCCTTGAAGGTTGCTTCAGAAAACCGAAATCTTACGGGGAGAGCGATCATACCGATCACAGACCGTTGTAGGAGACGCGCGTGCCATCATTTTCCGCATCATTAGAAAACGCAATCCACGAAGCGCTGGCCGCTGCCAATGCCCGCAAACATGAGTTGGCAACCTTGGAACACTTGCTCCTCGCGCTTCTTGATGAACCCGATGCCGCGAAAGTTATGCGCGCATGTTCGGTCGACCTCAAGCTATTGCGCAAAGCGCTTGTTGATTTCATCGAGGACGATCTCAGTACTCTAATCACTGATGTGGATGGGTCAGAGGCCGTGCCAACCGCCGCCTTTCAGCGGGTGATCCAACGGGCCGCCATTCATGTGCAATCCTCCGGTCGTACGGAAGTAACGGGCGCCAATGTTTTGGTTGCAATATTTGCCGAACGCGAAAGCAACGCGGCCTATTTTCTGCAAGAGCAGGACATGACTCGCTATGATGCAGTGAATTTTATTGCACATGGGGTGGCCAAAGACCCCGAATTTGTCGAAAGCCGGCCAATCGTTGGCGCCGAGGATGAGGCGGAGATGTTGGATAGTGAAAACAATGAGACTTCTGAAAAAGAGAGCGCATTGGCGAAATATTGTATTGATCTCAACGAAAAATCTGCAAAAGGCAACGTTGATCCGCTGATAGGCCGCGAACATGAAGTTGAGCGCTGCATCCAGGTGCTGTGTCGCCGCCGGAAGAACAACCCAATTTTAGTGGGAGATCCCGGGGTCGGGAAAACCGCCATTGCTGAAGGTCTGGCCCGCAAAATCACCAAGGGTCAAACCCCGGCGATTTTGTCCAAAACAACCATCTATTCGCTGGATATGGGCGCGCTTTTGGCAGGAACACGCTATCGGGGCGATTTTGAGGAACGCCTCAAAGCGGTGATGAATGAGATGGAAGAGCATGCGGATGCAGTGCTGTTTATTGACGAAATCCACACCGTCATCGGTGCCGGCGCGACCTCCGGTGGAGCGATGGATGCTTCCAACCTGCTGAAACCCGCGCTGCAGGGCGGTAAACTGCGCTGCATGGGCTCGACAACCTACAAAGAATTTAGGCAACATTTTGAAAAAGACCGCGCCCTGGCCCGTCGTTTTCAGAAAATTGATGTGGCCGAACCTTCTGTGGAAGATAGTGTGAAAATCCTAAAAGGATTGAAGCCTTATTTTGAGGAGCACCATGACGTAAAATATACCTCCGATGCCATAAAAACCGCTGTCGAATTGGCCGCTCGCTATATCAATGATCGCAAATTGCCCGATAAGGCAATCGATGTGATTGACGAGGCCGGAGCGGCGCAGCATCTGCTCAGTGACAGCAAGAGGCGCAAAACCATCGGGGTGAAAGATATAGAAGCTGTCGTCGCGAAAATTGCCCGAATTCCGCCCAAGTCAGTGTCAAAAGATGATGCGGAGGTTCTGCGCGATCTTGAAGCCGGTCTGAAACGGGTGGTCTTTGGTCAGGATACGGCGATCGAAGCTCTGGCTTCGGCGATCAAACTGGCCCGTGCTGGCCTGCGTGAACCTGAAAAGCCCATTGGAAACTATTTATTTGCGGGGCCGACCGGAGTTGGTAAAACCGAAGTGGCCAAGCAATTAGCTGATGGTCTGGGCGTTAAGCTGATCCGCTTCGACATGTCAGAATATATGGAGAAACACGCAATAAGCCGCTTGATCGGCGCCCCTCCCGGCTATGTCGGATTTGATCAAGGCGGAATGCTGACCGATAGCGTCGATCAAGACCCCCATTGCGTGCTGCTCTTGGATGAAATTGAAAAAGCCCACCCGGATGTATTCAATATTCTTTTACAAGTAATGGATCATGGTAAATTGACAGATCACAATGGCCGTACCACAGATTTTCGCAATGTGGTGTTGATCATGACGTCGAATGCCGGAGCGTCGGAAATGTCGAAAGCCGCAATCGGATTTGGCCGCGAGCGTCGTGAAGGCGAAGATACCCAGGCCATTGAACGCACCTTTACGCCGGAGTTCCGCAATCGCCTCGATGCGGTGGTCAGCTTCGCACCATTGGACCGCGATGTCATTGCACAGGTGGTCGAAAAATTTGTGTTGCAGCTCGAAGCGCAGCTGATGGATCGAAACGTGACCATAGAGATCACCAAAGCCGCCGCCGATTGGCTCGGTGAAAAGGGCTATGATACCAAAATGGGCGCGCGCCCCTTGGGCCGGGTGATTCAAGAGCATATCAAAAAGCCATTGGCCGAAGAATTGCTCTTTGGCAAACTCACCAAAGGCGGCGTTGTAAAAGTTGGCGTGAAAGCCGGCGAATTGGATCTGACAATCGAAGAGCCCCAAAAACCTCGGATCACCAATAAAGACAAGAAACCGCCGCTGTTGACCGCCAAGTAAGCCCTATGAGCCGCTCAAATCGGCTATTTGTGGCGGAACCGACTTACTTCTCAGTCAGTTTCAGCTCAATCCGCCGATTTTGCGCCCGTGCAACTCGGGAATTAGCCGGGTTGATGGGTTGATACTCACCAAACCCATTGGCAGAGAGCCGGCGCGGAGGCATCTGCTCAGAGGTCATCAAATATAATACCACAGACAGCGCGCGTGCCTGGCTCAGCTCCCAGTTGTTTTTAAATCGGCTACCAGGAAGGATAGATTGGTCGTCGGTGTGACCATCCACCTGCAACACCCAATCAATATTTTGCGGAATGTCTTCAGTGACTTCTTTCAAGATATTCGCCACTTTCGATATCTCTTTGCGGCCGGCCACCGTCAGCTCCGCACGGCCCGAGGCAAAGAGCACTTCAGAGGAGAAGACGAAACGGTCTCCAACGATGCTGACGCCCTCGATATCCTCCAAAAGCCCTCGCAGACTGCCAAAAAAATCTGACTTATAGCGCTCCAGTGTCTTGGCCTCGGCTTCAAGCCGGGCCTTCTCCTCCTGCAAGCGCTGCTTTTCGGCCGCTTCCAACGCTAGGTTGCGCTTAGATTCAGCCGCGACCTGAGCCAGTGCGACGTTCAATTCACTGCCAAGATTGGTAATCTTCACATTATTGACCGCATCGCGGCGCTTGTAATCGTCCAGCGTGCCTTGAAGCCCACCAATTTGGTCGCGCAATGCACGCACCTCTTGGCTGAGAAGCGCCATTTTGCGCTGTGCCTCTGTCGAGATCGCCTCGGCCTCTTGTAGCTCAGTCTGTGCCGTTGCCAACAAAGCCGCCTTTTGCTCAGCAGCAGTCAATTGCCGCTCAGCCGTTTGACGCGCAGCAATGGCTTTGGACAGCGCAGAACGCAGATCATCTAAGTCAGAATTTTGCGCGATTGCCTCAGCTTCTTGCAAAGCGACTTTCACGCTCTCAAGGCCCAACAATGCTGTTTGCAACTCCTGTTGATTTGCCGCATCGCGCGCGCTCACCGCTTCCAGCTCATCTTGCGAACGCGCCTGCGCCAATCGCGCTGCCTCAAGTGCCAACAAAGCCATCGTCAGCTCGTCGTCCAAGGTTTTCTCAACGCTCTGCGCTGCGGCCAAAAGCGCTAGGGTTTCCTCGGCTCTTTTACGTTGATCGTTCAATTGCAAAGTCAAAGAGGATATCGCCGCTTCACTCTTTTCCAGATCAGCCCGCAGTTTTTCAGCCGCCGCTGCTATGGATAATTGCTCGAGTTCTTTCTGGTTCAAAGCCGCTTCTGTAGCCTCCAAACGTTCGCGCAAAAAGACCGCAGACACGCGGTTGAGCTCTTCGTCACTCAATGCGTCCGCCAATTCCTCTGCGCGGCGACTCAGCTCTTGATTGTCCTGTTCAAGCTCGGCTGCACGTTCCTGCTGCTTGGCCAAAAGCGCTAAGGTATTGGCAAGGTTAATATTTGCATTCTGCGTATCGCGGCGCAAATCTGCCAGCATCTCATCCACGAGTTCGCGTTGACGTTGCGCCAGCGCAGCCTGCTCTGTCTGCGCTGCAATTGTCGCCTGCGCCGCCAGCAATGATTGTTGCAAACTGGCCTTGTCTGCATCCAGCGTCGCCAGTTCTTCACGGCGCATCGCCTCATTGTTGATCAGTTTCTCTAGGCGGGCCTCAAAATCTGCAATTGCGGCCTCAGCAGTAGATTTTTCATCCTGCAACGCGCTGATTTGCGCCTCTGTATCTGCAATACGCGCCGTATCTTGCAGCGATTGGGCCAGCAGCAGGGTCAATTGCGCTTCCAGCTCCGTGATCTGCCCTTCGGATTGGGTTTGTTCGCGCAAAAGCGAAGCCACTTGCGTTTCGAAGTCTAAGATCTTTCCTTCAGACTGGACCTGCTGCGTTTGAAGTTGCGACACTTGGAGTTTGAACTGCTCAATTTCGCCTTCCGCCCGCTGTTGCAGGGCCAACAAACTCGTCACCTGTATCTCGAAATCATTAATCCTTGCGGTCGCCGCCTTGAGGTCTGCGGCCCGAGCGTTACGCTCAGCAGTCAAAGTTGCGATAAGGCCCAATTTTCTCTCCCCGTCAGCCTGCGCAGCGGCGAGCTGAGCGTCGAGCTTGGTAACTTGAAGGTTGAGATCAGACGCAGCGGCGCGCTCTAGACCCAAAGCATCGCCTAGTGCCAAGATCTGCCCTTCCAAAACCTCCAATTGCGCATTTTTCTGAGCGATATCGATGTTGAGATCGTCAAGCATCGCCCCCTGCCCTTTGATGGTTTGCTGCAACACAAATTGCATCACCACAAAGATCGTGAGCACAAACATCAAGACAAGCAGCAAGCCAGTCATCGCATCAACAAACCCCGGCCAGATAGAGCCTTGGAACCTTGCGCCAGTGCGTCGGGAAAGTGCCATCGCGCGCCTAGCTCTGATCGCGACTTGTGGGATTGGCCAGGGCTCTGATCGCCTTTGTCAGATTGGCCAGATCACTGCGAATTTCAGAAAGGCTTTCTTGCCGGCCACTTGAGACTTCCTCGAGTACGCGCAGCATCTGTACATCAATCGAACGCAGACGCATACGGCTCTCTGCATCCATACCATCACCGCCACCGCCTTCGCCCATCCGCGCGATCATCCGTTCTTGACTGGCCGCCACGCGTTCAAGTGCTTCGGTCTGGCCCTGATCGAGCTTCTGCGTGAGCTTCTCCAAGCTCGCTGTCATCGCCATCAAATGCGACTGCACATGAGCCTGATCTTGCCCCGTCTGGGCATACATCCGCGCGATACCGTCCATTTGCTCAGACATCTGCTCCATCATCGCGCCCAGCATGGTGTTTTGCGCGCCCTCTTCACCCTCGCCGCCCGAGAAACCCACCCGGGTGATGGTCGATAACCATTCTTCCAGTTCTCCGTAGAACCGGTTCTGCCCACGACCAGAAAACACCTCAAGCAAACCAACAATCAGCGAGCCTGCCAGACCCAATAATGAGGAGGCAAAGGCCACGCCCATTCCGTCCAGCTGCCCTTCAAGACCCAGCTGCAGTCGGGAAAAAATATCCACCGCGCTTTCATTCTCCGCCGGGGTCAACGATTGAATGGTCGCCACCAATGCCGGGACGGTGGTCGCCAGACCATAAAACGTACCCAACAAACCAATCAAGATCAGCATATTGGTGATATAGCGGGTCAATTCGCGCTGCTCATCAATTCGAGTTGAGACGGATTCCAAAATAGACCGAGAGGATGCAGAGCCCAATTGCGTCCGTGCGCCACGCCCACGCAGCAGGCTCGCCAAGGGCAAAAGCAATTGCGGCGGCTTGGCATCCTCATGCCCCTCGCGCTGGCTAGCAAAGCCTTCGATCCATTGCACTGAATAGATCAGTGACAATACCTGATGAAAACAGGTCGCCACGCCGATGAGAAACACAAAGAGGATAAAGGCATTGAGATAGGGATTGGCCCAAAAGGTTGGTCCAACGCTGGGATAGGCCAAATAGCCCAAGCCCATGACCCCGCCGACAATGGCCAGCATGGTGAGGATTTGACTAAGCGGCTGCGAGAACTGAGGCGTCTGATCTCGGCGGATATGATCCATATCTGTGGTCCTGCCCTTAAATTCTAAGTGTATAAGTTTACTGCGCACGGCCCTTTAAGCCAAGCGGTTATGCGGATTTAGTTAAATTTGCTACTTTCTCCGCCAAATAATCCAATTGCGGATCCGGAATGCCCAGATCACGCAACATATCCGCAGTTTTAAACAGATATTCCGGGTTTGGGCCACGCCCGCCTACGGCACCCGCAATGATCTGGGCCTGCTGGTCCAGCGCATAGCGGCAATATTGCGCATGATCGCGGTCCACCACATAGGTCACAGCCCGCGCGATGCGCCCATCGGCTAAAGGCAGATCCACCCATTTTTCGACATAGGCCGATGAAATCAGCTCCCGCGCGCGTAGCTCTTGCAGCACGTGCTCCTTCTCCCGGTCATGCACGCGCAGCGCCAGTCCAGCGCAGACCTCCACCGCCTCTACCGCATCCAGCGCAAGAACCAAACCCGGATCCTCGGGCGTGCCGCGATGATGGATGGAGAGCATGCAAAACGAGCGCCTATAGCCCGGCAGATCCGCGCGCACCTGCTCGACGGGTTCAAACCCAGGGTTCCAAAGCAAGGAGCCATAGCCAAACACCCACATTTTCGCTGCTCCCTCCGGCCTGCCTCAGATGACGCAGTCTATACGCCCTATTTCGCGCCAATAAAATACCCCGCGAACATCTCGCGCCCTTGCCTCTTGTGAGAGGGCAGTCTACGGATATGAAAGGAAATCTGGCATAGGATATTGAGCCAAAAGCAGAATTTAAGAAGCGGCTTTGAAGGCAGGAATCACAAACACAGCCGAGGAAAATCTATGGAGTAAACTGGCGCGGTTAACACGGGATCATACGAAAAATGCACGGCTGTAGAATGGCTGTCAGACAAAGTTGGTAAGGACGTATAAGTTAAAGGATGTGTATGCAAGCCAGAGGAAACATCCAAAGTTCAAGGAAATTAAAGATCATTCGCCAAAGGAAATCGAGGGCATCCAAAAATTCCAAATCTGCCGGGGTACATGATGCCCCGTGAACAGATGAATTTCTGACCCAAAGACAAAGTATTTGATAATTTTTATTTTAAATTTTGGTCTATTTTATAGAGCTAAATTTCAAAAAAACAGCGCGGTTTGAAACAACTATATTTGCAAGCCAAGTCGACTTCTCGGATGCGCAATTCACAAGCATCATTTTCAACAAAACAAAGTTTGAAATTGCTATCTTTAGCAAAGCGCAGTTTGGGGTCGCTGTTTTTACAAATGTACGGTTTAAATGGGCTAATTTCAGCAGAGCTAAGTCTGCTGATCTTATTTACTTTGAAAATGACACCGTGAAAGCTGCGCGTTTCTTGCTTTAAAGGTGCTAAATTTACCACAACCTCCAGATTTTTTTGGCAACAAGACGCATGATTATACCGATCGAACGCGTGTTAAATTGCCGAACGCCAAGGAACAGGTTGCTAAATTCCCTAGCACCAAGGAGCAGGCAGCCGAAACTCGGCAAGGCTTAGAAGAAGACAAACTCGCCGATGCACAGCTGTGGATCGAATGTGGCGTCTCGGGGAAGGTGGAGGATGAGCATATGTTCTTTCGCAAGGAGATGGAGATCACCGGCCTCCTCTCTGCACGGCACATCTGCGTCACCTATTAGCTATATCATCTTGTGTCTGATTATGGCCACAGCTATCGGCGGCCACTTATTGGGATGGCGGGGCTATGGGCCATTTGGAGCGCCCTGTATGCGGCTTACTCCATGGCCACGGACAAATGCAACTTGGCATGGACCGAATGAACTTTGCACTCAGCTTGGTAGGGCTTTTTTTTGCGGATTTATTTTCCGTCTTTGGGTTTCACCGGCGGTTTCCAATTGATCTTTTGGCAGATCCCGCGACAGAATCGGTCCTGCTTATGGTGAATGAAACCTTACTATGTTTTGTGTTTTTATTCTTCTTGGGTCTTGGGCGGCGCACGCGGTTCCGACTGCGTTAGGGTGACATCACCGCAGATTGTGGCGAAAAGGCCGCGATAACCTCTAGATGGGCTCGATCGGCTTTAGCTTTTCTTGCGGCCAAAATCCGGCGCATCGGTGTCTTGGCCCGCATCGATGATGCCCCGGCGGATGGCACGGGTTCGGGTGAAATAATCGTGCAACATCTCGCCATCCCCAGTTCGGATCGCTCGTTGCAGCGCGAAGAGCTCCTCGGTGAAGCGTCCGAGGATCTCCAAAGTTGCGTCCTTATTGGTCAAAAACACATCGCGCCACATGGTCGGATCACTGGCCGCGATGCGGGTAAAGTCACGAAAGCCGGTGGCTGAGAAGTTAATCACTTCTGAATTCGTCACCCGGTGCAGATCATCGGCCACACCCACCATAGTATAGGCGATTAAATGCGGTGCATGGCTGGTCACCGCCAGCACTAGGTCGTGGTGGTCAGGATCCATTTCTTCGACTTTCGCCCCGAGCGCCTGCCAATAGCTCGACAGTTGCGCCACCGCAGAAACATCGGCGCCATCGGGGGTCAAAAGACACCAGCGGCTGTCAAACAGCTCGGCAAAGCCCGCCGTTGGCCCAGAATGCTCGGTGCCAGCCAGAGGGTGGCCCGGCACGAAATGCACCCCTGGCGGAACATGTGGCGCCACCGCCTCCACGACCGCGCATTTCACCGAGCCCACATCCGTGACCGTAGCGCCCAGTTTGATATAGGGTGCCGCCTCAGCCATCACAGTTCCCATCGCTCCCACCGGCAAGCAGAGCACCACCAGATCCGCCTCCTGTACTGCACTGGCCAGATCATCGCAGACCGTATCGCATAGGCCAATCTCGCGGGCTGTTGCACGGGTCTCTTCGGAGCGCGCATAGCCTGTCACATGCGCGCGCATACCCGCCCGGCGCATCGCCCAGAACATCGACGAGGCAATCAACCCCAAGCCAATAAAGGCAACGCGATCATAGCTCACGGCTTTTTCTCCAAAAAGCTCTGCACCGCCTGCACCACCCGCGCGCAGCCCGCAATATCCGGCACTGTGATCCGCAAACACTGCGGCAATCCATAGCTGCCCACCCGGCGCACGAGGATGCCAAGATTTTGCAGATAGTCATCGCACGCCTCCGCCTGCGCTTGATCTGAAAAGCGGGCCAGAATGAAATTCGCGTCTGACTTGTCAGAGGCCACGCCAAGCGCGGCCAACTCCTTGGCCAAATAGGCGCGGGCCGCATTGTTTTGCGCCCGGTGTTGGATGACGAATTCATGATCGCGCACAGCGGCCTCACCGGCGGCCAACGCTGGAACGGAAATATTGAACGGCCCGCGAACGCGGTTGAGCACATCAATGATATGTTGCGGCCCATAGCCCCAGCCCACGCGCAATCCGCCAAGCCCGTACATTTTAGACAGGGTCCGCAGCATAATGACATTGTCATGCGCCTCAACAAACCGCGCGCCACCGTCCCAGCCTTCGACATAATCAGCATAGGCCCCATCGAGCACAATCACAACAGACTTTGGCGTTTTCGCAATCAACTCAGCGATATCTGCATCAGAAATGTTTGTCCCTGTAGGATTGCCCGGATTGGCAATGAAGATCATCCCTGTGCGTGGGGTGATGGCGGCCAAAATCGCTTGCACGTCCACATGTCGCTCTTTCTCTGGCACACGAACAAGGCGCGCCCCCGCAGCCATGGCATAAAGGCGGTACATCAAGAAACCATGTTCAGTATGAATGACCTCCACCTCCGGACCAGAATAGGCCTGACATAGAAAGCTGATCAGTTCATCAGATCCACAACCACAGATGATCCGCTGCGCATCCAAACCATGCAGCTCCGCCAAAGCCGCACGCAGCCCGCTGTGATCGGAGGATGGATAGCGATGCAGCATGCTGGCCACCTCTGCAAGCGCCTGTTGCGCCGAAGCGGGCGGACCGTTGGGGTTTTCGTTTGACGACAGCTTGAGAATGTCCGGCACACCTTGCACAGAAGATTTTCCGCCGACATAGAGCTGAATATCCAAAATTCCAGGCTGCGGTTGTGGCTGTGTCATATGATATTCCCTTCTGCCGTCCTTCTAACGTCAATCTCAAGCATTTCCAGCGGTTTTTAAACCACCAATGCCGCGCCACAACTGAACCGCGCAACAATGTGACGAAATGTAGAACAGTGTAAACTGGACATATAGCCCTAAACAAAAAAGCCGCGGCGGTGTCCCGTCGCGGCTTTTGAAACTTGATCTGGCGAAGATTAGTTCTTCGCGTAAAATTCCACCACGAGGTTCGGTTCCATAAGCACAGGATAGGGCACGTCGCCAAGACCTGGGATACGCACGAAAGTCGCGGTCATCTTGCTGTGGTCTGCATCGATGTAATCTGGCACATCGCGTTCAGCCAATTGTGTGGCTTCGAGCAACGCCACCATTTGCTTAGAGCGATCACGCACCTCGATCACATCGCCTTCAGAGACGCGATAGGAGGCAATATTCACTTTCTTGCCATTCACGCGCACATGGCCGTGGTTCACAAACTGGCGCGCAGCAAAAACAGTAGCCACGAACTTGGAACGGTAAACCACAGCATCCAAGCGACGCTCCAGTAGGCCGATCAATTGCTCGCCTGTGTCGCCTCTAAGACGCTCGGCTTCCGCATAGATGCGGCGGAATTGCTTTTCGGTCAAATCGCCATAGTAGCCTTTCAGCTTTTGTTTGGCGCGCAGCTGTGTGCCGAAATCCGACAGTTTGCCTTTGCGACGCTGACCGTGCTGGCCAGGGCCATATTCACGACGATTAACAGGTGATTTCGGACGACCCCAGATGTTTTCGCCCATGCGGCGGTCAATTTTATGTTTGGCAGCGGTACGTTTTGTCACCGGCTGATCTCCTTCGATAAAGTCGAAGCCCAACATGGGCCACTATGAAGGGCGTTGTCCTTTGAGCTAACCCAGACAGGCATCCCCTTGCGGGGGCCACCAACACCAATGGAGGCCCGATGCCAGTCATGCTTGGGGATGTCAAGGCCAAAGAGGAATGCCTTGCGACGTTCCTATGTCATCCATAGCTTCTATGAGCTTTTGGGGAAGTGCTGAGTACTGCGTCCACGTCTCTGTGAGGTCCGAAAATCCCCTTGGTGGCGTCTGTCTCGGCCAGATCACTGCTCAGTCTTGCGCTGCTTATCTACAGTCGTAGCAGAGGTGATTCGCCTTGTGAGTCCCTCTTGTCGTTTTTTTCCAAAGCCCGAATGCGCCAGCAAATCAGAGAATTTAGGAAGACTTGCGCTTAGGCTTGCCCGGATCAAACGTATGCTTGTCCACCCGCCCGCTCGGCTTGGCGCCTTTTACCTTGCCCGCGCCTTTTTTTGATGAGGATTTTCCTCCAGGTTTGCCATTCGCTTTGCCCACAGAGGGTTTTCCGCTGCTGGATTTTTTCTTAAAACTATCGACAACTCCGTCGGAGCGGTTTTGCGCGGCCATTTTTGACTTAAATTTAGGTTTGCCTTCACTCGTTTTGGGCTTGCGCGTTTTTGGAGCTGGCGCATCGTTCCAATCTATCGGTCCGCCAGGCTTTTCGGCACGCGGCTTTTTATCTGAGCGCGACTTGGGAGCACTGGAACGCTCATAGGGCACATCGACCGGTGGCGCTTTAAGCTCGGTCACAACCGCATTATCCTCAACGGTCATATTTGGCCCCAAGGCTTTCTTGAAACCCTCAACACTGGCGAGCTTTACTTCAAAGAATGAGGCATCGGGATGAATTTTGATTGCGCCAATGTCATGTTTTGTCAGCCCACCGGCGTTACAAATCATCGGCAGGAGGCGACCGGGCAATGTGCCAGTGGCCCGGCCACCTGGAATGGAGAACCACGCCGTCGGGCCAAAATCTGCAACTCTGCGCGGCTTGGCCTCTTTGACCTCGCGCGCATCTACCGCCAAGAGCTCTTCAGGTGCCGATTGCTTGGCTGTATAGACCCGCAAGAAAGCCGCAGCCACCTGGCTGGGGGAGAAATGGGACAATAGCTCATCAATCGCGGCCTGATCGGTCGGCGAAATTTCCTCATTCCAAGCCGGATCTTCCAAGAGCCGATCCCGATCCTTGGCTGTCACCTCTTCGGCGGAGGGTGGTACAGTCCATTCCGCCTTTACCTTCGCCGCTTGTAAAATGCGCTCTGCCTTGCGTCGCGTAGAGGGTGGCACGATAAGCGCGGAAATCCCTTTGCGCCCGGCCCGGCCCGTGCGGCCCGAACGATGCATCAAAGTTTCAAAATTGCTCGGCAATTCCGCATGCACTACCAAATCCAAATTTGGAAGATCAATCCCCCGCGCCGCCACATCAGTGGCCACACAGATCCGCGCCCGGCCGTCGCGCATGGCCTGTAGGGCATGAGAGCGCTCAGCCTGGCTCAATTCTCCCGAAAGGCTGACCACAGAAAAACCACGGTTCGACAGGCGTGTGGTCAAGCGATTGACCATAACCCGGGTATTAGCAAAGACCAGAGCGTTTGGGGCTTCGTAAAAGCGCAAGACGTTGATAATTGAATTTTCTATATCCCGCGCCGACACATTCAAGGCGCGGTACTCAATATCGGTGTGCTGGGATTTCTCCGCAACGGTCGACACGCGCTGTGCATCTCTTTGGTAGGATTTAGCCAATATGGCGATGGATTTTGGCACGGTGGCGGAAAACATCAAAGTGCGGCGCGTTTCAGGCGCATGACCAAGGATAAACTCCAGGTCCTCTTTGAAGCCCAGGTCGAGCATTTCATCAGCCTCATCAAGCACCACCGCTCGTAGCTCAGACAAATCAATCGAACCGCGCATTATGTGATCGCGCAAACGACCCGGCGTGGCCACAACAATATGCGCCCCGCGGGCCAAAGCTCGACGCTCGTCGCGCATATCCATGCCGCCCACACAAGAGGCCATCGTCACCTGGGCTTCGCCATAAAGCCATTGCAGCTCGCGCTTGACCTGCAAGGCCAGCTCACGAGTAGGGGCGATGATTAAAGCCAAAGGGTGAGCGGCGCGGTCGAAAACCTCATTGGATCCCAAAAGGCTGTCGCCAAAGGCCAGACCAAAGCCGACCGTTTTACCAGAACCCGTTTGCGCCGAAACCAGTAAGTCTGCCTGTGCCAATTCTGGATCGGTGACGGCCAATTGAACTGGAGTCAAAGTGTCGTAGCCGCGCTTTTGCAGCGCGTCAGCTAGAGCTTGTTTCACGAGAGTCTCTTTCTATGTCATACGGGCGCTGCAGCCCCCCATGGACCAATCAACCCCAATTCGGCGCCTCGGGGACACCTCAACAGAGCGCCGATAGGCGTTTTTGCAGCAGAAGTATAGGGCGGGCGTAAATTTAAGAGCCGCTGCCCCCTCGCCGCCGCATACGGCGTTTATGGGCCGCAAACAGTAAGGGCGCGAGACATCGACGGTAAATCACAGAGGCTATGACCTTAATTGGCTTGAAGTTAACTATTGGCACCAATACCCAAAAATACGGCAATTGCCGCCAAATCGCCACAAAAGCCTCAACCCCGACCGAGACCTGCGCGCCGCGCCGCACGTGCAGCTGTTTGGCGGCTTGATCCTCACTAAGCCCCCAATCGGCCGCCGATTTTGCGGTAATTTCTACATAGGCTAAGTCATCGCCAGAAATGCGCTTGTAATGCTCAATTTCCCGGCGGCAAATCGGGCAGTCAGCATTATAAAGAACTTCTAATTGGGCCATGGGATCGATGCTCACTATTTACTCGCTAGACTATGGAGATAGGGCACCGCGCGCCCAGGTCCAGCTGCGCAGAATGAACCCGCCTCACGGCACAATCAGCTGGCCGGGCCTATGTCGTGCCTATGGAATTCAGCCACATTTTGAATAGCCGCAGCTGCCACAGGTCATGCAGCCTTCAACCATACGCAGATCAAACTGCCCACAGCTTGAACAGGCACCGCCGCGCGCGTTCTGAAGGGCGACTACTTCAGCTTGCGGGTCGGATTTGAGCCCCATGCCTTCGCCGGACAAAAAGCCCGTGGTCACCATATGATGCTCAATCACCCCGCCGATAGCGGCCAGAATCGAGGGGATGTATTTCCCATCCACCCAAGCGCCGCCGCGGGGGTCGAAAACTGCTTTAAGCTCTTCGACCACAAAGCTCACATCACCGCCACGCCGGAACACGGCCGAGATCATTCGCGTGAGCGCCACAGTCCAGGCAAAATGCTCCATATTTTTGGAATTGATGAAGACTTCAAACGGCCGGCGGTTCCCGTTGAGCAGCAGGTCATTCACCGTGATATAAAGTGCATGCTCGCTGTCAGGCCATTTCACCTTATAGGTTTGCCCTTCCAGCGCCTCGGGGCGGCTCAACGGCTCGCTGATATAGACCACGTCCGCGCCTGTATCGGCCTCGGGCGTTTTTTCGCCCTCCTCTGACACAGATAAAACAGATCCGGTCACCGCATTGGGCCGATAGGTGGTGCAGCCTTTGCACCCTTGATCCCAAGCGGCCATATAAACGTCTTTGAAGGCCTCAAAACTGATATCTTCGGGGCAGTTGATCGTTTTAGAGATAGAGCTGTCAATCCACTTCTGCGCCGCCGCCTGCATCCGGACATGCTCAAGCGGCGCCAGGGTTTGCGCATTGACAAAGTAACCGGGAAGCTCTGCATCGCCCATCTTTTCGCGCCACATTTGCACGGCATAGTCGATCACCTCTTCTTCGGATCGCGTGCCATCTTTTTGCAGAACTTTGCGCGTGTAGGCATAAGCAAAAACCGGCTCAATCCCAGAAGACACGTTGCCCGCATACAGGCTGATCGTGCCAGTCGGCGCAATGCTGGTCAGAAGCGCGTTACGAATGCCGTTCTCTGCAATGGCATCACGCACATCAGCGTCCATCTGCTCCATCGCACCACTGGCCAAATAGCCCTCAGCGTCGAACAGAGGAAACGCCCCTTTTTCTTTTGCCAGTTCTACCGAAGCCAAATAGGCCGCACGGGCTATTTGATGCATCCAGGCTTCTGTCTGAGCCGCCGCTTCAACGGATCCATAACGCAGCCCAACCATGAGCAAAGCATCGGCCAGCCCGGTCACCCCGAGGCCAATTCGGCGCTTGGCCTCTGCCTCGCGCTGTTGCGCCTCCAATGGGAAACGACTGGCATCCACGACATTATCCATCATCCGAACCGCAGTTGCGACCAAATCAGCCAAGACCGCATCATCCAGCTGGGCCTGATCACCAAAAGGATCAGAGACCAAACGCGCCATATTGATCGATCCTAGCAAACAGGCGCCATAGGGCGGCAAAGGTTGCTCACCGCAAGGATTGGTCGCCGCAATGGTTTCGCAATAGTTGAGATTATTGGCCTGATTGATCCGGTCGATAAAGATCACACCTGGTTCGGCGAATTCAAAGGTGGAATTCATAATTTGATCCCAAAGCTCGACCGCACGCAGAGTATGATAGACCTGCCCATCAAAGAGCAAATCCCAAGGATCATCCGCTTTGACTGCTGCCATAAAAGCATCCGTGACCAAAACCGAGACGTTAAACATCCGCAAGCGCGCAGGGTCGCGTTTTGCGGTGATGAAATCCAAAATATCCGGATGATCGCAGCGCATGGTCGCCATCATTGCGCCGCGACGGCTGCCAGCCGACATAATCGTGCGGCACATGGCATCCCAAACATCCATAAAGGATAACGGGCCAGAGGCATCCGCTGCAACACCCTTCACCTTTGCCCCTTTGGGACGAATGGTGGAGAAATCATAGCCAATGCCGCCACCTTGCTGCATGGTGAGCGCGGCCTCTTTCAACATGTCAAAAATCCCGCCCATACTGTCGGGAATTGTGCCCATGACAAAACAATTGAACAAAGTCACGCTGCGCTCTGTGCCTGCCCCGGCGGTGATGCGCCCTGCCGGCAGAAATTTGAAATCCGATAAAGCCTCATAGAACTTCGGCTCCCAATCGGCAGCTGCAGTTTCTACGGCGGCCAAAGCACGCGCGATGCGGCGCCAGCTGTCCTCAACGGTCTCATCAATCGGCGTTCCATCCGCCTGCTTAAAGCGGTATTTCATATCCCAGATTTGTTCGGCGATTGGAGCTGCAAAGCGTGTCATGAACCGTTCCATCTATAAGCGCGTGCTGAAATGTTGAAACTAGCCCCCACCTTTTCAAAGGTCAACTTGTATCCCGAGCTCGAATCTGATCTTTTGCAAAGCATACACAACATCTAGGGTGACGAGTTGTCAAAATACATAAACTTAGTGAAGCTCAGCGTGGGCACGGAGTCGATTGAGGGTCTGCGTGCTTGGCAGTCCAGCCCCATGGCCCAGACCCGCGATGGCCTGCCGCGCCATGTCACCCGCATGTGGCCCAAACGCGGTGAAGAGCTGCTCACAGGCGGTTCCATCTATTGGATAATCAAGGGGGCAATTCTGTGTCGCCAAAAATTGATTCGTCTCGATGAGGTCATAGGTTCAGACGGCATTCGCCGCTGTGCAATCGTCACAGAGCCAGAGCTGGTCGCTGTCGCCGCGACGCCCAAACGGGCCTTTCAAGGTTGGCGCTATCTGCAATCAAATGACGCGCCCCCGGATTTGGCCCAGGCCCGCCCCAGCGATGACGCGCTGCCAGCTGAGATGCAGGCAGTTTTGGCCTCTATCGGTGTTTTATAGCAGCTATTTGGCCCGGATTTTCCGTATCAAAGGCCCGCAATCACCACCAGCGCTGCGCGATTTCCAGAGGGTCGCTTGAGATTTCAAAACCAGACCATCCTCCAAAATTCGCAGGTGATTGGCCGCGATCGTGGCGCCAGTGCTGGTAATATCTGCAATTGCTTCGGCTGTCTCATTCTTCACCGCACCTTCAGTTGCGCCCTGGCTGTCTACCAATTGGTAATCTGCCACGCCCTGCGCGGTCAGAAATTGGCGCACCAAACGATGATATTTCGTGGCGATCCGTAGGCGGAAGCCATGGTCGGCACGAAACCGAGCCGCAACCGCATCGAGATCATGTAGAGAGGTCACATCGCGCCAGCAGGCCGGCACGGCGACAATCAGATCTGCAAAGCCAAAGCCCATCTCAGCTACAGGCTCAACCGTATCTGCCCAATTGGCCAGTTTCTCATGCACCAAATCCGTACCTGTCACCCCAAGCTGAATGCGTCCGGCGGCCAATTCGCGCGGGATCTCACCGGCAGAAAGCAATACAAGCTCAACCCCATCGACCCCCTCAACCCGGCCGACGTATTCCCGATCCGAGCCAGATTTAGAAAGCTGAACGCCGCGCTTTGCAAACCAATCGAACGTCTCATTCATCAAACGCCCCTTGGAGGGTACACCAAGCTTTATCATGATGCGCTCCCGGTTGCGGCCCGCAGGCTGTATTCAGGCCGAATAATGCCGCCCACCGCCGGCACCGCCCGACCCTGTCCCAAGACGCGGGTCAAAGCATCATAGCGCCCACCTGAGGCGATCGCGGGCCAACCGGGCTGTGCGGCATAAAACCCAAACACGAACCCATCGTAATATTCCATGGCTGTTAACCCATAGGCCGCCTCAAACCCGATCTGCGCCACATCTACCCCAGCCGCATCAAGCGCTATGATCCGGGAGGCCATATGTGCAACCGCAGGGCCAATCGAGGGCAAGCGGCCGGTGAGCGCTTGCAAAAGCTCCAAAGCCTCCGGCAATTTGCCTCTTATGGCCAATAGATCTGTCAAAGCAGCAATCTCTGCGGAAGGAATGGGCGGTGCTGTGGCCTCGTCTTGCAATTGGGCCAAACGTTCCTGCACATCCTGTGATCGGCGCAGACCAATCTGCTGCCCGCCTGCCCCTAAAACTTTTCGCGCCACAGGCTGCGAAAACCGGTCCAGCAAGGATTGAAACCGCGCGGGGCGCCAAATGTGACGCCGCAAAGCCGCCTTTCGCGCCTCCGAGGTAGTCAGCCCATCTATTGCCGCCCGCAAAAGTCCGACATCACCCGTTGATGCAGTCAGACCGAGCGGAGCGAGAATCCGATGAAACAGTCCGAAGACTTCCGCCTCAATGGCTTCAGGCGCGCTACGGTCAAACACTTCATAACCCACCTGCTCGCTTTGTGCCGCACGGCCCGTCGCGTTGTCTTGATAGCGAAACACAGGCCCGGCATAGGTATAACGGGCCGGCTCCGCGCTGACGGCCATATGTTGCTGCACCACCGGAACGGTGAAATCTGGCCGCAGCATTTGTTCGCCGCGCAAAGGATCTGAGGCCACATAGGCGCGCGCGCGGATATCTTCACCATACAGGTCGAGCAAAACATCGGCCTGTTGCAGAATATCTGCCTCGACCCGCACCGCACCTGTGGCCTCAAAGACCGCCAAAAGGCGTGCACTCTCTGCACGAAGCTGGCTCATTGCGCGGCGCCCTGTGCCGCCAGCATCTCCCACACCTTATCGATAAGCTGCGCCCTAGGCGCTTCAATTTGACTTGGCCGGGCTTTCCATTCTTCCAAGCTGGCCTCTTTGGCCAATTGCGCGCCCAAGATTAAATCCTTAATCTGTACAATTCCAGCGGCTTGCTCATCACCGCCTTCGATGATCGCGATGGGACTGTTGCGGTTATCTGCATATTTCAGCTGATTGCCAAAATTCTTGGGATTGCCCAAATAAACCTCGGCGCGAATTCCCGCAGCGCGCAGTTCTGTTGCCATCGCCTGATAATCGCCCATGCGCGCTCTATCCATCACGGTGATGACCACTGGACCGGACTGTGTGCGGTGCATTTGCCCCTTCATGCGCAGCGCCGCCAATAGGCGGTCAACGCCAATTGAAACACCTGTTGCCGGCACTTCTTGTCCGGTGAACCGCTTGACCAAGTCGTCATAACGCCCGCCACCTGCAACCGATCCAAATTGCCGAGGGCGGCCTTTTTCATCTTTTATTTCAAATGTTAACTCGGCCTCATAAACCGGGCCCGTGTAATAGCCCAGACCCCGGACAACCGAGGGGTCTAACACGATGCGATCCGCGCCATAGTCCTGAGCTGTGACAAGTTCAGAAATCTGTTGCAGCTCATCGACGCCGGCTTCACCGATGGCCGAGCCCGCAACCAAACGGTTTAAATTGCTCAAGGTTTGCGCGCTGGTCGTGCCCAGCGCCTGCATGAATCCTAGGACCACCTCAGCTTGCTCTGCGGCCAGACCCGCACCCTCGGTAAAATCGCCACTGTCATCTTCACGACCCACGCCAAGCAACGCCCGCACGCCCTCCAGCCCCAAACGATCCAGCTTGTCGATCGCTCGAAGTACGATGCCGCGCTCTTGGGCAAACTTTTCTGGATCCAAAGGATCCAAAATTCCAGCCACTTCCATCACACCATTGAGCACTTTGCGATTGTTCACCCGGATAATGTAATCACCGCGGGGAATGCCCACTTTTTCCAAAGTGTCCGACAGCATTGTGCAAATTTCCGCATCTGCAGCCATGCTGGCAGATCCAACGGTATCCGCATCACATTGATAAAATTGACGGAACCGACCAGGACCAGGTTTTTCATTGCGCCAAACCGGCCCCATGGCGAAGCGGCGATAGGGGCTGGGAAGCTCATTGCGGTATTGGGCATAGACGCGCGCAAGAGGCGCTGTCAAATCATAGCGCAGCGCCAGCCAATCGTCATCCTCTTGCCAAGCAAAGACGCCTTCATTTGGGCGATCCACATCGGGCAGAAATTTGCCTAAAGCCTCAACGGTTTCAACAGCGCTGCTTTCCAGCTGTTCAAATCCGTAGAGGTGATACACATCCGCAATGCGCCGCAGCATCTCGGTCCGCTCTGACACATCCGCACCAAAGTAATCGCGAAAACCTTTTGGCGGCAGCGCCTTTGGCTTGGGTGCTTTTTTCTGTTTGGTCATAATCAACCCCTATGTCTCGGCCTGCATTTAACCGCCCCAGCGCCGGGGGGCAACATGCGAGTTGACTGCGCACAGGCAGCACCCGCAAAAAGATCCTTGATCCTGGCGGTGAGATCGCGCAGATGGCATGTATGACGCAAGCACTTGAAGAACAAATCGCCCATCTCACGCGCACTGTCGAAGAACTTTCAGACGTGGTCGCCGAACAGGATGCCGAGGTGCGCCGGCTGACTGGGATTGTCGATCTATTGGTCCAGCGCGCGCGCGATCGGGAGGCCGATGGCGGCGGCGGTGTCATTCTGGGTGATGAACGACCGCCGCATTATTGAGGCCCAAGCCTAGGGTGGCTGTCTAGACTTCTTCCACCATCAACACGCCTTCAAGGCTCTTCAATGCGCCTTTGATTTGCGGCGTGACTGGGAAATCCTGGCCAAGGTCCATATCGACCTCTCCGGGCAGACTGTCATTAAGCAGACAAAAAGAGATCGGACCCTTCGCGCCCCGCTGAGTGGCGCGCGCCGCCTCCCGCAAAACCGTAGCGACAGGCTCAATCGCATGGGGAGTGTCAAGATAGATCCGCAAGCCCGTGCCCCCCGCCTGAGCCACCGCCCCATCCATCGATTGTACCGAGCGGCAAAGCAATTTGAGCTGCTCAGCCTCCATCGTCGCTTCAACGCTCAAAACAATCTTCGAGCCCGCCTCAAGATGTTCGCGGGACGCCTCCAGCGTATCGCTGAACATAGTGGCCTCAAAAGCACCGGTTGTATCGCTGAGCTGCACGAAGGCAAATCGATTGCCCCGCGCAGATTTCCGCTCCTGCCGCCCGGCCACAATCCCGGCCAGTTTAGCAACCAGCGGGCCGTCTTTAGCTTTTTCACCCAACTGGTCCAGCGTGATGACCCCAGAGCGTTTGAGCGAGGAAATATAGTCATCCAGCGGGTGACCGGACAGGTAAAAGCCGATCGCCTTAAACTCTTCTGCCAATTGCTCTGCAGGCAACCATTTGGGCAGGGGAGATAGGCGTGGTTCTGGCAAATCGTCACCCGCCTCACCAAATAGGCTGACTTGACTCGAATTGCGCTGCGCATGGACCGCTACCGAATAAGCAACAAGATCATCCAAACTGTCAAATACCCGGCGGCGGTTGCGGTCCAATTGATCAAAAGCCCCCGCACGCGCCAACATCTCAAGGGGTCTTTTGCCCACGCGTTTGAGATCCACCCGCCGGGCCAAATCAAATACTGTGCTAAACGGCCGATCGCCGCGCCCGTCAATAATCAGCCCCATGGCCTCAACCCCGACGTTCTTTAACGCGCCAAGCCCGTAGACCAAAGCGCCCTCAGCCACGTCAAACCGCGCTTGCGAGCGATTCACGCAGGGGGGGATATAGGGAAGATTGAGCCCTTTGCGCACTTCATCAAAATAAATCGCGAGCTTATCTGTAAGGTGCAGGTCGCAATTCATCACCCCCGCCATGAACTCAACCGGATGATTGGCCTTGAGCCAAGCGGTCTGATAGCTCACCACCGCATAGGCGGCCGCATGGGACTTGTTAAAGCCATAGTTGGCAAATTTATCGAGCAAATCCCAGGTCGCTTTGGCGGTTTTTTCGTCTACCCCATTCTCAGCAGCGCCGGCCAAAAATTTTGGCCGTTCCGCATCCATCGCCTCTTGAATTTTTTTGCCCATTGCGCGGCGTAATAGATCCGCGCCACCCAATGAATAGCCTGCCATTTGACGCGCGATTTCCATCACCTGTTCTTGGTAAACAATGATCCCCTGCGTCTCATCCAAGATATGATCGACCGACGGGTGCAGCCGCTCACGCTCACTTAATCCGTTTTTCACCTCACAATATTTTGGAATGTTTTCCATCGGCCCCGGCCGATAGAGCGCCACCAAGGCCACGATGTCTTCAATGCAGTTGGGCTTCATGCGTTTGAGCGCATCCATCATACCGCTCGATTCCACCTGAAACACTGCAACAGTTTTAGCTGCGGAATAGAGCTCATAGGAGGCCGCATCGGCCAAAGGTATGGCGTTGATATCGCCCTCCATCCCGGGCGGCGGCGTGAACAGCCTGCGTCCATCGGCTGATTGATGCAACAGGCGCGAGCGATTGATTAAATCCACCGCATTTTGGATCACGGTCAGCGTCTTAAGGCCCAAAAAATCGAATTTGACCAGGCCGGCCTGCTCCACCCATTTCATATTAAATTGCGTCGCTGGCATGTCAGAGCGCGGATCTTGATAAAGCGGCACCAATTGATCCAATGGCCGGTCGCCAATCACCACGCCCGCCGCATGGGTTGAGGCGTTCCGCAGCAGCCCTTCGACTTGCTGCGCATAGCTCAACAGTCGATCCACGACCTCTTCCGTCCGGGCTTCCTCGCGCAGACGCGGCTCATCAGCTAGCGCCTTTTCGATCGTCACCGGCTTAACCCCTTCCACAGGGATCATTTTTGACAGTCGGTCGACCTGCCCATAGGGCATTTGCAGCACCCGTCCGATGTCGCGGACCGCCGCTTTCGACAACAAGGCTCCAAAGGTGATAATTTGCCCCACCCGATCACGGCCATATTTTTGTTGCACATAGCGGATCACCTCTTCGCGACGATCCATGCAAAAATCAATGTCGAAGTCCGGCATTGATACCCGCTCTGGGTTCAAAAATCGTTCGAACAACAAACCATAGCGCAAAGGATCCAAATCCGTAATTGTTAATGCATAGGCCACGAGCGAGCCGGCGCCTGAACCGCGCCCGGGCCCCACTGGGATGTTTTGCGCCTTGGTCCAAGCGATAAAATCCGCCACGATCAAGAAATATCCGGGAAACCCCATGCCTTCGATGATGTCCAGCTCGAAGTCGAGCCGCTTTTGATACGCCTCAGGCGACACCGCATGAGGGATCACAGCCAACCGGCGCGCCAGCCCCTCGTTGGATTGTCGCCGCAGTTCTTCAACTTCATCATCGGCAAATTTTGGCAAAATCGGATCGCGCTTATAGGCTTTGAACGCGCAGCGGCGGGCGATTTCTACGGTATTCTCCAGAGCCTCGGGCAAATCAGCAAAGAGCACAGCCATTTCTGCCGGTGATTTGAGGTAATGCTGTGGGCTGAGACGACGCCTTGGACCTTGTTGATCCACATAAGCCCCTTCAGCAATACAGATCAACGCATCATGGGCCTCGTAAATTTCCGGCTTGGGAAAATAGACATCATTGGTGGCCACCAAGGGCAACTCCATCGCATAGGCCATTTCAACTAAACCTCGTTCGCTGAGCCTTTCGGCCTCGGGCATACGCCCATCCTCGCTCGGATGACGTTGCAGCTCCACATACAAACGATTGCCAAAGGCCCGTGCCAAATCTTCAAGTAAAGCCTGCGCCTTGGCGGTCTGGCCGTTTTGGAGCAATTTACCCAAAGGCCCATCGGGCCCACCAGTCAGGCAGATCACGCCCTGTGCATGGGCAGCCAGCTGCGCCATTTGGACCTGTGGCAGCGTACCATCACTGTCTAGATAAAGGCAGGAATTGAGCGCCATCAGGTTTTCGTAACCTCGCTCATTTTGCGCCAATAGCACCAGCGCCGCCGGTGCCCGCGGCTTTTCTGTGGCGGGTGCTGGGTCATAGGCCATATCCACCTGGCAGCCGATGATCGGCTGAATACCCGCCTTGGACGCCCCTTCCGAAAATTCCAAAGCGCAAAACATATTGTTGGTATCTGTCACCGCGATGGCCGGCATACCCATAGAAACCACCAAATCTGGTAATTTCTTGAGCCGCAAGGCCCCCTCGAGCAGTGAATACTCGCTATGAACTCGAAGATGGATGAATTTTGGATTCTCACGCATATCTCATGGATAAACTGCCGATGCCCCAGCATCCAGCGCAAAACGTCCCCCACACCGAAACATGCGCTATGCAAGAAACTATTTTTTTCTTGCCCGACTCACGTGAATCAGAGTTACTCCTGTCGCGCCCATATTGGTTTTACGCCGCATCGGACCATCGCGCCAAAGATGAACAGACAGTGGCACGATTCTTTCAAATGAACATGTCGTTTTTCCTCAACGGGACGTTGGTGTCTGTCGCACCCAAAACAGGCAGTGAAACTCTTTTGGATTATTTACGTCTTGAGGCAAATCTCTGCGGCACCAAAGAGGGCTGCAACGAAGGCGATTGCGGTGCCTGCACCGTTATCGTTACCCGGCAAGATGGCGTACCACGCCCTATGAATGCTTGCATTTTGTTTTTGCCCCAGCTGCAAGGCTGTTCCGTTCGCACGGTAGAGGGGCTGGCCGGACCAGACGGCGCGCTGCACCCGGTGCAGGAGGCCATGATCACCCACCACGGTGCGCAATGTGGATTTTGCACACCCGGTTTTGTGACCACCATGGCCGCGACACATGCCACAGGCGAGACCGATTTCGATGCGGCTCTGGCAGGCAACCTTTGCCGGTGTACGGGCTACGCGCCAATCATCCGCGCAGCTCAGGCCGCAGCACAGGTTCCTGTGCCCTCATGGATGAGTGAACGGCCAGAGCCCCAAGCCCTTCAGAGCCGTGATGATATTTTTTGCCCGCAATCCTCCGATGAATTGGCCCAGTGGTATGCCCGCAATCCCGACGCCACCCTCATCGCCGGCGGGACCGATGTGGGGCTATGGGTGACCAAGAATATGCAAGACCTTGGGCCTGTAGCCTTTGTGAGCCACGCAAAGGATCTGCGCCAAATCCACGATGAAACCGATAGTTTGCGCATTGGCGCGGCGGTCACGATCACAAATTTTATGCAGGCGATAAGGCCGCTATCGGCCTCGCTGCATCAGCTCTTCAGTCGCTACGGCAGCCCGCAGGTGCGCAATGCGGCGACAATCGGTGGCAATATAGCCAATGGTTCGCCCATCGGAGACGGCTCGCCGGCGCTCATTGCCATGGGCGCGCGTTTGGTGCTGCGCCACGCAGATGCGCGCCGCTCGCTTGATTTGGAGGATTTCTTTCTCGCCTATCAACAGCAAGATCGGCGACCGGGAGAATTTGTGGAGAGCATCGAACTGCCCAAGGCGCAAGACAGGCTGCGCTGCTATAAACTGTCCAAAAGGTTTGATCAGGATATTTCCGCCCTGTGTGGCTGCTTTAAACTGGAGCGAGAGGCCGGTTTTATCACACAGGCCCGCATCGCCTTTGGCGGCATGGCGGCCACCCCCGCCAGGGCAATCAAAACCGAGGCGGCTTTATGCGGCCAGCCCTGGAGCTTAGAGACCTTCGACCAAGCAAAGGCCGCTTTGGCCGAAGATTTCACCCCCTTGAGCGACATGCGCGCCAGTGCGGGATATCGCGCACAAGCGGCGAGCAATATGCTGATCCGTTATTTTCATGATCTCCAAGAGAGCACGGTGAACATTCGCGAGGTGCACCCATGAGCGCCGCAGCCAGCCTACCGCATGACGCGGCGCGGCAGCATGTCAGCGGCAGCGCGCGCTTTATAGATGATATCCCGACGCCACAGGGAACCTTGCATCTGGCCTTTGGGCTGTCATCCTGCGCGGCGGGGCAACTCAAGTCAGTGGATCTCGATGCTGTGCGCGCCGGCCCAGGGGTGCATTTGGTGCTGGAGGCCAAGGATCTTCCCCATGCCAATGATGTCTCCCCCTCCGCCCATGACGAGCCACTCCTCGCTGATGGCCGGGTTCATTATGCCGGGCAACCGATCTTTTTGGTGGTGGCCGACAGCCACCATCTGGCCCGCCGCGCCGCCCGTTTGGCCAAGATTGAGATCGCAGCTGAACCTGCCATATTGACGATAGATCAGGCTCTGGCCGCCGAAAGCCGCTTTGAAGATGGCCCGCGGATCTATACAAAAGGCAATGCCGCAGGTGCGATGCACGACGCGGCCCATTGGTTGCAGGGCCAAATCAACCTCGGCGGGCAGGAACACTTTTATCTCGAAGGGCAAGCCGCCCTCGCTCTGGCAGGGGATCACGGGGATATGGTGATCCATTCCTCAACCCAGCATCCGACTGAAATTCAACATAAGGTGGCAGAGGCGCTGAATATTGCCCAGCATGCGGTGCGCGTGGAAGTGCGGCGCATGGGGGGCGGTTTTGGTGGCAAAGAAAGCCAAGGCAATGCACTGGCTGTTGCCTGCGCGCTGGCAGCTTCTTTCACTGGGCGGCCTTGCAAAATGCGTTATGACCGCGACGATGATTTCATCATCACAGGGAAACGCCATGACTGCCGAATTGAATATCACGTCGGTTTTGATGACAGTGGCCGGGTGCAAGCGATAGAGTTTACCCATTATTTCCGCTGCGGCTGGGCGCTGGATCTATCATTGCCAGTGGCAGATAGAGCGATGTTACACGCTGATAATGCCTATGACCTGCCGCATGTGACAATCACCTCACACCGGCTCAAAACCAACACGCAAAGCGCCACGGCCTTTCGCGGCTTTGGCGGCCCGCAGGGGATGGTGGGCATTGAAAGGGTGATGGATCATATTGCCCATAGTCTGGTTTGCGATCCTGCGGAAGTGCGCCGGCGCAACTATTACCCGGAAATGACCTGCGAGCCCGCCGCGCGCCCGTCGATCACACCCTATAAGATGGAGGTGACCGATTTCATCTTAGGTGACATGACCGACAGCCTGTTACAGCGTTGTGACTATCACGCGCGCAAAGCTGAGGTTGCACAGTGGAATGCCCAAAATACGCTGCTGAAACGCGGGATTGCCTTTAGCCCTGTGAAATTTGGAATATCCTTTACGCTGACCCATCTCAACCAAGCTGGCGCCTTGGTGCAAATCTACACAGATGGATCTGTTTTGATCAATCATGGCGGCACAGAGATGGGCCAAGGCCTGTTTCAAAAACTGACACAGGTGGCCGCAAGCGGTTTGGGGGCGCAGCAGGCGGTCATTCGCGCCTCAGCGACGGACACCAGCAAGGTGCCAAATACCTCTGCCACCGCCGCCAGCTCTGGTGCTGATCTCAACGGCATGGCGGTACAAGCGGCCTGTGAAACACTTATTGGCAGGCTCAAGGATCATCTGGCCGAGCAATATGGTGTAAACGCCAAAGAAATCAGCTTCGCGGAGGGACAAGTCACCGCCCCTGGCCTCTCGCTCACCTGGCAAGAGATGATCGCCTCAGCCTATGAGGCGCGTATTTCGCTCTCAGCCACGGGATTTTACAAAACTCCGGACATTGCTTGGGATCGCATCAAGGGCGCGGGCCGGCCGTTTTTGTATTTCGCCTATGGCGTGGCGGTAACAGAGGTTGTGATTGATACGCTCACCGGCGAAAACCGTATCCTACGCTGCGATATTCTTCACGATTGTGGGGCATCTTTGAACCCAGCCCTGGACATCGGGCAGATTGAAGGCGGCTTTGTGCAGGGCGCGGGTTGGTTGACGACGGAGGAGTTGGTTTGGGACGCTGCGGGGCATCTCAAAACCCATGCGCCCTCAACCTATAAGATTCCGGCCTGTTCGGACCGGCCAGAGGTGTTCAATGTGGATCTATGGCCCGGTCAGAACACTCAAAAGACCGTTTACCGTTCAAAAGCCGTGGGGGAGCCGCCCTTCATGCACGGTATTTCAGCCTTTCTGGCACTCTCGAACGCGGTCGCGGCCTGCGGACCGCAGTATCCCGATTTGCAAGCGCCGGCCACTTCGGAGGAAGTATTCAACGCCATCGCTCGAGCGCGAGGATCTGCGCCATGAGTTTTGATCTCATAAGAATTAATAAAGCCATTGCCACCCATGGCGCAGTGACCCGTGTTGTGATTGCCGATATAAAAGGCTCTTCACCGCGTGAAATAGGCGCTTCAATGTTGCTTTGGCCCGGCGAACAAAGCGGCAGCATTGGCGGCGGTGCATTGGAGTATCAAGCCTCGCAGGCGCCACAACCTGGCCTGCGGCGCTATCCGCTTGGGCCAGAGCTGGGGCAATGTTGTGGCGGGCATGTGACGCTGGTGACCGAGCATTTCACCCGGCCAATCGATGCAACCGATGTCTTCATCCGCCGCATTGCAGGGGACATGGCGATGCCTCTGCCAATGGCCCAGTTGCAAAAGGGATGGCGCAACTGCTCAGCAGACCCAGCGGCGCTGATCTGCACCGCAGGCTGGTTGGCAGAGACGCTCACCCCAGCCGCGCACCCCTTGTGGATCTGGGGGGCGGGACATGTGGGACGGGCGGTCGTGCATATCGCCTCCCAAATGCCAGAACTAGAGATTACTTGGATTGATACCAGCCCAGACCGTTTTCCCAAGACCCCGCCCGAGGCTGTGACGCTAGTTCCTGCCGAAAATCCAGCGCCAATTATGACCCATGCACCGCAGCACGCGCAGCATTTGATCTTTACCTATGCCCATAGTCTGGACCTGGAACTGTGCCACGCCGCTCTGCTGCGCGGATTCGATTTTTGTGGTTTGATTGGATCGGCCAGTAAATGGGCGCGGTTTCAGCGGCGGTTGATGGCCTTGGGACATGCGCCAGGGGCCATTTCAAAGATAACTTGCCCAATTGGTGATCCAGACCTTGGAAAACAGCCAATTTCGATTGCGATTGGGGTCAACCAAGCCCTATTGTCTCACAATATGAACGCCAAAACGCGACACAGGAGTGCTCTTTCATGAGTAAGACACTTTTACACCTAGAGGGGCTGACAAAGGCCTACCCCAGTGTCATTGCCAATCAGGATGTGGGGTTTGACATCGGCACGGGAGAAATTCATGCGCTCTTAGGCGAAAATGGCGCCGGTAAATCAACTTTGGTCAAGATGATCTACGGATTGGTGCGGCCCGATTCCGGACGAATGCAGCTTTTTGATGCGCCCTACGCCCCCGAAGAGCCCCGTGCGGCACGGGCCGCAGGCGTGGCGATGGTGTTTCAGCATTTCAGCCTCTTTGAAGCTTTGACCGTGGCGGAAAATATCGCCCTCGGTATGGAAAACCCACCAAAACCCAGCGCCCTCTCAGCCAGAATCACGCAAGTTTCTGAGGCCTATGGCCTGCCGTTGGATCCGGAGCGACTGGTGGGGGATCTCTCTGCGGGGGAACGCCAAAGGGTCGAGATCGTGCGCTGCCTTTTGCAAGACCCCAAACTGCTCATCATGGATGAACCCACCAGCGTTTTGACCCCGCAAGAGGTACAAACCCTCTTTGCCACGCTGCGCAAGCTCAAGTCAGAAGGCACCTCCATTCTCTATATTTCTCATAAACTCGAAGAAATTCGCGATCTGTGTGAGACCGCAAGCATTTTGCGCGCAGGGCGCAAGATCGCCACATGCGATCCGCGGGAAAAATCCGCACGCGAGTTGGCAGAGATGATGGTCGGCGGCATGCTGAACTCGGCAAAACCGCAACACGGCGCGCTCGGCGATGTTGTGCTCGACGTAGTAGATCTTTCGCTTTCACCACAAACAACCTTTGGCACAAGTCTGAAAAATATATCTTTTTCCCTTCGCAAGGGTGAAGTCTTAGGGATCGGCGGCGTTGCGGGCAATGGCCAAGACGAGCTGGTTGCTTGCCTGTCTGGCGAAGTGCTCCGCCCGCAAGACCAGATCAAACTCAACACGATGGACATTGGGCATTTGGTGCCAAATGCACGGCGCGCCTTGGGACTTTTGGCCGCCCCGGAGGAGCGTTTGGGCCATGCGGCAGCGCCCGATATGAGCCTGATGGAAAATGCCATGCTCACGGGGATGGTGCGCAAAGGGCTGAGCCGTTCAGGCTTTCTGGACTGGCCACGCGCCCGCGCTTTTGCGGAGGAGGTGATTGAAACCTTTGATGTGCGCACGCCTAATGCACAGTCTGCCGCGCGGTCCCTGTCAGGCGGCAATTTGCAGAAATTCGTCATCGGCCGCGAGGTTCTGCAAAATCCTTCAGTCTTGATCGTCAACCAACCCACTTGGGGCGTCGATGCAGCCGCAGCGGCGGCCATTCGCCAAGCCTTGCTAGACCTGGCAAGCCAAGGCGCAGGGGTTCTCATCATCAGCCAGGATTTGGATGAGCTTATGGAAATTTCCACCAATTTCGCCGCACTCAATGCCGGTCGCCTTTCAGCCGCCCTCCCAATGTCGGGCCTAAGTTTGGATGAAATTGGCCTCCTGCTGGGAGGCTCCGATGCTGCGGCTTGAAAAACGCCCAAACCCCTCAAAAATTTGGGCTTATATGGCTCCGGTTCTGGCCGTTTTTGCCACGATGATCGGTGGCGGCATCATGTTTGCAGCTTTGGGAAAGGATCCCTTTGAAGCCATCCGCACAATTTTCTATGATCCGCTTTTCTCTGAATTTGCATGGTATTATCGCCCGCAGCTTTTAGTCAAAGGCGCGCCTTTGATTATGATCGCCATCGGTCTGTCGATGGGGTTCCGCGCTGGCATTTGGAACATTGGCGCCGAGGGACAATATATCATCGGTGCAATTTGTGGCGCAGGCATGGCGCTGGCCGTCTACCCTGCGCAAAGCGCGCTCATTTTTCCTACCATGATCTTTTTTGGCGCATTGGGCGGCTTTGTCTGGGCTATGATACCTGCAATCTTGAAGACAAGGTTTGGCACCAACGAAATCTTAGTGAGCCTCATGCTGGTCTATGTCGCAGAACAGCTGTTGGCATCTATGTCACTGGGTTTGTTAAAAAATCCTGAAGGCCTTGGCTTTCCCGGGTCTCGCAATTTGCAGCAATACGCCAGCGCGCACAATGCAGAGCTTTGGACGGGCACCGGCATTCATATGGGCGTTATGTTTGCCTTAATCGGCGTGATTTTCGCCTATGTGTTACTAGCGAGGCATCAAATGGGCTTTCACATCCGTTTGACGGGGGAAAGCCCCAAGGCGGCTAAATTTGCTGGGGTCAATCCAAAGCGGCTTGTGGTATATTGCCTTGGGTTTAGTGGCGCTTTGGCGGGGCTGGCCGGCATGTTTGAAGTCTCCGGACCCAGCGGGCAAATCAGTATTGATTTCAATGTCGGCTATGGATTTACGGCCATTATTGTGGCATTTTTGGGCCGGCTCCATCCGATTGGCATCCTCTTGGCCGGACTGCTAATGGCGCTGACCTATATTGGTGGGGAGATTGCTCAATCCAGCCTAGGACTGCCCGCTGCGGCGATCCAAGCCTTTCAAGGCATGTTGCTATTTTTCTTACTTGCCCTCGACATGCTAACGAACTTCAAACTTAAATTAGCGAGTACGGGGAGCCACCTATGAAACTCTGCGCAGGCCACCCAGACTTGATTTCAAACAGGACATATTTGTCATGGATTTAAGCTCAATTAGCCCAACTCTCTTGGTCGCCTCGCTAATGGTTGCCGCAACACCTATTTTATTGGCCGCGATTGGGGAATTGGTGGTCGAGAAATCTGGGGTTTTGAACCTTGGGGTTGAAGGTATGATGATCATTGGAGCCATTGCCGGCTTTGCCGCGGCCGTAGGGACCGGATCGCCGATCATCGGTTTTCTCTGCGCTGCGCTTGGCGGTGCGGCCCTCTCCTTGGTCTTTGCTCTTTTGACGCAATTTTTTCTATCAAACCAAGTCGCCACGGGCTTGGCGCTAACTCTCTTTGGCCTAGGACTTTCAGCGCTTATGGGGCAAAGCTATATCGGGATTAAGCCCCCAGCGAGTGCAAAGCTGGATCTGCCTGTTATTAGCGACATCCCCATCCTCGGCCCGATTTTGTTTTCTCATGACATCACAGTTTACGTCGCTTTGGTCTTGGTTGCTGGAGTTTGGTGGTTTTTGAAATATACTCGTGGCGGTTTGATCCTACGTGCTGTGGGAGAAAGCCATGATGCGGCCCATGCTCTGGGCTACAAGGTCGTCAAAGTCCGCATATTAGCAATTATGTTTGGCGGCGCATGTGCCGGACTAGGGGGTGCATCGCTCTCACTGGTGCGCGTGCCACAATGGACGGAAGGTATGACCGCTGGAGCGGGTTGGATCGCCCTGGCCATTGTTGTGTTTGCGAGCTGGAAACCAGCCCGTGCGCTTCTGGGTGCTTATCTTTTTGGTGGTGTCGCCGTTTTGCAGCTGAACTTTCAAGCTGCCGGTATATCAATTTCAGTTGAGTATTTGTCGATGTCACCTTACGTGATGACCATAGTTGTCCTCGTAGTGATGTCTGCTAATCGATCAAGATCAGCATTGAATGCACCAGCAGCACTTGGCCGTGTATTCCATGCTTCACGCTGACTGCTCGCATTCTACTTGCAACGATACCGCGCGTTGGGTTGACGATACATTTAACACATATGTTTCAACAAATGTGAGGCCGGCAGTTAGGCCGGCCTCACATATCTGTCCTATAAAGACCTTTTTACGGACAACCTTAGGTAGGTGGCGATGCCGTTATACCTTCAACATAGAAGTCCATAGTGTCTAGTTGCATACGTGTCGCTACTTCACCTTCCGCAAGAAACGCTGTTCCGTCTTGCTTGTTGATCGGGCCGGTAAATCCAAACAATTCGCCCGCACTAATCGCATCTTTAACACGCTGTGCTTCAGCTTCCACCTCTGCAGGCATATTAGCGAATGGCGCCATGCCTACTGCGCCGGTGTTCATGTGGCCAAAGTAATCACCTGTGGTCCAAGTTCCATCAAGCACCTGGCCAACTTTGTCGATGTAGTATGGACCCCAGTTATCTATCGTAGCTGTCAGCTGTGCCTTAGGCGCGAACTTCATTTGATCTGACGCTTGTCCAAAGCCCACGACCCCAGCTTCTTGAGCCGCTGTGAGTGGTGCGGGTGAGTCAGTATGCTGGGCAACCACGTCACACCCCTGTTGGATCATTACGTTTGCAGCATCACCTTCCAAGCCCGGATTATACCAAGTGTAAACCCAGGTAATAGAGAGTTCTACATCAGGGTTCATTTTTTTTGCACCTAAATAGTATGTGTTAATTTCACGCATGACTTCTGGAATTGGAAATGATGCAACGTAGCAAATTTTATTTGTTTTTGTCATCATACCGGCAATAACACCTTGAACGTGTCGTGCTTGATATAATTTCAAACCATAATTTGCAGCGTTATCTGCCTGCTTGTAACCAGTTGCATGCTCAAATTTTACATTTGGAAACTTTTTGGCCACATTCAACACAGCATCCATATAACCAAACGATGTTGCGAAGATAATGTCTGCGCCATTCAGAGCCATCTGCGTCATTACTCGCTCTGAATCTGGGCCTTCTGGCACACTCTCCACGTACACAGTTTCAACTTTATCACCGTATTCCGCCTCTACTTGCTGACGACCAATATCGTGACGATATGTCCACCCATGATCACCTGTTGGGCCTACATAAATAAATCCAACTTTTACTTTATCTTTGGGTTCGTCAGCATAGGACGGCACAACGCATCCAACTGCCAATACAACTGCTGACATAAATACTCTTAGTAGTTTCACCATATATCCTTTCTAGTTTCTTAAGTGCGAATAAAACGTAAGATCTACTAATTGATCACTCGAGCTTGATCAAACACACTTGATTAATGCTTGTGAATTCTAATGCATGAGGGTCGGTTGGTCCATCAGTATTGCGTCAGCGATTAAATCTGTTTCGATTAGTACCTGATTAGGTCTGACTGCTTGATACTTGACCAAACGAGCCAACATATTTCGTTCGCCTTAACAATTGGAACAATTATTTATTTCAGCACCAATTTTCAGAGGTTTATCCTAAAGTTTAAAACATCTGCTAGGTGCCTAACCATGGTCTGTAAATATCAGAGTGTTATGCAGCTTTGCTGGTAGGGAATATCCCCGGCATAGTAATGAAACCATCGATCCGCTTAACACGATCGCACCAACGTCGAATCGCTGGGAAATCCATCCTAGAAATTCCACCTTCTTCCGAAAGGGCAACATAAGGGAAACAACTTATATCAGCGATGGTTGGAAACGGCGTTTCAACGAGCCAATCGTCTCCACGTTTTTCGGAAAACCATAGATGTTCATCTAGAATTCGAAACAACCGGTGTGCGCCAGCACGCGCGGTTTCAATATCCAAATCATAAAAAAATGTGTCATGCAGGCGAGCAGCCGATGCCGTTGCAGTTATTTCATCTGCTACTCGCATCCAATTGTCGATGCTCAAACGCTGTTTTTTAGGATACCAGAACCCAGATTTGTCGTAATTTTCAGCAATATAAGACAGAATGACATCTGACCCGCAAAAAGTTGCATCTGAATCTTCAAAAATTGGTAATTGCCCAAGTGGATTAAGCGACAGCAGAGCTTTCGACTTATGTTCACGTCCAGGGTAGAAATCTATCGGCTTGGTATCAAAATTTAAACCCAAAATACTTAGAAACAGCCGTACTTTGTAACAATTTCCAGACAGTTCGTAGTCATATAATTTCATTTACTGGTTCCCTATATATCCAAAACAAGTTGGTTTGATTTTGACCGTGAAACACAAGTAATGATCTTTTGGTTCGACGCCTTCTCTTTTGTCGAAAGATATACATCCTGATGATCAGGCTCACCCCCGATCACAGTCATCAAACATGTGCCGCAAGCACCTTGTTCGCAGGAACTTGGGACTTCGATCCCATTTTCTCTTAAAATCTGCAGAATTGTCTTGCCTGCCGGCACTTGTAGGGTCAACGCTGACCGGGATAGCGCTATTTCAAAGGTCGTCTTATAGTCAATTTCTTTCGAATTTTTAAAATACTCAAAATGAACCGCTTCGTCTGGCCATCCACACTTCTTTGCAGCTTCACGAGCCGCCTCCAACATTACACCAGGACCACATATATAGACATGTTGAGCCGCAACATAATTAGCAAGAACACCAGAAATTACATTGCGTGTTGCTCGCGGCGAGAGCCCCATGTAAGTTTTTGTAAGACCATCCAAGTCATGCAAGATCTCCGGAAACGCCAAATCAGCTGCGGTTTGAACAAAGATATGCAGCTCGAATGGTAGTCCCTGAGCTTTAAGCGCTTGAGCCATAGAGAGTAAAGGTGTGATACCTATACCGCCTGAAATTAGAATCGTTTTCACCGCATCACGGCGAAGTGGAAAGTTGTTATGTGGCGCCGATATTGCAATGACATCGCCTTCTTGAACATCATCATGAAGGCATATTGATCCGCCACGAGATGCGACATCGCGTTTAACACCGATAGTGTAGTGATCGGTTTGACCCGGTCCATTTGTTAGTGAATATTGCCGCAGCATACCGTTAGGTAGGCTGACGTCTATGTGTGCACCGGGTTGGAAGGTTGGGAATTGTTCGCTAAACGCCTCAAGCCGAAATGCCATAACATTTTGAGATGTAATCCATTTTTTAGCAACCTTTGCACGAAACTCAACCTTTGGGCCAGCAGTATTAATGTTTGGCATTTGAGCGAGATCTTTAGCAACAGGCTTAAATTCCACCTCTATAGCTCGGGGAGGAGAGAGACCACTCACGGCCAGTTCTATTTTGTCTCGTAAGGGTGTCATCATCGCATTATGATGCCTCAGAGCAACGATGGGATCGACTGGTTGGGGTATCAACAAGCCACGTATGATTGTTTTCCCTGAATCAACAGGTTGGAAAAATAGTTGCAACTCTGACGCCCCAGATTGAAGGGTCATAGATGTGTCGCTCTTATGCGTCACCATTCCATAAGGGTAATCGGTCGCAAATTTTTGCACTAAGTCAGATGGAGCGTTTATTGGAATTGCACGCAAAGTTAAGGGTGCTGTATCCGTTAATGTAACAGGCGTCTCAAAACTTCTTTCAGGCGCCACAGCTGACCAAACAAGCCCATACTTCTCAATACATTGATAAGTATTGTTGCAAACGGTGCGAGCGGGTGCGTCAGCAGGATGGGCCGGAATATAGGTGCAGCCTGCGGTTCGATTCGCATATCGCCACCCATGATAAAGACAACGGAGTTCACTACCCTCGTTCAGACCTATGCTTAACCGTACACCACGATGCAGGCACCTATTTTCCCAGACATTTACATGGCCGTCATCAGCGCGCCAAATGGCTAATTCATGCCCCCAAAGTTGGCCCTGATAAACATGTCGTAATGGAAGGTCGCTGCTTGAGGCAACAGGATGCCATTGGCTAAGGTCAACTTTCATCTCGTACTCCAAGTCAAATTGAAGGAATGACACCGTAGGTCAGACCTTTTTTTGCAAGCCATCGGCGGTAAGCAATAGCAGATTTGTCAGCACGGATCGGTGTTTCAGCACGGCTGTCAAGTGGTAAGCGTTTTGGAAACTGGTTCTCTAAGATCGACTTGTCCTGTCCAAAAATAATCTGCTGAAAATACCTAATACTTTCATAGCTATTTGCGACGTCAATCACGCACATTCCGGTATGCGCACGTGTCCATTCAGGACCCATCGGCTGAAGGAACATATAAATAACATCCATCCGCCCTTCAGCTTCATACCCAGGACTAGATTTGTACAAGAGTGCACAGTTAGTATGTGGAACACGAAAAATGTAATCAACGTCCGCACCAGCCTCAGACGCCAACGAGGCCTGTGGTTGATAAAATCTACAACGGGTAGCCATGATTTCATCACGGCTTTCTGAAACGTCTACATCGTATTCTTTAACCTCAGTGTGCGGCTCCTCTCCCAAAATGCCAGTATGCACGAATGGAAAGTGTCCCATATCAAGAAAGTTTTCGATAGCGCGGCCGAATGATACGTTCACACCAAAAACTCCGGTAGCAACGTTTTGGCGATCAGGTTCATCAATTTCCCCGACGGCGAATAATTCGTCTGGTGGTATTCCAAGACTGGTCCATAAAAACCCATACGCACGTTTTGTAGGTAGCACAAAACTCACATTGTCACATGACCAAACAAATAATTCACCCTGCGCTGTCTGCTGATAAAATAACGAACGGCCAAGAAGAACAGTTCTGTGTTTTTGACCAACTACTATTTCATTAAAGGAGCTGAGTGGATGCCATTGATTTAGTATCACTGGATCGTCACAATGTTGTGTCATACTACTTCTTTCCTACTTATCGAAAATATGGAACATCAGTTTTGATCGACTGGATTGATTTGTTGCCACAGTTTCACCCCCAAAAAAAACCAAACAATAAACAGCATAGCAAGACAAATATCACGTAATATATCAGAATTGGCGTGATCATTGAATTTCAAGCTTCGGAGATTTTCTTTTCAAAATCTTTTAAGACAATAAAGTGGTTAACAAAATAAGTATAATGGGAAGAGAGGAGATCGTTTTTGCAAAACTAATAAGAGTAACTGCATTATTTGGTATCTACCAAGAGCATAGGTCTCCTCGCCTAGCGCAGAAATCGCTCATCTTAAAAGCATTCCCAAAGAATGGACTTTGAACAAAATATGACTAGACATTTTATATTGCCTGATAGGCTGTAATCGTCTTTCTATGAGAATAGGTAACGATATAGTTCGGATATTCTTTGAAGGTAGCGAAGAATATTAAATACAAGTAAAAAAGCGCTTGGCAACGAGTGTGACATCTCATTTTGACTTTTATAAATAAATATTACCATGCATTGTTGTCAAATGATCGATTTCTTAGTCATAGGGGGCGGTATCGCTGGCATATCAGTAGCGGCGCGCTTGTCAGGAGATGGGTCCTGCAAGGTCTTGGAGCGCGAGGCACATTTAGGCTATCATACCTCAGGCCGCTCAGCAGCTCTCTACGAGGAAAATTACGGTAGCCCCTCCACCATCGCTCTTGCCAAAGCCGGCCACGCAGATTGGGATAATTTGCTTGCCGGCGTGCTGAGCCCACGCGGCTTTATGCTTTTATGCCTACGCGGTGAAGAAACCCAATTTGAGGCGGACCGGCGCCATATGGATCTGACCGAAATTTCGATGGCAGAGGCCCAGGCACGCGTGCCGATCCTCGACACCCAGAAGGTTTTGCGCGCAGCCTACAGCACCACCGCGCAGGATATTGACACCGATATGATGTTACAGCGCTTTGCCAAACTCTTTCGCAGGAATGGCGGAGTGATTGAAACGCATCAATGCGTTCAGGCCATTCAAAAAATTGTCGGCGGATGGCAGGTCACCTGCCAAGAGCAGACATTCACGGCGCGCCGGTTGATTAACGCGGCAGGGGCTTGGGGCGATGAGATCGCCGCACTGGCAGGTCTTGCACCCATTGGGCTGACACCGATGCGCCGCAGTGTGGCACGACTGGCCGCGCCAGGCGGGCATGATCCTTCGACCTGGCCCATGCTGTTTGGCCCCGGCGAGCGGTGGTATGCTAAGGCTGATGCGGGTGCATTGATTGTCTCGCTGGCGGAAGAGACCCCCAGCCCACCCATGGATGCTTGGCCACATGATCAGGATTTGGCCGAAGCTCTGGCGCGTTATCAAGACTATGTGACTGAAGAGGTAACGCGGCCTATATCGTCATGGGCTGGCCTGCGCACGTTTGCGCCTGATCGCAATCTGGTCCTGGGTGCCGCGCCGCAGGAGGAGAGTTTCATCTGGGCCGTGGGACAGGGCGGATATGGATTTTTCACCGCCCCCGCCGCCTCGCAACTGGTGGCCGCGTCGGCGTTGGGCCGAAAACCACAGCTGACGGCTGAGATTGTGGCGCAGCTGAGCCCGGCGCGTTTTGTAACCTGACGTCGCCAATCTGCAAGAAACCGGGGGGGGCGTGATGCCACACCCCTTAGATATTATCCATCCATCCGGATGGTGGCATTGCTGGGATCATAAGGGCTGTCTTGCACAACTTCGCAATCCCAAAGACTGTTGAGCATTTTCACCTGCAACTTCGTACCCGGCACGGCAAGTTCTGGCGGTAGATAGCCCATGCCGATAGATTTCCCAAAATGGACCGAATAGCCGCCAGAGGTGAGGCGACCAACTCGGGTCTCGCCATGATACAATGCTTCGCGGCCCCATGGATCCGCATCATCCGGACCGTCAATTAAAAGTGTGCAACATTTAACCCGGACCCCAAGCGCCTCCATTGCCGCTTTACCATGAAACTCTTTCGACAGATCCACAAAGCGTGGCAGATCAGCCTCAAGCGGCGTGGCATCGCGCCCCAGCTCTGTTCCGAAAGCACGATAGGACTTTTCCTGCCGCAGCCAGTTTTGGGCCCGGGCGCCCACCAATTTCATACCATGTTTTGCACCGGCTTTTTCCAGAAGGTCAAAGAGATAGTTCTGCATTTCCATAGGATGATGCAGCTCCCAACCCAGCTCGCCCGTATAGGCCACGCGGATCGCATTCACCGGGCACATGCCCAGCTCAATTTGCCGTGCTGAAAGCCACGGAAAGCGCTTGTTGGAGAGTACAGTGGCCGGATCTGGATCGTTAATCACATCGCGCAAGACATCGCGCGCCTTGGGACCTGCAAGGGCGAAAACCCCCCATTGGGTGGTGACGTCTTGAAGTTCAATGCGGCCAAATTCAGCCTCTTTATCCTCAATCGCCTTTTTCAGATAATCTTGATCATAGGCACTCCATGCCCCCGCTGAGACCAAATAATATTCTTGCTCAGAGAGGCGCACAATGGTGTATTCCGTGCGCGTGGTGCCATGGCCTGTCAAAGCATAGGTGAGATTGATGCGGCCCACGCGCGGCAATTTATTGCAGGTGAACCAGTCGAGAAATGCTGTCGCACCGGGGCCTTTGACGATATGTTTGGTAAAGGCTGTTGCATCCACAAGCCCGACCCCTTCGCGGATGGCACGCGCCTCTTCGACCGCGTATTTCCACCAGGCTCCACGGCGGAAACTGCGGGACTTTTCGTCAAAATCTTCGGGCACGTCCAGCGGACCGAAATAATTGGGACGTTCCCAGCCGTTGACCCAACCAAACTGTGCGCCGCGAGCCTTTTGCCGATCATAGGCCGGCGCCGTGCGCAAGGGCCGTGCGGCAGGGCGCTCTTCATCGGGGTGGTGCAGAACATAGACGTGGTCATAGCATTCTTCGTTTTTGCGCATGGCAAATTCTGTGGTCATCCAATTGCCGTAGCGTTTGGGGTCTAGGCTGGCCATGTCAATCTCAGCCTCCCCATCCACCATCATCTGCGCCATATAATAGCCGGTACCCCCCGCAGCTGTAATTCCAAAGCTAAACCCCTCAGCCAGCCACATATTGCGCAGGCCCGGCGCTGGACCCACCAGCGGGTTGCCATCGGGCGTATAACAAATTGGCCCGTTGAAATCATCTTTCAGCCCGCTTTCCTCGCAGGAAGGCACGCGGTGGATCATCGCCATATATTGCTCTTCAATCCGCTCCAGAGCGAGCGGGAAAAGATCAGCGCGGAAGCTGTCTGGCACCCCATGTTCAAAGCGCGCCGGGGCGTCTTTTTCATACACTCCAAGAATCCAACCGCCGCGTTCCTCGCGCACATAGCTTTGCGCATCTGCATCGCGGATCACCGGATGTTCAGGATTGCCCTCAGCGCGGTAGGCCACCAATGCCGGATCTTGCTCCAATACAACAAATTGATGTTCAACCGGAATAGCTGGAATTTTGATGCCCAACATTTTTGCTGTGCGCTGCGCGTGATTGCCAGAGGCCGTGACCACATGCTCCGCTGTGATCACAATTTGCTCCTCCGAAGGCACAAGGTTTCCGCCCTTCTCCATCATTTTGGTGCAGGTCACTTCCCAGTGGCTCCCGGTCCAATGAAAACCATCCGCCTGCCACTTGCGCTCAATGCTCACGCCAAGTTGCCGCGCGCCCTTGGCCATAGCCATGGTCACATCGGCCGGGTTAATATAACCATCCGTGTTATGATAAAGTGCTCCTTTGAGATCCTC